>CEAK01031913.1_pt1 | contig 14258 bp, 12 predicted proteins | sample 480681 | NCBI WGS metagenome assembly CEAK01 (sample SAMEA3182071, study PRJEB8094) | gut metagenome | biome: human; feature: gut; material: Stool; isolation source: human stools | place: Canada | collected 2011-12-06 | reverse complement strand
GAGAAAGAATTTGATGATGATACAGAAAGTATTATCACTAATGAAAGATATACATATATATCTTCAATTATCAGTGGATGTTTTGCAAAGAAGTCTGAGAAGAAGCTTTCTACATCAGATAAGATTGATAGAATAGTTACTAACAGATTCTTAGCACTTCCAATATTTGCAGTTGTAATGTTCATCGTATACTATGTATCAGTTACAACAGTTGGTACATGGGCAACAGACTGGGCTAACGATGGTGTGTTCGGTGATGGCTGGCATCTCTTCGGAATTGGCACTTCAGCTTACGAAGAAGTAGCTGATGAGTATGGTGATTCAGATGCAATCATCGGGGCATATATCGACAGCCTTGGTGATAAAGGTGAAGAGTATGCAGATGCTATTGATACAGAAGCTGATGATTATGATTCAGATGCAGCAGTAGCAGCATTAAAGAAACTTGAAAACACAGTTCCAGCTAATCTTACATTAGATTATGATGTAGAAGATGAGGAGAATCTTAGTGTAACAACAGAGACAACAGATGCAGCTGGTGTTAAGGAAGCTATTGAACAGTGTATAGACAATGATGGTGCAGCTCCAGATCCTGCTAATTATGGTGTATGGGTTCCTGGTATCCCAGTGCTTCTTGAGTCAGGACTTGATGCAATTGGTTGTGTAGACTGGTTAAAGGGTCTTATCCTTGATGGTATTGTAGCCGGTGTTGGTGCAGTACTTGGCTTCGTTCCACAGATGCTTGTATTATTCATATTCCTTGCATTCCTTGAGTCTTGCGGTTATATGGCACGTATAGCATTCATTATGGATAGAATTTTCCGTAAGTTCGGTCTTTCAGGTAAGTCATTCATTCCAATGCTTATCGGTTCAGGTTGTGGTGTTCCTGGTATCATGGCTTCACGTACAATTGAGAACGACAGAGATCGTAAGATGACAATTATGACAACAACATTTATTCCTTGTGGAGCTAAGCTTCCATTCATAGCAATGGTTGCCGGAGCTATCTTTGATGGTGCTCCATGGGTTGCTCCATCAGCATACTTCCTTGGAATATTCTCAATTATCTGCTCAGGTATCATCTTAAAGAAGACAAAGTTATTCGTTGGAGATCCGGCACCATTCGTTATGGAGCTTCCAGCATACCATCTTCCAACAGTTGGTACAGTATTAAGAAGCATGTGGGAGCGTGGATGGTCATTCATCAAGAAGGCCGGAACAATCATCACACTTTCAACAATCATTATCTGGTTCACAACATACTTCGGATTTGTTGATGGGACATTTACAATGCTTGCAGATGATCAGATTGACTTCTCTATTCTTGGCAGAATTGGTAAGGCAATCGCATGGATATTTGCTCCTTTAGGATTTGGTAACTGGCAGGCAACTGTTGCTTCTATTACTGGTCTTGTTGCTAAGGAGAATATCGTTGGTACAATGGGTATCCTTTACTCAGCAGGTGAGGGAACAGTATATGCTAACATGGCAGCTACATTTACAGTAGTAAGCGGATATGCATTCCTTGCATTTAATCTTCTCTGTGCTCCTTGCTTCGCAGCAATGGGTGCTATTAAGAGAGAGATGAACAACACTAAGTGGTTCTGGATTGCAATCGGATACCAGTGTGGATATGCTTACCTTGTAGGTCTTGTAATTAACCAGATTGCTGGTCTTATTACTGGCGACACAGCATTTAACGTATTCACAGTAATCGCAATTCTTATAATTGTTGGTTTCATCTATCTGTTATTCAGACCATATAAGGAAAGTAAGACATTAAAGGTTGATTCTAAGAAGCTTTTAAATGCAACAAAGTAATTAAATGATATATTATCGGAGGTGTAATTATGCTGGGAACAATTATAGTAGGAGTTATATTGGTGATTATAGTTGCGCTTATTGTACGCAGTATGGTACACGACAAGAAAAACGGTAAATCGTTCACATGTGGTGGCGACTGCGGTAAATGCAAAGGCCACTGCCATTAAAAGGAGGTAACGGGTGGTCAGAAATCCTGATAAAGACAAAGACATTATTATTTCTCGTCTCAAGCAGCAGGGTTGCAGGATAACTAAACAGAGGCTTATGCTTCTTGATGTAATTCTTGAAGAGGACTGCTCAAGCTGTAAAGAGATTTATTACAAGGCAGTAAAAAAGGATCCTAAGATTGGGGCTGCAACTGTATATAGAATGGTTAATACACTGGAAGAAATAGGTGCAATTAATCGTAAGAATATGTACAGAATAACTTGTGATGAGAATGATAATGGCGGTTATACTGTAAGATTAAACGATGATTCGTCAATTAATTTATCAGAAAGCAAATGGAGTAAAATTATTGAGTCAGGGCTAGAAGCCTGCGGATACATTAAGAATCAGAAGATAACAAGTGTAGTTGACAGGAAAAAGGCAGTTTCAGTTAATAAATAATATTTACTAATAAGGGAGAGATGAAACTGTTTCATCTCTCCTTTTGCTATATTGAGAAGATTTCTCAATAAGTGGATTTATGTAGAAATGTTACATAATGTGTAATATAATAACCGTCAAACTTAAGAAACATTTATTGTCCAATATGGACAGAGAGGAGCACAGTATGAAAATTAATAACTTAAAGAAACCAGGACTTTTTGCAGCAGGTGTATTATTTGGAACAGCTGGAATTAAGATTCTTACAAGCAAGGACGCAAAGAAGCTTTACACTAACTGTACAGCAGCAGTTTTAAGAGCTAAATCATGCATAATGAAGACAGCTACAACTGTTCAGGAAAACTGCGAGGATATATATGCTGATGCTAAGACAATCAATGAGACAAAGTATAACACAGAAGAAGTTGTACTTGATTCAGTAGATGAAGATGAGGAAGCGTAACAGAGTATGAAATTCATAATAAAGCATGATGTGCCCGGAAGAATCCGCGTTCACATGGATGCTTCTGGCATGACTTTTACACAGGCAGATACTTTGCAGTATTATCTTAAGAATCTGCAGGGCGTCACGAATGCCAAAGTGTATGAGAGAACTGCTGATGCAGTCGTTGAGTACAGATGTTCAAGAAAAACCGTGATTGAAGCTATTGCTAAGTTCAGATACAGCAATGTAGAGGTTCCTGAAGATGTTCTTGCAACATCAGGAAGAGCAATCAATTCTCATTATACTGAAAAGCTGGCAGATCAGGTGTTGTGGAGAATGACTAAGAAATTGTTTATTCCGGCACCGGTATGTGCGGTATTAACAACGGTATCTTCAATGAAGTACATTTATAAAGGAATCAGGACACTGCTTGCAAGAAAACTTGAAGTGCCAGTTCTTGATGCAACTGCAATAGGAGTTTCTATCTTAAGAAGAGACTTTAATACAGCTGGTTCAGTAATGTTTCTTCTTGGTATAGGTGAGATAATAGAGGACTGGACACACAAGAAGTCGGTTGACGACCTGGCAAGAACGATGTCACTTAACGTTAATAAGGTATGGTTAAAGACAGATGATGCAGAAGTACAGGTATCTGTGAAAGATGTTAAGGACGGAGATAATGTAATAATCCGGATGGGTAATGTAATCCCATTTGATGGAACTGTTATCAGTGGTGAGGCTATGGTTAATCAGGCTTCACTTACAGGAGAATCTGAGCCTGTAAGAAGAGGTGAGGGAACTTCTGTATTTGCAGGAACTGTAGTAGAAGAGGGCGAGATAGTATTCAGGGTTAAGCGTGCCGGAGGCTCAAGCAAATATGACAAGATTGTCAGGATGATTGAAGAATCTGAGAAGTTAAAATCAGGTCTTGAGTCAAAAGCAGAGCATCTTGCAGATAAGCTTGTACCTTATTCACTTGGTGGAACTGCACTTACATATCTGTTAACACGCAATACTACTAAGGCATTGTCAATACTTATGGTTGATTTCTCATGTGCATTGAAGCTTGCTATGCCTATTACGGTACTTGCAGCAATAAGACAGGCAAGTCAGGCGAGTGCAACAGTCAAGGGCGGTAAGTTCTTAGAGGCAATTGCTGAAGCGGATACTATCGTATTTGATAAGACAGGTACACTTACAAAGGCTAAGCCAACAGTAAGCAGGGTATATTCATTTAACGGAATGCCGGAAGATGAGCTGTTAAGAATAGCTGCGTGTCTTGAGGAGCATTTTCCACATTCAATGGCTAAGGCTGTTGTTAATGAAGCTGGCAGAAGAAACCTTATGCACGAAGAGATGCATTCTAAGGTTGAATATATTGTTGCACATGGAATATCAACATTTATCAATACAAGCAAGGTTATCATAGGAAGCCATCACTTTGTATTTGAGGATGAGGCATGTGTAATTCCAGCAGGAAAGCAGGAGTTATTTGACAGCCTTCCAGATGACTGCTCACATCTTTATATGGCAATTAACGGTCAGCTTGCAGCAGTTATATGCATAATTGATCCATTAAGAGAAGAAGCACCGGAGGTTATTGAAGGGCTTAAGAAGGCTGGAATATCAAAGGTTGTCATGATGACCGGAGACAGTGAAAGAACAGCCGCCTCTATTGCCAGAAAGGTTGGCGTTACTGAATATTATTCAGAAGTTCTTCCAGAAGACAAGGCTAAGTTCGTAGAGAAAGAGCGGGCAGCCGGACGAAAGGTAATTATGATTGGTGATGGAATTAATGACTCACCAGCGCTTTCAGCAGCAGATGTAGGTATTGCCATAAGTGATGGTGCTGAGATTGCAAGAGAGATTGCAGATATCACTGTTGGCGCAGATGACCTTAACCAGATACTTATGCTTAAGAAATTAAGTGACAGTCTGATTAAGAAGATTAACAGAAATTACCGTGTGATTGTCGGATTCAATTCCGCACTTATTGCACTTGGTGTAACGGGCGTCATACAGCCTACAACTTCAGCACTTCTTCATAATACATCAACACTTGTTATAAGTCTTAAGAGTATGAAGAATCTGCCAGTTTAGAAGCTTTTTATTGACTAATTCCTAATTTAATTATATCATAAGTAACTAGGGACACTTTGTTTCACTAAAGTATAATGGGAGGAAGTTATATGTATTCATTTGATGAAGTATTAAACTATGATCCAGACCTTGCTAAGGCTATGGATGATGAACTTGGAAGACAGAGAAGCCACATCGAGCTTATCGCTTCTGAGAACCTTGTAAGTAAGGCAGTTATGGCTGCTATGGGAAGCCCTCTTACTAATAAGTATGCAGAAGGATATCCTGGAAAGAGATATTACGGCGGCTGTGAGTATGTCGATGTTGTTGAGACACTTGCAATTGAAAGAGCAAAGAAGCTTTTTGACTGTGAATATGCAAATGTACAGCCACATTCAGGAGCACAGGCTAACTTAGCTGTATTCTTCGCACTTGTTAATCCTGGAGATACAGTTATGGGTATGAGCCTTGACTGTGGTGGACATTTATCACATGGTTCACCAGTTAATATTTCTGGAAAATACTTTAACATCGTTCCTTATGGTGTTACAGCAGACGGATTTATTGATTATGATGAAGTATTAAGAATTGCCAAGGAATGCAAGCCTAAGATGATTATTGCAGGAGCTTCTGCTTATGCAAGAACAATCGACTTCAAGAAGTTTAGAGAAATCTGTGATGAAGTTGGCGCATTACTTATGGTAGATATGGCACATATTGCAGGTCTTGTAGCTGGTGGTGCACACCCAAGCCCAATTCCATATGCAGATGTTACAACAACAACAACACATAAGACACTCCGTGGACCAAGAGGTGGTATGATTCTTGCTTCAGCAGAGGCAGCAGAGAAGTTCAAGCTTAACAAGGCTGTATTCCCTGGAATCCAGGGCGGACCTCTTATGCATGTTATTGCTGGTAAGGCAGTGTGCTTAAAGGAAGCGCTTGACCCAAGCTTTAAGGTATATGCTGAAAATGTTGTTAAGAATGCATCAGCACTTGCTAACGGACTTATGAACAGAGGTTTTGATATCGTATCTGGTGGTACAGATAACCACCTTATGCTTGTTAACCTCTTAAGCAAGGGAAAGACTGGTAAGGAAGTTGAAAAGCTTTTGGATGCAGCTAACATTACATGTAACAAGAATACAATTCCTAATGACCCGGCTTCTCCATTCGTAACAAGCGGTATCAGACTTGGTACAGCAGCCGTTACAACAAGAGGCTTCAATGAGGCTGATATGGATGTTGTTGCAGAAGCAATTGCTATGCTTGTTGATGATGTAGATGCTAACCAGGCTAAGGCAATGGAGCTTGTTAAGGGACTTACAGATAAGTACCCACTTTATGAATAAAGATTTTTTCTTGAAAATTCCTTAACAATTAAAGAAAAAATGCATATTTTTATTATTGCAATTTCAGGCACTTGGTACTATAGTTAATGACGAAGTGCAAAGGGGCACGAAGGTGAAAGCTTTCGTGTCCTTTTTTGTATTCAGGAAACTAAGAAAGGTGCGTGGCGTTATGGGAAAGTTAGAAGGAAAAGTTGCAGTAATTACCGGAGCATCCAAAGGCATCGGTGAGGGAATCGCCAAAGTGTATGCAAAGTATGGTGCAAAATGTGTGCTTGCAGCAAGAGGACCTAAGGTACTTGAACTTGCAGAGCAGTTGAAAAGCGAAGGGTATGAGGCAACAGGTGTTCAGGTTGATGTATCTGATTACAAGAGTGTTGAAAAGCTTGTCGAGGTTGCAGAGAATACATATGGAAAGATAGATGTGCTTGTATGTAACGCAGGTGTATGTGTTCTTGAAGACTTTCTTGAAGATGACACATTTGAAAATAGAGACTTGCATCTTGATATTAATGTCAAAGGTGCATGGAATGTTGCAAAAGCAGTTATTCCAAGCATGATAGCAAATGGCGGTGGTGCAATCGTAGTCACAAGCTCTGTAACAGGAGATATGGTAGCTGATCCGGGTGAGGTTGCATATGCAACATCTAAGGCTGCGCTGGTAGGATTTACAAAGGCGCTTGCAAGAGAATTTGCAGACAAGAATATAAGAGTTAATGCAATATGTCCGGGATATGTAAGGACACCTCTTGTTGAAGGAATGGCAAAGCAGTCAGACCCGGAGAATCCGGAGAGAGCAATACAGGCAATTGCAGATGCAGTTCCTTTAAAGAGGCTGGCTGACCCTGAGGAGGTTGGAGAACTTGCAGCATTCCTTGGTTGTTACGAATCAAGCTACATAACCGGAACACAGATAGTTATTGATGGCGGAAGCACATTGCCGGAAACAACATCTATGGGACAGTAATTAAATATAAGAAAAGTACAAAGGCGTACATGAATCGGATAGATTTGTGTACGCCTTTTCTGATTGGAGGATAATGACATGGCATTTGAAAATGTTGATTTATTTGATGCGGTTGCAAATGCTTCGCTTGAAAAATACGGATGGCAGGACAGATGTGAGGCGAAACTCATAGTACTGTCGGAGAATGCAACCTATATGGTTAAGAACAAAGAAACAGGTGAAAAAGAGGGAGTGCTTAGAATAAGCAGACCGGGTTATCACACATTGGATGAGCTTAATTCAGAGATGAAGTGGTTAAGACAGATTAATGACTACACACCGCTTCTTGTAGCTAATCCTATAAAAGGGCTTGATGGTAAGAATATACAGGAGATTATAGGACCGGATGGAAATGTATATTTCTGCGTTATATGTGATTTTCTTCCGGGAGAAGCACCTGATGAGAATAACGAGGAGCAGATGGTAAAGCAGTTCAGATATCTCGGCGAGACAACAGCTTATCTTCATCGTCAGACAGAGATATGGAACGGAACAGATAAGCTTGACCGTATGGTATGGACTTACGACACAATAATAGGAGAGCATGCCGCATGGGGTGACTGGAGAGCATTTCCAGAGATGACCCCGGAGGCAGAAAATATATTGTCAGAGGTTTCAAGAATTATTAAGAGAAGACTTGAAAGATATGGAACTAATGAGAATAATTTTGGACTCATACATGCAGATTTAAGATTAGCTAATCTGCTTATTGAGGGCGACCAGATTAAGGTTATTGATTTTGATGACTGCGGTTTTGGATGGCACTTACATGACCTTGCGTCAGCACTTAGTTTTATTGAGGACAAGCCAATTGTTCCAAAGCTTGTAAATGCATGGCTTTCAGGATATAAGAAGGTTCTTCCGTTCACTGATACGGATTTTGAAGAAATAGACACATTTATAATGATGAGAAGATTACAGCTTACAGCATGGCTTGCATCTCATCAGGAATCAGGTCCGGTAGCAGAATTAAGTGTCGGCTGGATGGACGGAACCATGGAATTAGCCGAAAGGTATCTTAGATTATTCGGCTAGGCACATAAGAAATCTTCGTGACAACAAATCATGAACAACAATAAGGGAGGAAGCTATTATGGGCGAAAAGAAAACAAATGCATTATCTAAATCAATGAAGCTGATTTATGTATATGCAATGGCAACGGGAGCAATATTTACATTTATGTGTTACTGGGATGGTATATTCATGTCATATACAGGTCCCGGAACGTTCTTGGCATTTGCACTTATGACACTGGCAGTACTGCCAACAGCATTTGTGTATGCTGAATTCTCGACAATGTTACCAAGTACAGGTTCGTGTCTGGTATTCAATACGGTAGGTATTAACAAGCATGCAGGTTTCTGGTCAGCGTGGCTTATCATGTGTGCATGGATAGCCGTTCCTGCAGCAGGTGTACTTGGAATTATCGAATGGTTAAATCATCAGTTTGGTCTGGGACTTACAGGAAGCAAGGCAGTTATTGTCGGTTCATTAGTACTGTGCTTCTGGTGTGTACTCAGTCTTTATAAAAATGTTGTAGCAGGCAAGGTTCAGTCATTCATGCTTATGGCAGGTATCGCAGGTATTCTTATTTGTTCATTACTTTTCCTGTTCAGTGGACACTGGAGCATTGCTAATTTCGCGGATTTCTTTACAAGCAGCAATGAAAAGCAGTGGGGTGGTAATTTTGCAACCGGTATTGCATGGGTTGTCGGATGTTCATTTATGATAACACCATACTTCGGATTCGAGACAGTACCGGCAATGGTTGAGGAGGGCGACTTCCCAATTAAGGACCAGAAGAAAGCTATTCTTGGTTCAGTTATAACATGTGGTGCTATATATACAATTTTCTACTTCTGTCTTGCAGGTGCAATGCCTTGGGCAGAGCTTACTAATGGCGGTGACTGCCACCCATTCATCACATTTGAAGCATTACGGTACTGCTTCGGTGATAAGATTGCATGGTTTGTCCTTATAATGGGTATTGTCGGAGTTGTATTCCCAATTGGTACATCAGTACTTGGTTTCTGGTATTCAGGCGTCCGTATGATATACGCTATGGGTCGTCAGAATTTCCTTCCAAAGCAGTTCTCATACACTAATAAGTACAACCAGCCAACACTTCCTAACATACTTATTCTTGTTGTAAGTATTGGATTCATTGCAATGCAGAGTATTACAGCATTCTTTGACCTTATGGCATTCGCGTGTGCATTGTGTTATGTGATTACTTCAATATCTTCACTGGTGCTTTTAAAGAAGCATCCTGAATGGGAGAGACCATACAAATGTGCGACAGGAATTAAGATAGCCTCTCTTATAATTATGGCAATTATCGCATTCTTCTGTACTATCGGTATCGGAAAGGCAACATGGTTAGGATTTGCAGGATATATGGGTGTAGGTCTTATCCTATGGCTGTATATGATTCTTATTAAGTGGAAGCATGAAAAGGTATGGATGAAGACACCTGATGGTGATAAGGAATATTAGGGTGTGAAAACAGAGAGGACAAAGATGCCGTATGAAGATATCTATAATGAGATGGCATCATAAAAACATAGAAGAGAGGTTATGGATTATGAAAGAATTAGAGATAGTTATAAAGCCTGAGAAGCTTGAGAATCTTAAAAGGATTCTTGACAGTGAGGGTGCAAGAGGTGTAATGATTACAACAATATTTGGCTACGGTCACCAGAAGGGTGCAGGTCAGGTATATACAAGAGATGAAACTCCGGGTATCAATCTTTTACCTAAATTAAGTGTAAGAACTGTCGTAAAAGACGAGATAGTTGAGGGCATAATTAATAAGGTATTGGAAGAACTTAATACTAACAGTTTTGGTGATGGTAAGATATTCATCAAGGATATTGAGGGAGCAGTCAAGATAAGAACCGGTGAAACCGGTAACGACGCTCTGTGATAAAGCTTTCTTACTTCCCTAATCTTTTTATAGAGGCAGCCGTACTGTTTGATTAACAGGGCGGCTGCCGTTTTCTTGTGTGCCGGATGTTATGTTTTTCATGGTGTCGGATTGGACGTTAGAGCGGAGTGAAGGCATGAGGCGTAGCGTGTCAGATTGGACGTTAAGGCAGAGAAATGACATGAAATGGTCCAAAAAGATGTATGAACCCAACAAAATATGAATAGAATATACATGTCTATATCATAAAGGGAGGACATGACAGATAATGAAGAAGCGGTTTAAAGTGACGATTGTACTAATGATGACTATGGCTTTGCTTGCAGGAGTTATAGCCAGCCTTAGAATGGAGAACACATTTGCAGAGGAAAATGGAAGTTCAGAGGGCGTTACTGTGGTTATCCGGGAAGAGTACGACAAAAAAAGCTGGCAGTACCATTATTATTTTGACTATACAATACCCGAGGATTATGACGAAGATACCATTAAAATTGATCTTATAGGTGACCTTATGAAGTATTACGAGGCTGAAACTTATGTGCCTGGGGATGGAGAAAATTTCTATGTTAATATAATTAATCTGTCTAAAAATGAGTATGTGTACAGCAATGGTTCCATGAAGATTACGGATGGCAATTATGTTGATGAGAAGGATGCTGATATGGCATACACATATGATAATACAGAAGCAGAATATATTAAGGGTGCGTACACATCATTAAGCAATCGCCCGATTGCGGTAAAGAGTACAGTGTGGAGGACAAGCAACTCTGCGTTAAAGGAATTGCTTGACACAACAAGTAATGCTGCCAAATATTATTCTAATGAATCAGTTACAAGTGCATTGATTAATGCAGGCTATGAGAACGGACTTGACGACCTTGACGGGTATTATGTTGATTATATGAATAAAAAATACGACAAAACATGTGCGAAATTAGAAGATTTCAGCGTTATAGAGATTTGCAATGCAATATTTAATGGTTATACAGTTAATGTCAAGGAAGCAAATAAAAATGTTGCAGCCCTTGGATACAATATGTTTTATAATAATCTTCTGATGCTCACGCTTGATGATGCAACAGTTAGCAATGATGACTGTGTAGCTGGAAAATTCTCTTTGGGAAGCTGGATGAGAGATGAAAATAGCGTTGATTCATATATGAATAAAAAGACTGGCAAGCTTGAAGTTGGAATGAAGGAAGCAAGAAATATTCTTAATGCACATCTTCATATAAGTGGACCGTATACAACGAATCCATATCAGGCAACATCATGGGGGATGGAATTCACATTCACACTTGATAAAGTCCAGCCACCGACAGCAGAGCCAACAACGCAGGAGCCAACAACACAGGAACCAACAACACAGGAACCGACAACGCAGGAGCCGACAACACAGGAGCCAACAACACAGGAGCCAACAACACAAAAGCCAACACAGCCATCGACAGAGCAGTCGACAACTATGAGTTCTACATCAAGCATAGCACAGAGCAGTGATGCGGAAAGCAGTGTTACAGAACGCGTTGCAGAGGTTGCTGCTGATGAAGAAGTTGTAAGAACAGGAGATAGCAGGAAAGCGGTAATGTATGTTTCAATAATTGCTGCAGCAACACTTGTTTCTGTGATAGTTATTATTGCTGACAGGAAGAGAAAAATTTCTGAAAAGTAAAATTTGGAAGTGAAAATATCAGTCATAGGTGATATAATCAACGATAGTTTAAATGAAAAGGAATTAGATATTATGAGACATTTTTCGAGAACAGAATTAAAGGCAGCTATTAATATGCTTAAGGAGTTTACTGCGAAGGGCAATTTTGCAGTACTTATGTATATGGGGGATACTGATAAGCTTGAGGTATCACAGACTCTTAATTCGGATATGAGCTGCTTTTTATTATATGGAAGCATACAGCCACTCGCATTTTTCTTTGCAGAAAATATTCCTATGACTGCGGGTGAGTTAGAAGAGATTATTAACAAACAGTCAGCAGTGTATGAAGAAGAGATGGACAATTACAGAAATGCACTAAAGGAAAGCGGTGCAGATAATGGATTGTTTATTACTAAATATGAAAGTATGATTCATACATTTATTGCATATGATCCTGACCAGAGTGGTGACAGAGACTGTTATGCACCATTTATTGAGGGTGCATTCAATGTTGAACCGGGTAAGGGACAGTTTGTTAATGAAGTTATGAGACTTGAAGTGTATGACGATGAATATGAGGATGACTGTGTAATCCAGAAGAAGCATTTTGTATATCTTCCATCAGTGAAATTCATGGGAGCATTCAATATGCGAATGATGATGAGTATGGTTGATGCACAGTATAATTAACATTTTACAATTCTTAAATTTATATAATATGTTTGAATCCCGGACTCATGTATAGTATATTAGAAATAACTTTAAAGAGTGGAGGGGTTGTATGAACAAAGGACATTTTAAAGACAGTCAGGTTGTTAAGGGAATTACGATAGGCGCAGTGCTAATTGTAATATATCTTGCCCTTAACAATGTGACTGGAATTCTTGATTCTATATCATATCTTGCAGGACTTGTAATGCCATTTATAATTGGCGCAGTCATCGCATTTGTATTCAATGTACCTATGAAAGCAATTGAAAAAGGACTTAACATGCTGTTTGACAAGCGTTGTAAGAAGAAGCATCCCAGACTTATAAGAGTGCTTGCTTATATGTTTACACTGATTTTGATACTGGCTATTATTGCAGGCGTACTTTTTGTGGTTGTGCCTGAACTGGTAAACACAATAGCTGACCTTATAAGACAGGTGCCGACAGCGGTTAATAATCTTATCAACTGGCTGCAGGTCAAGCTGTCTGCATATCCTGAGTATGAGGAAAAGTTAAGCAGCATATCAATCAACTGGGATTCTGTTCTTTCAAATGTTATGAATTTCTTATCGATAGGAACTAAAGGAATTATCAATGGAGGAATTGGTGCAATAAGCGGATTTTTCTCAGGAGTCACTAATTTCTTTATTGGATTTGTCTTTTCAGTGTATGTGCTGTTTCAGAAAGAGAGGCTTACAGCGCAATGTAAGAAGCTTATGTATGTGTGCATGCCTGAGAGCAGGGCAGATAAAATTGTTGAAGTGTTAAGACTGACTAATACTACATTCTCTAATTTCCTGTCAGGACAGTGCCTTGAAGCATGTATTCTTGGAACAATGTTTGTTATTACATTGTCTATATTGAGAATGCCTTATGCGCTGCTTATAGGAATTATTATTGCGGTTACTGCACTTATTCCGATAGTAGGAGCATTTATTGGCTGTATAGTCGGTGTGATTCTTATAATGATGACAAGCCCGTTAAAGGCACTTATATTTGTGGGAGTATTCCTTATATTACAGCAGATTGAAGGAAATCTTATATATCCTCATGTTGTCGGAAGCTCAGTTGGACTGCCGGGAATATGGGTGCTTGTTGCTGTTACAATCGGTGGCAATCTGTTTGGTATAATGGGTATGCTTACATTTATTCCAATCAGCTCAGTGTGTTATGCGCTGCTTCGGACATATGTGAATAGGAAAGTGGAAGAGAAGGAGATTGATAAGGGAAAGTTTAAGGGGTGATGCCTTCCGGAAATGGGAGTCAGGCGGCTATGCAGCTCGTTTTCAAACACGCTTGCGCTCGTTCTACGACGCAGCGGTACTAAGTTCGCTGGGATTCGTTGACTTTAAGCCAACTGTCCCAGCTTACTAAGTGCCGGCGTCTTCGCAACGGTTTGAAAACGAGTTGTATAGTCGCCTGACTTCATTCTCACGGAAGACTTTCGTGCGGTGGATTAGACCTTACAAGCAAGAGAATGAGGTAAAAGGTCCAGAATTGTTGTGAAGTCTGGAAAGATTGGATTTTTTGCTGAATAAGCTGCTTGTAGTGTCCAATCCGCCTTGTAGTGCACTAGTCAACAAAAAGTAGACACCACTTTATATTTTTATACATCATTTAATGAGCATAATACTCCCTATACTGTTTTGGAGTCAGATAATTCAGAGAGTATG
>CEAK01014737.1_pt1 | contig 14260 bp, 10 predicted proteins | sample 480681 | NCBI WGS metagenome assembly CEAK01 (sample SAMEA3182071, study PRJEB8094) | gut metagenome | biome: human; feature: gut; material: Stool; isolation source: human stools | place: Canada | collected 2011-12-06 | reverse complement strand
TGGGAAGCCGAAAAGGATTTAAAAACCACACCCGGATCAGACTGTGCATTGACTTCACTTGCAGTCGATGAACCACTTGAATATGCGAGATTATATCTTGAGGACAATTTACAGATGTGGGTAGATGCAGAAGATTCATTAGAGTTATAAAATGCAAGCAGCCTGTATGCTTCATTACACACAGGCTGCTTAATCAAATTTATTATAATTGATGAAAAATCGGTTGCATTTTGTCAAAAGTACAAAACTTTTTGAAGCCAAGTGCTTTTAATTCCTGTTATGATACTGAGGATATCCCAGCAATACTTGCTATCCCTGATACCTTATTCTTTCTACCAGCGTTTCCTTTTTCAGATTACTGCTTAAAACACAGGAAAGCACAATTTGTAGAATACCAACCAGAAGAATCATAACAAGAATCGGGATAAGAGGAACGTGATAAACGTTCATTCCAAAAATCCCATTATGCTTCGCATAGGAAAACAGTGCATAGCCAAGGGGCAGACCGGCAGCAAGTGCGACGCAGATGGTGCCAACCGTAAAAATCAAGCCCTGTATTTGTAAGCTCAGATTCAACTGCTTATTGGTCATGCCTACCGCTTGCAGCACACCGTATTCCTGCTTCTTCGTGGTGATATTGATGATCATGGTGTTTGCCAGATTCATAAACCCGATGAGACCGACAATTGCCATGAACAGATAGCAGCCAAGCTTCATCATACGGCTTGCGTATTCTGCAGATTGTAACTGCGCATGATAGGTATCCATTTTTATATGCGAAGTATTAGAAATCAAAGTATTCAGACTCTGTTCCACAGATGCAACATCTTTTTTATCACAGTCCACCCACAGATAGCCATAGGCTGTTCCCCTCGGATTCATGGAACGGTATACACCTTCCGGAATGACAAGATAAGTGTCCGCGCTTACAAAGGATCCTGCAATCTTTCCCTGATAGGTATAGGTTTCACTTCCATTCTCAAATTCAAATGCAATGGATTCACCCGGAGCATATCCATCTTGTTCCATCCAAGTTGACCAGCCAAAGAAAATATCACCATTCTTTACCGCCTGATCATAGTCCATAGAGCCAATATCCCCGTCTTGGCGCATAAAATCAAAATCATTTTTACTCACAATATCAGCCGGAAATCTTGTTCCGTTCAGATTTACAGAGACAATCTCTCTCGTCATGACATCTGTTACTCCTGGAATGCTTTTGATTTCTTCAATCATTGAATCATTCAGTGGGTTGTTCTGTAGGATTGTGTCCAGATTATTCTCCGAATAGGCTTCATCATAATTCTGGGAATAATCCAGCTGCAACTCAAATTGTCCATGGTTGATTGCAATCCGCGCCTCGTGCTCCGTGTCAATATTCCCAACATAATTAGAGATAATTACAAACAATACACAGGAAAGCCCCATGGTAAGAATCGTAGCAATGGTTCTTTTCGGATTGCCTGTCACATTTGCCATTGCCATGGAGAAAACGGTGACATCTTTTCTGCCTTTTCGTCTGCCCTGTTTTTGCGTTTTGGAGCCGTCAAGATACCGTGTCGCTTCGATGGGTGAAATCCGGGAAACAATTTTCATGGGTTTGCGCAGAGCCAAAACGACCGTAAGAAACGATACAAAAATGCAGATGAGCATAATTGTCAGTGAAAACAGAGGCACCTGATGGTTCTTGATTCCGGACGATACCAGATTTCCCTGCTCCACCAGCCAGTTGAAGCTGACTTTTGCAATCAGGAAACCAAACAGCAGCCCCAGCGGTATCGAAGGAACCGCCAGAAGAATGCCCTCACGAAAGATCAACTGCTTCATCTGCTTTCTGGTTGCACCCAGCGCCTTGATTTTTCCGTACTCCTGAACCTTCTGGGCAATCCCGACCTGGAAGATATTATAAATGACCACAACGGAAAACAGCACGATTCCGAGGATCAGGGTTCCACAAACCACAATCATTTCATAGCTCGGCTGCAATACCCACTGCAGGTAGAGGTCATTGATGATCACGTTTTTCTGGTCAATGCCGCAGGAATCCGCGATTTCTTTTATAACAGGCGCAACATTATTCATAGATACATTTGCAGAATCGCTCAAGGTAAAATAGATATTATATTGCCTGTCACCCTCCGCAACACGCTCATTATAAAAATCCTGCGAACCGAATACAACATAGGAAGCCTCGATGGTATATTCATCCCGGTCATATAAAATCCCGCTGACAGTAAATTCCACCGGTGCGTATTCCGACTGCATGCCAGAACGGTACTCCAATGTTACGGTGTCTCCGACCTTTACATCATGGTATCCCACTGCATCAAAGAAAGCGCGTCCTGCGGCAATTTCCTGCGCCTTTTCCGGATAGGTACCTTCCTTCAACACATATTCCTGATTATAGGGAAGCATTTTCCTGACCGTTTCATCCGCACTGACAAAGCCGCCATTTTCATTTCCTTTTAGGATGCCCTCCGTACACATGATGCCGATATCAGATATCTCAGCTCTGCGTTCCACTTCTTTTAATTGCGTACCATCTGCTGCGACAAACAAACCATAATTGCTTCCATATGATCCTGCCGCCTGACTTTTCTGTAAATGAATTACCCCATTTCCCACAGTACTGATGATAACAAGCAGCATCGTAGTCAGACATATGGACATCATAATCAGTATACTTCTTGTCTTGTTCTTTTTGTCATTGCTATATGCAATCCTGCTTATTGTCTTCATCTAAAATCCACCACCTGTCCATCCTCAATTACCAGAATACGATCAGCGACCTGTGCAATTTCGTCATCATGGGTAATCATTACAATTGTCTGTCCATATTTTTTTGCTGTCATCTTAAGCAGAGCGATTACCTCATCACTGGTCTTAGAATCAAGATTTCCTGTCGGCTCATCTGCAAATATAATTTCCGGACGATTCACCAGTGCTCTTGCAATTGCTACTCTCTGCTGCTGTCCTCCGGATAACTGATTTGGCAGATTATAAATCCGGTTTTCAATCCCCAGAGTTGCAATAATATCATTTACATACGCTTCATCCACTTTTCTTCCATCCAGCCCCAGTGGCAGTACAATATTTTCCCAGACATTAACAGATGAAACCAGATTAAATGCCTGAAAAACAAATCCGATTTTTCTTCTGCGGAAAACAGCAAGGGCATCTTCCTTCATCCTGTATAAATCTTTCCCTGCTAAAGTAACACTGCCTTTTGTCGGGGTGTCTAGCCCTCCAAGCATATGAAGTAATGTACTTTTACCGGAACCTGACTTTCCGACAATTGCGACAAATTCTCCCTGCTCAATCTGAATGTCCACCTGATTGACCGCTTTGACCTGATTCTCACCTGCGCCATAAAACTTACAAAGCTGCTTGGTTTCTAATATCACACTCATGTGTTGCCTCCTTTTCAATTCTGTAAAGCGTACCTTTTCAGCACGCTTTCTTTGCCTGTTTATATATTTGGTCATTTTTCAACCTACATCCAAATTGTATCAGGATAATCTTTCATTTCACTTTCAAAAAACGAGCAGAAGTCTTACAGAATTGTAAGATTTCTGCCCACTTAAAATTTAACCAACATATGGTAATTGAATCACAAACGTGCTTCCTTTTTTCTTTTTGCCGGAGGTTACCATGATTGTACCTCCGTGTTTTTCGATAATTTCTCTCGATAGAAAAAGTCCGATTCCTGTACCACTCTTTTCCATGACCTTCCTGGAACTTCCTCTGTAAAATCGTTGAAAAATTTTGTGATACTCATTCTGCGGAATACCAATTCCCTGATCCTCAATTTCCATTCTTACAAGATCGTTTCTTTTTTGTAACCGGATAAATATTTTTGAACCATCCGGGCTGTACTTAATTGCATTATCCAGAACGTTGATCACAGCTTCACCAAGCCATCTTTTATCCTGCATAACCATGCATGTTTCCAGCTCTTTTGCATAGTCAAAAACGAATTCAATTTCTTTCTCATCCGCTTTTGGATAAGTACAGTTCACAGCAGATATGACAGTATCCATAAGCGGAAGTTTTTTCTTATTAATCTGAATCAGTCCAGTTTCCATCTTGGATATTTCAAGAAGCGACTGCAATAATGTCTCCAGTCCATCCAGAGCACTCCGACAACGGATACGAAACTCCTCCTGTTCTGTGGCACTTAAGTCATTCTGCATCAGCACACTAAAACATGTATCCAAAGCTGCAACCGGTGTCTTTAACTGGTGAGAGATATCAGAAACCATTTCTTTCGTGCTCTCTTTTTCTTCCCGTGCTTCTTCCTTTAGCAACTGAATATGATGTCCGATTGCTTCAAGCTGGTCATTCAATTTTTCCAGTTCTGCTGGATTTTCCGTTTTCAGTAAAGCATCAAATTTATTTTCACGGAATCTGATCAGAATTTCTTCCAACTGGTCTAAAATTTTCTGATGACACGCATCTTCTTTTTTCTTCCAATAAAATAAAAATGTCAAAAGAAGCACGCATATCACAGTGCTTACAGCACCGGTCACCATAACCTGATGCCGGAATTGCATATAAAATGCATTCCCTTTATTTCCCCAGTATCCATATTGCTCCAATAATCGCCTTCCCTGTTCGTTGGTTTCAATATCCTTATCCTTAAGCAATTCCGAAACAGCATTCAGCCCGGAAAATTCTTCCTTTGCAGCAATCTCTGTCATAAGATTCATTTTATATTTATAATCTTCATAAAACACATACGTGGTAAAGCCATTTAATATTGCAAACAATAATATGACAGGTAATACCAAGGAGAGCACTACTGTAATCTTCTTGCGATATCTCTTTGTCACTGCCTTACCTCCTGATTCCATATATACCCAAGGCCTCTGATATTCTTTATATAGACCGGTGCAGCCGGATTGTCTTCGATTTTCTCACGGAGTCTTCTGATATTGACAGCGATTGTATTTTCATCCACAAAATCCCCTTCCAGATCAAACACATTTTCCAATATTTGTGTTTTTGAAAGAATCTGTTTCGGATTCTGAAGAAAAAAAGTCAGCATTTTCAACTCTGTTTTTGTCAGACTGATTTCACGACTCTTTATCAGGACTTTCATTTCTCCTGCGATAAATACGATATCTCCCGAAATCATCTTTCCGGCTTCCGTTTTCTCCTGTCTGCGGCGGAAATGTGCTTCTATTTTCAAAAGAAGTACCGAAAGACTAAACGGCTTTATAATATAATCATCTGCCCCTGCTTCATATCCCATGACCTGATCCATCTCCTGATCTAGTGCTGTAAGACAAATAATGTATGTATTATAATTGCATCTCATCCACCTTACAAATTCCAGTCCATTCCCATCCGGAAGATTCACATCACAAATGGTAACATCCACATTATTATCACTTGCAATTCTTTTCGCTTTTTTCACTGATTCTGCTGAAAAAACCTCATATCCGGATTTTTTCAGTGAAAATGTAATTCCACGATTTAAATTTTCATCATCTTCAACCACGAGTATACCTGGCATAGCATCTGCACCTCTCTTTATTAACTATTCATCTTAAAATGCTTCAATGCCTCCACAATTGCACTCTCTTTATCTTCTGGACACTGCAGCTGCCTGCTATCTTCATTTTTAGGTAAATTATATCTCATCATATGTAGCCTTAGTCTCTGCAGATGTTATATCCATATCATCAAGTTCAATCGTGACATTAATGTAATCATCCGGCTTTTATTTCAGTCGGGACAAAAGAACAACTGTCTCCACATGCACGCTCATCGGAAACATATCAACCGGTCTGACTTTTTGGAGTGTATAGCCGCCATCCACTAAAATGCGGAGGTCACGGGCAAGTGTTGCGCTGTCGCAGCTGACGTAAACAATGCGGTCAGGCTGCATCTTAAGCATCGTATCGAGACACTTCTCATCACAGCCCTTTCGCGGCGGATCCACCACGATCACGTCAGGATGTGCCATCTCGCTCTCTTCCTGACTATGCTTGGCATACCAGTCCGGTAATACCTCCTCTGCTTTTCCAACAAAGAATGTAGCATTTTCCATGTTGTTCAGTACGGCATTTTTTCTGGCATCTTCGATCGCCTGTGGTACAATCTCTACACCATAGACCGCTTTTGCCTTCTGCGCCAGAAATAAGGAGATCGTTCCGATCCCGCAGTACAGATCCCAGACAGTCTCTTTTCCCTGCAGGTCAGCATAGGCTAACGCTGTTCCATACAGCTTCTTTGTCTGCACCGGATTGACCTGAAAAAAGGAAAGCGGTGAAATCTGAAATGCCACGTCTCCGATATAATCAGTAATATATGGCTTACCATAAAGGAGTCTGATCTCCTTTCCCATGATAACATTTGTATTTTCCTGATTGACACTGAGAGAGATGGATACGATCTGTTTTTCCGGCTCTTCTTCATGCTTCTCTTCCGTCCCGTCAGCATTTTTCTGTGTGCCATCAGATTCTTTCATATTCTCACACAGCTTCAACTTTGTAAGTGAAGATATCAGCTCCTGCTCATGCGGCAGTTTCTTTCCATTGATCACAAGACAGACCATGATCTCCCCTGTCGTAAAGCCTGTCCGGATGAGTACATGGCGCACCAGTCCTCTGCCGCTTTCTTCCTGATAAGCAGAGATCTGATACCGTTTCATAAAAGCAAGGATTTCCCGTAAGATCACACCATCCGTTTCTGCACCGATACAACAGTCTGTGCCCGGAATGATCGAATGAGTCCTGCCGGCGTAAAAGCCCGCAACCGGATTACCATCTTTATCTACGCCGATCGGATATTGTGCCTTATTACGATAATGATACGGATCGTCCATTCCGATAATAGGCTCCATCACGCTTTCGATCTCTTCCGCCGCAAAGCCACCGATGCGCTGCAGATTGCCAAATACTTTCTGCTGCTTGATCTGAATCTGTTTGTCATAGGCAACTGCCTGCAGCTGACAGCCGCCGCACGGCTTGTAGATCGGACAGCGCGGCTCTATGCGAAAAGGAGAAGGTACAAGTACCTTCTCACATCTTGCATATGCATAATTCTTTTTTACTTTTGTCAGAAGTGCCAGAACTTTGTCGCCCTGCACCGCATCTTTTACAAAGAGTGTGAATCCGTCGATCTTTCCGATGCCTTCGCCGGAAACACCGGTGTCTGTGATCTCGATTTCGACCTGACTGTTTTTCTTATATTCCATATATGCTCCTGTTTCTATCCTTCCCGCACGTTCCATATTCACATATGCCTCTGCCCGGCTTACTTAGCCGGCATCACAACAATTTTGTTGCTCTGACATTTGTTTCCAGCAGCCTGTTGTATCCCAGCCAGCCTGTCTCGGATGTAGACTCCAGAAGCTCTGTAAAGGTTTCCAGCTTTGCATCCGTATTATCCGCAAAGTTCAGTGCAACCGCTTCCATCAGTGCAGGTTTTTTCGGAGAACCGTATTCCAGCTCGCCGTGATGCGCCAAAATGCAGTGCTTCAGTTCATTTAACAGATCAATCGGGAATCCGTCGATCCGCGCAGCCTTTTCTCCTGTCATTTCACAGCCCATTACAATATGTCCGAGCAGGTTACCAATGTCTGTGTAGTCATTTTCCGGGAAACTGGAAAGCTCCTTCACCTTACCGATATCATGCAGCATTGCGGCTGTCAGAAGCAGATCGCGCTTGAGCATCGGATAAGCGCCGCAGTAGTAGTCACACAGCTTTGTCACACTGAGCGTATGCTCCAGTAAGCCACCGACAAATCCATGATGTACGGTTTTGGCGGCTGAAGAATTCCGGAATGCCTTCACAAAATCCTCGTCCTCTACAAAGAAACTCTGCAGAAGTGCCTTTAAATATGTATTTTCGATGCTATCAATAAGCTTCGTCAGCTCATGCATCATCTGGTCGATATCCTTCTTGCTGACCGGCAGATAGTTAGCCGGATCATACTCGCCCTCCTGACAACGACGCAGACGCTTTACATTGATCTGGTTTGCGCCCTGGAAAGATGTTACCTCACCATAAACCTCGATATAATCCAGTGCATCATAATCACCGATCCCCATACTGTTCGGATCCCAGATCTTTGCGTCGATCGTGCCTGTTTTGTCCTGCAGCACAGCAGTTTCGTATGGCTTACCATTTTTGGTAGTTGCCAGCTGCTTATGCTTGCAAAGATAAATGTCTGATACTCTGTCGCCTTCTTTATAATCCTGAATAAATTTCATTTTTCCGCTCCTATTCTGCTTCTTCCGCTGTAATTTCCAGTATCACTTCTTTATATTCTGTTCCGTCAAACCGCATGACTGTCATTTCCACAACATTTTGCGGAGACAGAGACATGATCACCGCTCTGTATTCCTTATAAGAGGAGATCAGATGATCTCCGATCTTGGTAATGATATCTCCATTGGAAACACCCGCACGCATCGCCGGTGACTGTGAGACAACTTCCGTCACATAAGCACCATATGGCACATTCATCTCCTTATGGGCATCATCCGTTACATCGACGCCCTTGATACCAAAGTAAGCTCTTTTCTCATTATTGGACAGCTTTGCAATAAGCGTCTTAATATCCGATATGCCAAAGACCGTAAGCGGCTGTCCGCTGACACTGCCTGCCATAACGCCAAGCACCTTTCCTTCCAGATTGATCAGGACACCACTCGGTGCTGTGCCCGTATTCAGATCCGTCGTCAACAGATTGTACGATGCATCTGTCAGATTCAACCTGCCCTTATTGGCTGTGATCATACCATAGCTGACAGAGCCATAGGTTCCCTGCGGTGCACCGATCGCGATCACCGGCTGACCAACAATCGCATCATCTCCCGAAATGCCCAGCTCAGCGATCCTGATCTCCTCCATCGTTGTGGAATGGATCTCATCTTTGGAAACCGCAAGGATCGTAAGCCCCGTCTGGCTGTCCTTCTGCTTGATATGCGCTTCCGTCATCTGCTTATCACAAAATCTGACATAGTACTGGCTTGCATTTCCCATCGATCCTGTATCCGCCAGGATCAGAAGTTCCGCCGTATTGTCCGCCAGGATCAGCCCCGCGGTCGTATTTTCATTTTCAAACGTTCCCTGCAGCCAGTCCTGCATTTCCGAAATCCCGATCACGGAAACCATAAAATCCATGGAATCCTGCGCATAGGCGTAGAGATCCTGATACAGCTCTTTATACTGATCGATCCCAAATGCAGTCGTGGCAGACTGGATCGCTTCTTCCTTGGCTTCCTCCACCGCTGCCTCCTGCCTTTGCACTTCCTGCCTGGCAACGCTCTCCTCCGTTAAAAGCTCCTGTGGCTTTACCTCTTTCTTTTCCTCCGGGAATTCTACCTTGGATATCTTTTCCGGATTGAGCACATTGTTGATGACCGGCTCGATCAGAAGAAAGGTAACACACGCCACCAGACCGAATACCACAGCAAGTGCGGCTGTCAGAACGGTTCTGCGCAGAAGCTTTTTCTTGTTGACCGGCTTTTTCTTTATCGTTTCATGCACAAATTCATACTCTTTCTCTTCCATTTACCACTCTTCTCCTTAGCTGTTACCAGCTTTCAGTATATCATTTTAAGGGTATTTCCACAAGAATCCTTGCATAGTAATTTTGCCCTACCTGTGTTATACTTTGTGGATAAGGAGGCTATTATGAACCAGAAAGCATTACACACTCTTGAATATGATAAGATCATACGTTTATTGATAGATAAAGCAACCTCAGATCCGGGGCGGAAAATGTGCGAAAATCTGCAGCCGGGCAACTCCATTTCGCAGATTGATCTGCGTCAGGAACAGACCGCAGCAGCACTTGACCGCCTGTTCAAAAAAGGCAGTATTTCTTTTGGAAACAATCATGATTTTTCCTATGCCTGCAAGCACCTTGCCATCGGCGGTTCTTTAAGCTGCACAGAGCTTCTGCAGATCGCCGGGCAGCTTGAAAATGTTACGCGCATCAAAAGCTACGGTCGTATGGAAAAGGAATATACCGACTGTCTTTCCGCTTTTTTTGATGAACTGGAGCCGCTGACGAACATCCAGACAGAGATCCGCCGCTGCATCATCGCAGAGGATGAATATGCGGATGATGCCAGCTCCACGCTCCGTCAGATCCGCCGTCAGCTTGCTTCTACCGGTGAAAAGATCCATTCCCAGCTTCTTTCCATGGTAAACGGAAGCTACCGCACCTATCTGCAGGACGCAGTGATCACTATGCGGAATAACCGGTATTGTCTGCCTGTCAAAGCAGAATGTAAGGGGCAGGTTCCGGGTATGGTGCACGAAAGATCCCAGACAGGTTCCACACTTTTTATCGAGCCTGCAGCAGTAGTGGATCTGAACAATAAAATAAAAGAGCTTGAGCAGCAGGAGGCTGAAGAGATCGAAGTGATCCTTGCTATGCTTTCCGCCTCTCTTGCCGAGCATGCAGATACCATTCTCCGAAATGGGGAACTGATGACAATTCTCGATTTTGTCTTTGCCAAAGCAGAGCTTGCCATGGATATGAATGCAACAAGACCTGTTCTGAATGAAAAGGGAATCCTGCGGCTGCGCAAGGCGCGTCATCCGCTCCTCAAAAAGGACAGCGTTGTACCGATCGACATTCATCTGGGAGATAGCTTCAAGCAACTGATCATCACGGGTCCGAATACCGGCGGTAAGACAGTTTCCCTGAAAACAGCCGGACTTCTATGTCTGATGGCACAGGCAGGACTGCATATTCCGGCTCTCGACCGGAGCGAGATCTGTGTATTCCGTGAGATTTTCGCGGATATCGGGGATGAGCAGAGTATTGAACAGAGCTTATCCACCTTCTCCTCTCATATGACAAACATTGTCCACATTATGAAGGAGGCTGACAACCATTCCCTGTGTCTGTTTGATGAGCTTTGCGCCGGAACAGATCCGACAGAAGGTGCTGCCCTTGCGATCGCAATTCTCTCTACCCTGCAGGCGCGTGGCTGCTTTACAATGGCAACCACCCACTACAGTGAGATCAAGATCTATGCCCTCTCTACAGACGGCGTAGAAAATGCCTGCTGTGAATTTGATGTAGAAAAATTAGCTCCAACTTACCATTTGCTGATCGGCGTTCCGGGCAAGAGTAATGCCTTTGCGATCTCCGAAAAGCTGGGACTTTCCGATAAGATCATAGAAAAAGCACGTCAGCAGATCAGCAGTGAGCAGGAAAGCTTTGAAGATGTCCTGTCCTCTCTGGAAACAAGGCGTGTCCAATTGGAACGCGAAAGAGCCGATTTCAATGAACAGAAGCAGAAGCTGGAAAACAGACTTGCCGATCTGACCAGAAGGGAAGAAAAACTGCAATCCCAGAAGGACGATATTTTGCGAAATGCCAACGAACAGGCAAGAGATATTTTACGAGATGCCAAGAAGGTGGCAGATGAGACGATCCGCTCCTTCCAGAAATTCGATGACAACAGTTCCATGAAGGAAATGGAACAGAAACGTACCAAAGTGCGTGAGAAGATTTCCGAAAAGGATTCCAAACTGACGCTGAAAGCTCCCAAAGTTCCGAAAGGCTCCAAGGTAAAAGCAACAGAACTGCATTTAGGTGACCGCGTCAAGGTACTTTCCATGAATCTGCGCGGAACCGTCAGTTCCAAGCCCGATGCTAAAGGTTACTTATTCGTACAATGCGGCATTATCCGTTCCAAGGTGCATATCAGTGATCTTGTGCTGATCCCCGAAGATGATATCACGGCAAGTACGATCTCCCACTCCAGCTATGGCAAGATCACGATGGCAAAATCTGCCAATGTCCGTACAGAGATCAATCTGCTCGGTAAAACAGTGGACGAAGCGCTGAACGCACTTGATAAATATTTAGACGACGCTTACATGGCACATATTCCTTCCGTCCGTATCGTGCACGGAAAAGGAACCGGTGCTCTCCGTAACGCAGTACAGACACATTTACGTGCACTTCCTTATGTTGCATCCTTCCGACTCGGTGAATACGGCGAAGGTGATGCAGGCGTTACGATCGCTACTTTTAAATAGAAAGGGGTTTTACTATGGTTACAAAACAGAAAATACTGATCGTGGATGATGATGAAAATATCGCAGAGCTGATCTCCTTATATCTGACAAAAGAGTGCTTTGAGACTATGATTGTTTATGACGGTGAATCCGCACTTTCCAGCTTTGAGACCTTCCAGCCCAATCTGATCCTGCTCGATCTGATGCTTCCGGGCATTGACGGTTATCAGGTATGTCGCGAGATCCGCACCACTTCCAGCGTTCCGATCATCATGCTGTCCGCCAAAGGCGAAGTATTTGACAAGGTACTCGGTCTGGAGCTTGGCGCCGACGATTATATGGAAAAACCGTTTGATACAAAGGAGCTGGTTGCCAGAGTCAAAGCAGTTCTCAGACGTTTCAAATCAGGAAGTGTTCCGGCGGAGGCAAATGCCAATACGAAAAAGGTCGAATACCCGGATCTGACGATCAACCTGACAAATTATTCTGTTATTTACCGCGGAAAAACAGTGGAGATGCCACCAAAAGAGCTGGAGCTCTTATACTTCCTCGCATCTTCTCCCAATCAGGTATTTACAAGAGAACAGCTTCTCGACCAGATCTGGGGCTATGAATATATCGGCGATACCAGAACAGTTGACGTTCACATTAAGAGACTTCGTGAAAAAATAAGCGATCACCCGAACTGGCATTTATCAACAGTATGGGGAATCGGTTACAAATTTGAAGTCACGAGAGAATAAGGGAGCATCCATGAAGAAATCGCTTTATCTGAAATTTGTTCTGGCGTATGTTATCTTTGGATTTTTCAGCTTTATTGTGGTAGCAACCTTCTCCTCTTCTCTTATCAATGAAAGAGTCAAAAGCGAAAATGCCGAATCACTTTACGCAGAAGCATCCATGGTATCAAAAACATATGCCGCCGAGCTTTACAACAATGAAATTACCATTGAATCTGTCTATCATCAGCTACATGCACTCGGAACATATTTGTCGTCTACAATATGGCTTGTAAATCCTTCCGGAACAGTACTGGTTAATTCCGATAAACAGCCGGATGTGGCAAATCCACAGATCATTGACAATTTTACACCATCTATCACCGCTGATTCCTACTATACGACCGGTGATTTTTTTGGAGAATATGAACAGAATATGCTGATCATTTTCAGCCCGATCACATCCAATTATAAGATCCAGGGATATGTGATCATTGTAAAGCCGGTTTCACTCTTAAATGAGCAGGGAAACGGCTATCTGACGATCATGTACATCACCATGGTGCTGTTGCTTTTACTTTCCTTGATCATCCTTCTGTTTTTTACGGAAATGTTTTATATTCCGCTGCGCAAGGTCATTTATGCCACAGAGCAGTATGCCAGCGGTAACATGCACTATGAATTTACCGTTGAAAGCAGTGATGAAATGGGCTATCTTGCCGGAACGCTGAACTATATGGCAAGCGAGATCGCCAGATCGGAAGACAACCAGAAGAAATTTGTTGCAAATGTTTCCCACGACTTCCGCTCTCCGCTGACTTCGATCAAGGGTTACCTCGAAGCAATGCTCGACGGGACGATCCCACCGGAAATGCACGAAAAGTATCTGCACATCGTATTAAATGAAACAGAACGTCTGACCAAGCTGACAAACAGTCTGCTACAGCTTAACAACTTAAATACAAAGGGAATGGTGCTGGAAAAATCTGTATTTGATATGAATCAGGTGATCCGCGATACGGTCGCAACCTTTGAGGGTTCCTGCGAGCAGCGGCAGATCAGCATTGCTCTCACTTTGACAGGAAATGTCATGCATGTGGTAGGCGACAAAAGCAAGATCCAGCAGGTTTTATACAATCTGCTCGATAATGCCATCAAGTTTTCCCACAATAACTCTACGATCACGATCGAAACAAGAGAAAAGAAAAATAAGCTGTTTGTTTCCGTTAAAGATACAGGAATCGGAATTCCAAAAGACAGTCTCAACCTGATCTTTGACCGTTTTTACAAAACCGATCTTTCCCGTGGCAAGGACAAGAAAGGAACCGGTCTCGGTCTGAGTATCGCCAAGGAGATCATTCATTCCCACGGCGAAAACATCAATGTCATCAGTACGGAAGGGGTCGGTACGGAATTTATCTTCACAATCGCCCGCGCAGAGGATGATGACGAGGATGAGGATGAGGAAATGACTGAAGATAAATAACAGTTAAAAAGGAGCTCGCATAGAAACGCAATCACGTTTGCCTACCCTGCGATTT
>CEAK01027788.1_pt1 | contig 14298 bp, 9 predicted proteins | sample 480681 | NCBI WGS metagenome assembly CEAK01 (sample SAMEA3182071, study PRJEB8094) | gut metagenome | biome: human; feature: gut; material: Stool; isolation source: human stools | place: Canada | collected 2011-12-06 | reverse complement strand
CTTGTAGACACATGTCCACTTGTCATCTTTCTTATATGTCATCTTCTCAAAGTATGCCAAAAAATCTGCTTTCTGCCGTGTTTTGTCCAAAAAACCAAATTCTTCATTGATGAGTGATTGGGTTCTGATACAACGGATGGCCTCTGCTTTGTTGAGCATATCTGTATTAAACTCACGTTCCATCTCATTCTTTGGATGAGCATAGATATAGATACCTAAATATTCCCTGCGACTCATTTGCATAGTCTCAGGGTTGCGTACTGGTGGATAGAAATCCAAATAAAGAGAAATACGGTCGTTTTTAATCGCTCTTTGGCGAAGAGAAACTCTTGTACATGTATTTACCATGATGTTTACTTTTTATAATGTGATACTTATGTTTCATATATGATCCCGTATTAAGAGATCTTTGAAATCGATTGCAAAATAATAGAGTTATGTAATGGGGTACAACTTAACCTTTTGATAACCGCTAAATAACCTTAGGCTTGCCGATAGCTTTCTCTAAATCTCGCTTGGAAATCTTGATATACTTGCCAATCTTCACCTTTTCAATAGCGTATTTCTTGATACGCTTATAAATCTGGTCCTGACTTAAACCATACAACTTCATGGCCTCCGGTATTGTATAATAAAGTTGGTCTTCTACGGATTCACCTTTTGCCAATTGTACATGACGCTTGGAATACAGAACATTGTTACCTTCCATTTTTCTTGGAATAGCATTGTGACTAACGAAACTATATACGGCTGTTTTCGTCATACAATATTTCTGTTGAATATCCATAACAGTCATCCATTCACTGATGGTTGGATCTGGAGACAGGTGTGCAAAATAATCATCCACCTCTTTCTTGTTCCAATATACTCTTCCTTGTATGGATATTCTTGAAATCTTGACTTTCTTGACAATCTCATAGATGGCGGTCTCGTAAGTGTTGTGGACTTCTGCAATTTCCTTGGCAGAGTAATATTCTGGAACAGGTAGCTCTCGGTTTGCATGAACTGCTTCTTTTGAAGCACTTTTATTTGTGGTGTATGGCAAACTATCAACAAGATAATCTATATCTCGCTTTCTGATTAAAGATAAACGAGAAGTAATCTTGGATGCTCGCAACTTACCACTATACACCATATTATATATGGTCTGTCTGCTTAGTCCCAAAAGTATAGCGACCTCTTGAATAGTGAGGTATTCTTTCATGAGGATTTCAGACATGGATTTCTCGGAAGCTTTTCGGTGGCTCATTGTCTCAGCCATCTTTACTTTCTCCTCACGTTTTGCTGCCTTATAGGCATAACTGTTGCATTGCTTGGAGCAATAAAGAGTTGTGGATTTTGATGCATAGAAGCTCTTCCCACAATACTCGCAAATTTTTAGAATTCTTTCTTTGCTTGCTGTCATTTGTACGCTTTTTATACTTTTTTACTTAATTTATTGTAGAAAAAGTCGTCTGTCATTACTCCGTTTATTTTCAATAGTCTTATATCATTGTCCATCATTGTCCAAAACTCTTGGCAATCTTGCACTCATTTGCCAAAAATGGAGTCTCAAATTATTACTCTTGAAAAGTGGAGGTACAAGAGCGGTACAAAAAGGTGCTAAAAAAGCCTTACCATTGATTATAACCAATAGTAAGGCTAAAAAGAAAGGTGCTCATTTTGAGCACCTTAACTATCATTTGTTGTCGATATTAATCGTTGTTTATCACGACTTATTTTCATATACAGAATTGCCTGAGTTCATTCCTCTCAAATCAATGGGAAAACAAATAGTTCCACTAATTATGGAACGAATGATAAACCCTTTTCTTGTTCTTTATAAAGCAGTTCTGGAAGGATATGAAACGAATGACGATTCTAAGTTTAGCGAAAGCGAACAAATCAGAGCTATAAGGTGTGTAAAAAAATGGCTGAAAAAACAATAATAGGCAAATTCTTCTATTATAATTGAATCTACATCATTTTGTTCTGTGCCGCAGAATATATAAGATGTAGCAAATGCAATAACCGTATGCACGAAAGACATATAGTAAGTGATTAAATCGGCAAAAACTGGAAAAATCAATATATTCTGACATATTCATTTCTTTTTGCATAAATAACTTTAAAAATCATCCTTAATGTAAAAGATTAGGGATGATTTTCGGCTTTTTTTTGTATTTTTGCTATTAAATATTGTATTATAACGACAATAGTAAACGAAACGGATATGGTGACACAAAGTGAAGCAGCCCTGGAGCAGGGACTGATAAAGACACTTCAAGATATGAGTTATGAATATGTCAAGATTGAAGAAGAAACAAATCTTGACCAGAACTTCAAGACTCAACTCGAAAAGCATAATAAGAAAGAACTTGCCCGTCATGGACGTACAAGTTTTACGGATAGTGAATTTGAAAAGATAAAAATTCACTTAGAGGGCGGTACTCGTTTTGAGAAAGCCAAGAAACTGCGAGACCTGTTTCCATTAGAATTGGAAACAGGCGAACGTGTGTGGGTTGAATTTCTCAATCGCCAGCAGTGGTGTCAGAATGAGTTCCAGGTTTCCAACCAGATTACAGTGGAAGGTAGAAAGAAGTGTCGCTATGATGTTACCATACTTATCAATGGTTTGCCTTTGGTTCAAATAGAGCTAAAGAAACGTGGCGTGGAGTTAAAGCAAGCTTACAATCAGATACAGCGCTACCACAAGACTTCGTTTCATGGCTTGTTTGACTACATACAGTTGTTTGTGATTTCAAATGGTGTGAACACTCGTTATTTTGCCAATAATCCTAACAGTGGCTACAAGTTCACGTTCAATTGGACAGATGCCGAGAATGTGCCGTTTAATGATCTCTCCAAGTTTGCATTGTTCTTCTTCGACAAATGTACCTTGGGTAAGATGATAAGCAAGTATATCGTTCTGCATGAGGGAGACAAATGCTTGATGGTATTACGTCCATATCAGTATTATGCTGTAGAGAAAATTCTGGATAGGGTGCAGAACTCTAACAAGAATGGTTATATATGGCATACTACTGGTGCCGGTAAGACATTAACTTCATTCAAAGCGGCTCAACTTGTTTCTGAGATTGATGGTATAGATAAGGTGATGTTTGTCGTTGACCGTCACGATCTTGATACGCAAACACAATCAGAGTATGAGGCTTTTGAACCTGGGGCAGTAGATGGTACAGATAACACATATGAGCTAATCAAGAGATTGAGTGGAAAGTCAAAGATAATCATTACCACCATCCAAAAGTTAAACTGTGCAGTTACTCGTGATGCTTACAACAAGCATTTGCAAGATGTCAAGAACCAGAAGGTAGTGATGATATTCGATGAATGCCACCGCAGTCATTTTGGTGATTGCCATAAGAATATTGTTGGTTTCTTCAAGAACTTACAGATATTTGGCTTTACTGGTACACCGATATTTTCAGAAAATGCCAAAGGAGAACATACCACAGCAGAGGTTTTTGGAGAATGTCTCCATAGGTATCTGATAAAGGATGCCATTGCCGATGAAAACGTGCTTGGTTTCCTTGTGGAATATTATCAAGGTCATGGTGATGTTGACTTGATGGAAGAACAGCGAATGAAGGAGATTGCTCAATTCATCCTCAACAACTTCAACAAGTCAACATACGATGGTGATTTCAATGCTTTGTTTGCCGTCCAGTCTGTGCCTATGCTTTTGAAGTACTATGACATCTTCAAGTCATTACATCCTAAGATAAGGATAGGTGCTGTGTTCACATACGCTGCAAACGAAAGCCAAGATGATGATAACACTGGCATGAACAATGGTTTTGTTGACGACACGGTTACGAGTGACAAGCTGCAAACCATTATGGATGATTATAATAATATGTACGGAACTGCTTTTACAACAGACAATTTCAGTGCATATTATGACGACATAAATCTTCGTATGAAGAAGAAACGTGCTGACATGGAACCGTTGGACTTGCTGCTTGTCGTTGGTATGTTCCTTACTGGCTTTGATGCCAAGAAACTAAATACGTTGTATGTTGACAAGAACCTTGAATATCATGGTTTATTGCAGGCTTTCAGTCGTACGAATCGTGTTCTCAATGAGAAAAAGCGATTCGGAAAAGTTGTCTGCTTCCGTAATTTGAAGGACAATGTTGATAGAGCTATCAAGTTGTTCAGCAATACTGACGCTCCTGAGGCATTGGGATTCGTACTTCGTAAACCATTTGCAGATGTAAAGAAAGATTTGGATGAGTTATGCCAGAACTTTAAAGCGCGTTATCCGGACATGGCTTCCATTGACAAACTTCAGAGTGAGTACGATAAGCGTAATTTTATCCTCGCTTTCCGTGATATTATCAGAAAACATTCTGAGATTCAGGTGTACGAAGAGTGGAATGCCGATGATTCATCCTTGGTAATGACAGAGCAGGAATACAATGATTACCGCTCTAAATATCTTGATATGACGATGGGATTCATACAAGATGATGAGGATGACAAGAACGAAGACAAAGGCAAAGAAGATGAAGGTATGGCGCATGAAGACCCAACAGCAGATATCGACGATATTGATTTCTGTCTGGAGTTGTTGCATAGTGATGTTATTAATGTCGCATATATACTGGAATTGATAGAAGACCTCAATCCTGCAAGCGATGATTATCAGGTGAAACGACAGAATATCATCGACACGATGATAAAAGACCCAGCTATGCGCAATAAGGCTAAACTTATCGACCACTTCATCCGTGACAATGTTGATAATGACCAAGCTGGATTTGTAAAGTCGAAAGCTGATGGCAAGATGGATTTGGAGAGTCGTCTGACAACCTATGTTACTCAGGCACGAGCCCATGCGGTTACTTCATTGGCTACGGAAGTGGGAGTAAGTCAAGATGCACTTATTAAATATGTGCAGGAGTATGATTATTTACATCGGGAAAAGCCAGAAATTTTGCAGAAGGCTATCAAGGAGAAAAAGGGACTGCGTTTCTTGCAGCGTATTCATCTTAAAGAGTCATTGATTTTAAAACTGCGTAAAATTATCGAAACATTCAGTTGGGAATAAAAAAGAAAATAAAAAGAAAAAATATGAGTGAAGAATTACAACAAAAACTGCGTACGCAACTTTGGACAGTAGCCAATACTTTGCGTGGCAATATGTCTGCCAGTGATTTCATGTATTTCACTTTGGGCTTTATCTTTTATAAGTACTTGTCTGAAAAGATAGAAATGTGTATTGATGCTGAACTTGAAGAGGATGGAAGTAACTTTAAGGAAACCTGGGCAAGTAATGAGGAAGAACTGAAGGAGGAGTTGAAGAAGTTTTGCATGAATGAACTCGGTTATTTTATCGAGCCAGAATACCTGTATTCTTCTGTAATAGAGGCTATCAATCGCAAGGAGAACATCCTTCCACAGCTGGAGCGTTCATTGAAGAAAATAGAGGACAGTACCATTGGACACGATAGTGAAGAGGATTTTGGTGGTTTGTTCTCTGATATAGACCTCGCTTCTCCTAAATTGGGAAAGACCGCAGAGGATAAGAACAATTTGATTAGTGAAGTATTGATTGCTCTTGATGGTATCGACTTCGGCTTAAACGAGGCTTCTGATATTGATATTCTCGGCGATGCCTATGAGTATATGATAGGTCAGTTTGCCGCAGGAGCTGGCAAAAAGGCTGGAGAATTCTACACCCCACAGGAAGTTAGTCAGATTCTTGCAGATATAGTTACTACAGGCAAAACACGCTTGAAAAATGTATATGACCCAACTTGTGGTTCAGGTTCATTGCTTCTCCGTACTGCTCGCAATGGTAAAGCTGATTTGATTTATGGTCAAGAGAAGAACCCTACGACATTCAACCTTGCCCGAATGAACATGTTGCTTCATGGAGTTAAGTTTAGTGACTTTGACATAGAGAATGGAGATACTCTTGAAGATGATGCTTTCCCTGAGGAACAGTTTGATGCGGTGGTAGCTAATCCGCCATTCTCTGCAGCCTGGAGTGCTGCGGAGAAATTTAATAATGATGATAGATTTAGCAAGGCTGGTGTCTTGGCTCCAAAGTCTAAGGCTGACTATGCATTCATACTTCACATGATCCATCATCTTAATGAAGGTGGAACGATGGCATGTGTTGCTCCTCATGGTGTTCTTTTCCGTGGTGCATCAGAAGGTAAGATTCGCCGTTTCCTCATTGAGAAGAAGAACTATATTGACGCCATCATCGGTTTGCCTGCCAACATTTTCTATGGTACAAGTATCCCAACTTGTATCATTGTGGTAAAGAAGTGCCGCAAGGATGATGATAATATACTCTTCATAGATGCCAGCAAGGAGTTTGAAAAGATAAAGACACAAAATAAGCTTCGCCCAGAACACATTAAGAAGATAGTTGATACCTATCGTGAGCGCAAGGAAATCGAGAAGTATAGTCATTTGGCAACTTTACAAGAGGTTGCCGACAATGACTATAACCTTAACATTCCTCGTTATGTAGATACGTTCGAGGAAGAAGAGCCTATCGACATTCATGCGGTCATGAAGGAAATCAAGGATTTGGAAGCTAAGCGTGCTGACCTCGACAAGCAGATTGATGTATATCTGAAAGAATTGGGGTTAGTTGAGTAGAATATTAAAAGAATATTGATATGAAGGGCGATGCATTATTGTTAAGTAGAGTTATAGCAGGAGGTAGAGTGCAATTTATCATTCCTGTATATCAGCGTAATTATAGTTGGTTAACCGAGAACTGCAATCAGTTGTTCAACGACTTGGTGGATTTGGTTCATTCTGGCAGACCGACTCATTTCTTTGGTTCTATAGTTACATCTCCAGCAGATGGCTATGGCATCAATCGACTTGTCATTGATGGACAGCAACGCCTTACAACAGTTTCGTTGCTGTTATTGGCAGGCATTCATGCCGTAGAAGATGGTAAACTTGAAGGTGATAAAGGAAGTATAGAAGAGGCGAAAGAGGAATTCTTGATGGCAAAGTTTAGTGGTACAGAAAGAAAAATCAAACTTTTACCCATTGAAAATGATATGGAGGCTTACGATAGAATCTTTGAGCATGATGTAGATAATTATGTGAAAGATTCTAAGATGACCCGTAATTATCAATATTTCTATGAGCGTTTGACCAAAGAACCTCATCAGCTTTCGTTTGATGCTTTATTGAATGCTATTGAACGTTTGCAAATTATATCAATAGAATTGGATGGTAATGACCAACCTCAACTTATTTTTGAAAGTCTTAATTCTACAGGCTTGGATTTGACAGGTGCTGATGAGATTAGAAACTATTTGTTGATGTCTCTTACAGCAGAAGAACAGCAATATTACTTCAAAACATATTGGCAAAAGATAGAGATAGCTACGGAGAACGAACCAACAATGTTTCTTCGTGACTACTTAACTATCAAGCAACAACTCCAACGCCCTGTGAGATTGTCTAACTTATATAGTGCATGGAAGAAGTACATGTTAGGGCATGACCGTAAGGAAGAACTTGCAGAGATGCTTGTTTATGCTCAATATTATCAGCAAGTTACTGAGGGTAAACTCAACTCAAAGAAACTGTCTGACAAAATGCGTCATATTTGCAATATAGAGACTGATGTGGCTAATGTGTTCTTTATCCAGTTTTTGAAATATGCTGATGAAAAGCACCTTACAGAAGATGAAATCTTCAAGGCTATAGGCTTAGTCGAGAATTATATGGCTCGACGTATTGTATGCAATATGCCAGGAAATGCCTTAACTCAGGTTTTCTGCGCTTTGCATAAAGATGTGCTAAAAAGTATGGAAGAGTATGAAAAAGCAGGAATGGAAAATAGCTTTACTTACTCTGATATTTTGACTTATCATATTATGCGCCGTGATGGAAACTATCAGTTGCCAAGAGATACACAGTTTGTCAAAGCTATAGAGAATCGTGATGCTTATCACATGCTCAAACCTTTCCAAATTTTCCTTTTTGAAAGACTTGAAAACTCTGTGCATGGTGAATATAATGATGTGGCATCCGACATGAAGAGTAAGGATGCAACGATTGAGCACATTATGCCACAAACTTTAAATGCAGAGTGGCGTGAAATGCTTGGTGATAATTTTGAGAAAATTCAAGAAAGATATTTGCATACGTTTGCCAATCTGACATTGACAGGTATAAATAGTGAACTAAGTAATAAGGCTTTTGAAATCAAACGTGATGGTCGAACGGTAGATAACATTGTATATCCTGGTTATAAGGATTCAAAATATCGTTTAACAAGAAGCGTTACTGACTGTCAAAAATGGACGGAAGAAGAATTACAAAAGCGTAGTAAAGAGATATGTGAAGCTTTCTTGCGCTTGTATCCTCTGCCAAAAACAGATTTCAAGCCATTGCCAAAACCTGTTGAAGAAGTATCTTTGGACGAAGAATCTTTCTCTCCAACAAATAGAATACTTAGAGGATTCCGTGTGTTTGGACATGAGTATAACGAAACGATATGGAAAGATATGCTTATAAAAATTGTATTATTATTGTCTGAGCGTTATCCTGATATTATCGATTCCCTCTATGATGGAGGTGCATATCTTTGGACTGCTAAACAAGCTGATTTGAACTATTGCACGCAAATAGATACTGATAAGTATCTTTGGACATCTATGGGTAATAAGGGTAAGATAGCCTGTCTCCGCTACTTGTTCGACAAGTGCGATGTTGCAGAGTCTGAACTCATTTTCATTTTGGAACCATCTAACGAATAAAATATATGGAAGAGAATAATGTACCAGATATGCGTCCGACATTCGATGTAATTCGGAATGTGGATGACAAAGGAAAAGAATATTGGAGCTCTCGTGAACTCTGCAATGCGATGGGATATTCGGGGTATTGGAAATTCCAAAATGTAATAGACAAAGCAATTCGTGTTGCAGGTGAAAAGGGTATGAATATTGACGACCATTTCAACCATGTGGTTGAAATGGTCAAGCTTGGTAGTGGCTCTTTCCGAAAGGTCGAAAACTTTCATCTTTCTCGAATGGCTTGTATGATAATAGCTGAGAACGCTGATTCAAGGAAGCCATTAGTGAAGCAAGCAAGAGAATATTTCTCGCAGTCTGTATCTACGACAGAGATTGTGCAGAACTCGTTGGAATCCAATATCTTACTATATAAGACTGCACAAGGTGAGACTCGCATTGAAGTGATCTTCAACAGTGAGACCTTTTGGATGTCACAGAAAAGAATGGCTTCTTTGTTTGGAGTTGATAGGGCAACTATAGCCTATCATATTTCTCAAATTTATGAGTCGGGAGAATTGCAAAGAGAGGCAACTTGTAGAAAAATTCAACAAGTTCAACTTGAAGGTGAGCGTGATGTAGAGCGTGCTCCGTTGTTCTACAACCTTGATGTTATCATAGCTGTGGGGTATCGAGTTAACAGCTATCAAGCAACTCAGTTCCGTATATGGGCAACCTCTGTATTGAAGGAATTTGTTATTAAGGGATATGTGTTAGATGATGAGCGTTTGAAACAAGGTAAGCACTTTGGCAAGGATTACTTTGATGATTTGCTGGAACGCATTCGTGAAATTCGCACATCAGAGCGTAGATACTATCAAAAGATAACTGACATTTACGCTGAGTGTAGTGCTGACTATGATGCAAAAGCTGAGAGTACTAAACTCTTTTATAAGATGGTACAGAATATGATGCACTTGGCTGTTACCAATCATACGGCAGCAGAGATTGTTTATGAACGTGCCGATGCAGAAATGCCACACATGGGCTTGACCACATGGAAAAAAGCACCTAATGGCAGAGTGCAAAAGTCTGATACGATTGTCGCCAAGAACTATCTTTCAGAAGATGAACTGTCTCAGCTCAATACAATAACAACAAGTTTTCTTGACCTTGCCGAATCTCGTGCACGGCGTCATATTATCACAACGATGGATGATTGGAAGCAACGCTTACAACAATTCCTTGCAACTATGGATTATGATGCAAAGAGTAGTGCAGGCAAGGTTACCCAAGAGGAAGCAAGAGATAAGGCTTATTCTGAGTATGAGAAGTTTAAGGTTATTCAAGACCGTTCATATATCTCAGATTTCGACCGATTCAATAATGGCAATGATGATGATACACCATTGCTTCCGTTTGACATCGACCCAAAAGAATAGTAAATACCAGTAGAGGAAAGTATAACAAACAATTAAGGATTTAAAATAATTATGGCAACATATAAAGAACAAAATAAACAGAATGTACCCCATTTGAGATTCTCGGAATTTCATGGGGAATGGGAGAAGTGTAAGGTTTCTGACCTCTTGGACTTCTATTCTACAAACTCTTTGAGCTGGGATCAACTGGAATATGGAACAGATAATATGCTAAACTTACACTATGGGCTTATCCATGTTGGGCTACCAACTATGGTGGATTTGTCAAAGGATATTTTGCCGGCAATAAAGAAAGAAAATAAGCCAAAGAACTTCGAGCTTTGCAAAGAAGGTGATATTGCTTTTGCTGATGCTTCAGAAGATACAAATGAGGTCGCAAAAGCGATAGAGTTTTACACTTTAGAAGACAAAGCGGTTGTATGTGGTTTGCATACAATACATGGAAGAGATAAATCCAACAAAACTGTTGTTGGATACAAAGGCTATGCTTTTTCCTCAACAGCATTTCATCATCAGATTCGCCGTATTGCACAAGGTACTAAAATATACTCGATTAGTGCAAAGAACTTCGATGAATGTTATATTGGTATTCCTTCAAAAGAAGAACAAACTAAAATTGCCAAATTATTGCGTCTAATAGACGAGCGCATAGCTACCCAAAGCAAGCTGATTGAAAAGTTAGAGTCCTTAATCAAAGGACTAAGGGTTAGTCTTATGCAAATAGAGAATGGCAACATTGTACATCTGGATGAGATTGCACGAATATATCAGCCTCAAACTATATCTTCAACAGAATTAACGGAAGAAGGTTTTCTTGTATATGGCGCAAATGGCATTATTGGTAAATATAAACAATATAACCATAAGACAGAACAAATCTGTATAACTTGCCGTGGTAATACTTGCGGTATGGTAAATTACACCAAACCCATGTCATGGATAACTGGAAATGCGATGGTTATAAACACAGATGAACATCAAAACAAGGTGTGCAAGAGATATTTGTACCACTACCTTTCTGCGTATAACTTCAATAGTATAATTTCAGGGTCAGGACAACCGCAAATTGTACGCACTCCATTAGAACAGTTAAAAGTTCCATTACCTACCTTTTTAGAACAAAAACAGAAGGCAACGTTTCTTGATAAAATTCAAGGCAAAATCGAAATCAGCAATAAGACATTAAATCTTTATCTACAACAAAAGCAATATCTGCTTCGCCAAATGTTCATATAAACATCTGGCGGAGCAAGTATTGCTTCTGTTTATTGTAAAGGTCACTCAATACAAGTTGGGTTGATAGTTTCCTTTCAAATGACATCATTAAGTCCGCAATATGATTTTGTTTGCTATTATTGGGTATTGGTATTTTCAAATCTGCAAGAGTAGACAATACAATATATGGGGTATTACTTGAACTTTTTTCTATTGCAATTCTTTGGGGAAGCAAGACTTTTAATGCCCATTTCACATATTGGATATTCACAGAAAAGTGATCTAAAACATAAGTTCTTTGATAGGCATTAAACTTGCCCTTATAGTAATTTATATATCCCAAGTTGGCACCATTTCCTGATATCAATAGAGCTTCTGTATCAAAAGCATAACAGTCAATATTAAATGGCCGTTCTGCACATGTAAAGAATGGATATTGTCCATTTTCAACTTGTGCATTAGCGTCAAGTTTTCCAGTTGTTATTTTGCAAATATTGCCCAGTCTTACATATTCCCAGCCATTGATAAGTTCTCTGATACAATGTTGTGCAATTCCTTTGATTAAGGACTCTAACTTTTCAATCAGCTTGCTTTGGGTGGCAATGCGCTCATCTAAAAGAGTCAATAATTTTGCAATTTTATATTGCTCTTGAATGGAAGGCAAAGACAATTGATAAGTTCTCATCTGATTTTTATCGCCACGTGGCATTTTCACGCCCTTTGCTCCACTCATTACATAATTGATAAATTTATCATTTGCCACAGCATAATGCAAATAGTCTTTTGCGACAGTATCTGTTGCTTGCAAGACAAAAACATCAGAAGAACACCCACCGTCAAATGTTGCTTTCCATACTTTTTTGAGGTAAGGACGAATATTTGAAATTAGGATGTCACCACAAGTAAAGGAAATGACATTTGTTTCATTAGGGACAGACTTAGCCTCTACAACACCTTGAAAGTCTTGTAGCATATTCTCTGTTGAAACATAATTCTTGCAATCTAATTTTACGGAACTTATACGAGCAGTAGAAAACTCTGCAATATCCCCCAACTTACATTTCTCCCATTCCCCATGAAATTCCGAGAATCTCAAATGGGGTACATTAGGATGCAATTTTCCCTAATCATCTTTCTCCTTATTTATATAAGGGTCTATTCCCTTAAAATAATAACATGGTTAATAATAAAAAGACAATTAAGGAGATTGCAGACATCTGGAAAGAAGACAAACGCCAGTATGTCAAGCAATCAACGATGGCAGTATATTTGTTATCGTTGGAGAACCATTTACTTCCAATTTTTGGAGGTAAGATGGAGGTTACGGAAGAAGAGGTTCAGGCTTTTGCTTTGGACAAGTTGAATCATGGATTGAGCCAAAAAAGTATCAAGGACATGCTCATTGTTTTAAAAATGGTGGTTCGTTTCGGAGAGAAGCAAGGTTGGCTCAATCATGTAGAGTGGAAAGTTAAGTTTCCTGCCAATCAGCCAAAGGCTACATTGCCAATCTTGACAAAGGCGCATCAAAAGAAGCTGATGGACTATCTCAAAGACAATTTCACGTTTCCTAATTTGGGGATACTTGTGTGTCTTTCTACAGGACTTCGCATTGGAGAAGTTTGCGCCTTAAAATGGTCTGACATTAATATGGACACTGGATTACTTCATGTTAATCGCACCATCGAGCGCATTTATATAGTGGATTCAGACAAGCCACATACGGAGATCGTGATTAATACTCCTAAGACTAAGAACTCTTTGCGTGAGATTCCATTGAGCAAAGAACTTGTCAGAATTTTTAGGTCTTTGATGAAGGTGGTGAACAAGGACTACTATGTCCTCACGAACAACACAAAACCGACTGAGCCAAGAACGTATCGCAACTATTTTAACAAGCTATTGAAGCAGTTGGATATTCCGCGATTAAAATTCCATGGGCTACGCCACAGTTTTGCTACTCGCTGTATTGAGAGTCATTGCGATTACAAGACTGTGAGTGTTCTTTTGGGACATGCCGATATTAGTACTACGCTTAACCTTTATGTTCATCCGAATGAAGAGCAGAAGCGAAGTTGCATCGACAAGATGATGCGATATATGAAGTAGCGTTACCGTTCTTTCTGTCTGTATATCAATACGACAATGAATCAGTACGTCAGTAAGTCACTCTATCATCATATTTGCAAAACAATACTTACCGATAGGTTGATTCAGATACTCGACTTTGGAGAGGTATCTACCGATAGGCAAGTGCTTTCGAGAGTAACTCGAAAGGTTTTGAGTAACTCAAAACATAACTTGCTATCGTCAGATACCTCGATTTTTCAAATCATCTCAGAGTCTGAAACCACGTTGCCTTTTAGGAGTGCGGAAACGTGGTTGAGGCTCGTCAACAATTTTGAGTTTGAAGACATCTATCAACTTCCGAATGGCAGGATTCTGTTTGATGAGGGCTTGAAGTTTTGCTTCTGCAGGCTTGATTTTGAGCAAATAATCAGCAATGTCCAAGCCTTTAGCTTTATCCTCTTCGCAGGCTTGATGCTCTAAAAAGTCGAAAAGCGTTGCACGGATGCCGAGAACTTGCATCATTGGCAGCTTATCTTGCCAAACTGTTGTCGCTCCCAAATCAGGGAATAAGATCACATCTCTGTTTTTCAGAACAGATAGTGACTTCGTGTTAAAGCAACCATTCTTACCACCACTTGCTATCCATAAGAATTGAGGAAGATAGTACGAGGCTATCAAGGCTGTCTTCTCACTTTCAACCAATGCTATAGGCTTGGTCTTGGCTACATTGATAAGATGCTCACCAAAGAAGCATTGACAGAGATTGAAATCCTTTTGAGGGATAAGCGAGTGTACCCATGAAACATGGCTGTATGGTTCTTTTACTCGCTTACCTGTCTCAGGAT
>CEAK01009541.1_pt1 | contig 14429 bp, 6 predicted proteins | sample 480681 | NCBI WGS metagenome assembly CEAK01 (sample SAMEA3182071, study PRJEB8094) | gut metagenome | biome: human; feature: gut; material: Stool; isolation source: human stools | place: Canada | collected 2011-12-06 | reverse complement strand
TGCCTTAACATGACGGGCTGAGAACATACCCATAGAATCTGAACCGGGTAATGCCGGCGTAGAGAACTAATTAATAAGCAAGATGAAAAAAATGATGATGATGGCCGTCGCCTTATTGGGCGCAGGCTTCCCTGTCCATGCACAAACGAGTGCAAAGGATAGTCTGAAAGTAATCAACCTGCAAGAAGTGCAGGTAGTATCCACACGTGCTACAGCAAAAACTCCCGTAGCATTTACCAATATAGGCAAAGCCGAACTTAAAAAAGTGAACTTCGGGCAGGATATTCCCTACCTGCTGAGCATGACTCCTTCCACGCTGACCACATCGGATGCGGGATCGGGCATCGGCTATACGACTCTTCGTGTACGAGGCACTGACGGCACGCGTATCAATATCACTGTAAACGGCATCCCGATGAACGATGCCGAAAGCCACAACCTGTTCTGGGTAAATATGCCCGACTTCTCTTCTTCCGTAAAGGATATGCAAGTGCAACGTGGCGCAGGAACATCGACCAACGGCGCCGGTGCCTTCGGAGCCAGTGTCAATATGCAGACCGAAGGCGCGTCCATGAAACCGTATGCCGAGTTCAACGGTTCCTATGGTTCTTTCAACACCCACAAGGAAACTGTAAAAGTGGGAACCGGACTGCTGAACAATCACTGGACATTCGATGCCCGACTTTCCAACATCGGTACGGACGGATATATTGACCGTGCCTCCGTCAATCTCAACTCTTACTATCTGCAAGGGGGATATTTCGCCGAAAATACGTCTGTCAAACTGATCGCATTCGCAGGAAAAGAAAAGACGTATCATGCCTGGGGATATGCTACTAAAGCAGAAATGAAAGAACACGGAAGACGGTATAACCCTTGCGGCGAATATACCGGGGACGATAATGAAAAACATTATTATGCCGACCAGACGGATAACTATCTGCAAAAGAATTATCAACTCCTTTTCAACCATACTTTCTCCACCGCATGGAATCTGAACGTAGCTCTGCACTACACCAAAGGTGACGGCTACTATGAGGAATATAAAGAAGACAGATCTTTCGTAGAATACGGTCTGAAACCTTTTACAACAGACGGAAAAGAAATTTCGGAAAGCGATCTGGTCCGCCAGAAGAAAATGGATAATAAGTTTGGCGGAGGTGTTTTCTCCCTCAATTATACCAACCACCGACTAACGGCATCTTTGGGCGGAGGCATCAATCAATATCGGGGCAATAACTTCGGGAAAGTGACTTGGGTAAAGAACTACATCGGCGCACTATCTCCCGCCCATGAATACTACCGCAACCAATCGAAGAAAACCGACGGTAACATCTATCTGAAAGCAAGCTACGACCTTACCGGAGGACTAAGTGCCTATGCCGACCTGCAATACCGGCACATCGACTACACCATCGACGGAGCAAATGACAAATACGACTGGAATAAAAGTGCGTTGCGTCTGCTGGCCGTAGACAAGAAATTCGACTTTTTCAACCCGAAAGTCGGACTGAACTGGAATATCAACTCCAATCACCGTGTCTACGCTTCTTTCTCCGTAGCTCAAAAAGAACCGACAAGAAATAATTATACGGATGGCGATCCCGACAGTTATCCGAAAGCTGAAAAGCTGCTCGACTACGAAGCCGGATACACATTCGCCAATCATTGGCTGACAGCAGGCGCCAACTTCTACTACATGGATTATACCGACCAGCTTGTCCTCACCGGAGCTTTGAACGATATCGGTGAAGCCCTGACAGAAAACGTTCCGGACAGCTACCGGATGGGAATCGAACTGATGCTAGGTATCAAGCCCTGTAAATGGTTCCAATGGGATATCAATGCGACATGGAGCAAAAACCGTATCAAGAATTTTGTAGAAAACATTCCCATTTACGATGGCTGGAACTTACTGGACGTCGTAAGCGTTTCTCATAAGAGTACTCGCATCGCCTTTTCACCGGATTTCCTGCTGAACAACCGTTTTGCTTTTACCTATCAAGGATTCGAAGCAGCCCTTCAATCCCAATTTGTCGGCAAGCAATATATGACAAATGCAGAAGTGGAAGCATTGACTCTGGATAAGTATTTCGTGAGCAACCTGAATCTGGCCTATACATTCAAACCCCGAAAGGTGGTGAAAGAAGTAACTTTGGGTGTGACCGTCTACAACCTCTTCAACGAAGAATACGAGAACAACGGTTGGGCATCCAGTTCTTACGACAAGGATGTGAATCACAGAATAGATTCTGCCGGATACGCTGCGCAAGCGGGTACAAACGTTATGGGTCATGTCTCTTTCCGCTTTTAACAATAACCATTCAAACAGACAAGCCAGAAGCCGCCAACATGGAACGCGGCTTCTTATTTCCTCATTTTCTCTTCCATATATTTGGAAGGAAGCACCCCAAACTGTGCAACGAACTGCTTACGGAAGGAAATCATCGAATCATACCCTACCATTTCCGCCACTTCTGTCAGACTGCTATATCGCCCGCTCATGATAATAGAGGCAGCTTTACTCATCCGTACTCCATGAATCACCTCTATAATCGACAAACCAGTTTTCTGCTTAACCTTGCGATAAAGGGTCGGCTGGCTCATATTCAATTTGTCCGTCAGCACTTTTATTGTAAAATTCCGGTTTGATAAATTTTCTTCTATAATCTGAAGCATTTTAGGCATAAAAACATCCTGAACATCTTCTGAAGATTCCAGTACCTCTTCATCCAGCATAAGAGTTTTCGCATAAAGTTTTCTTAACAGATCACGTTGTTCTATCAACGCTTTCACCTTCTCTTTCAATAACTCCGGATTAAAAGGTTTCATTATATAGTCATCTACCCCTATTTGTAAACTTTTCAACCGGTCAGCATCCTCTGCTTTAGCTGTTAAAAAGATAACCGGTATATGAAAAGTCCGCTTATTTTCACGAATCTCCCGACTACATTCAAACCCATCTTTAACAGGCATCATTATATCAGATATGATTAATTTAGGTATATATTTATCAGCCATAGCCACCCCTTCTTCTCCATTTCCAGCCTCAATAACATTATAATCTTCTTTAAATAGACTGCATAAATATTCTCTCATCTCATCGTGGTCCTCTATAATCAATAAAAATTCCTTATTATTTTTCACTCTGTTAACGGGCTCTTCCATAGTCTCATTCTTTTCTTCTACTACTTCTTCCATCGGACGTTCTTCTGCCGGACACTCTTCCAACAAATCCCCCTTCATCGGATCAGGTACCATTTCATATTCCCCCGGCGCAAAATGAGAAAGCCCCATCGGAATGTGCAGAACGAATCGGCTGCCTTCTCCAACACGACTGGTCAACGTTACAAATCCATGATGCAACCCCATCGTATGCTTTACAATATGTAATCCAAGACCTATTGACGTGGAATATTGCGGGATACGTTTCCCTGTTACAAACGAATCAAACACGTGCTGTTGCAAATCATCAGGTATCCCAACTCCATTATCAGACACTGTTACAAGGCAATAAGGTCTTCCGTCAATTTCCGCCTCTGACACAGCCAGTTCAATACGTCCATTCTGAGAAGTGTATTTAAAGGCATTTGATAACAAATTTTGAACAGCTGATTCTATTTTCGCCACATCCACCCATAAATACAAAGGCACTGTATCCACCTGGACCAAAAATTCCCGCTTCTTGACCATAGCCATTTGCAGAAAAGGATTAGCCACCCGGCTAACAATCTCCTTTATATCCGATTCTGACAAATGAAGTTTTATCATGCCTCCCTCTATCTTCTGTACATATAGCAGACGATCAACCAGTGTCTGTAGAGAAAGACAATTCTTGTGCAATCTGCTAAATGAATCAAACCAATTATCCGATGGGGTAATGGACTTCATTATATCATGTATAGGAGCAAGTATCAAAGTAAGAGGAGTTCTTAACTCATGAGCAGCATTCATAAAAAAATTCTCACGTTCTTCCCGTATATGCCGTTCTGCGTTTCTCTCCAAATTTGCAATCGTCAGTTCATGTTTCAATTGAATCATTTTTTTGAAACGACGTTGCCGCCGCAACAAACTATAGAAAATATAACCAACCAAAAATAAAACCGAGAAAATCAAAAGCAAACGAAACCAAACGGTCTGGCTCCAATGTGGAAGGATTGTTATCGGCAATGCAGTAACGTCTCCTTCCGTATTATTAGGGAACAATGTTTTGACTTCAAAAATATAATAACCGGCAGACAAGTTGGTAAACGAGACCTTACCCGCTTCAGAAACAATCCAATCTTTTTGATATGGATATAACCGATAGCTATATTTTTGCAGATCCTTCGAAAAAGCCAGATTATTGAAAAGGAGAGAGAAATCACGGTTTGCATTGACCAGTTCCAAATGGTCAATTGATGCAATATTTGAGTCCAAAACAACTTGCCCTTTTATCTTCTCACCTATATTGATTTGCTTATTATCGACTTCCAATCCAGTTAAAAGAGTTTTGCTGGCAATGGTGGCAGATGTCAGTATTTCCGGTTCAAAATAAGTTAAGCTCTTGTTATTTCCCCAAAATAAAGTATTCTTAAACAACATCACAGATTTATTGCTACTAGAAATATAATAGTTGTAGAAGACATGTTGTTGTCGGCTATATCTTGAGATACCGGATATACTCCCCAACCAAATACGCTTCTTCTCATCTTCCACTATACAATCTATACAATCATTACAAAGTCCATCTTTTACTGTATAAAAAGACGTTATCCTATCTTCGCCCACAGGAATGATTCCAAATCCATTTTTATAACCCACATATACAGTTCCGTCAGTACCAGTCAGTAAAGCACTAACTACACGAGCTCCTATATTTTCTTTTTCTTCATATCCATGAACCATCTTTAATGGACGAACATTGACCTGTGATAATCGTACAATACCTTTTGCTGTCCCTATCCAGATATTCCGCTGTTTATCTTCACAAATAGCAGTGACCCATGGCTCTGCATCTTCTTTCAAGGCTTCACGCAATGAGAATAATTCAAAATGACCTGTCTGATGATCAAATAAGTACAATCCGGCAGAAGTGCATACCCAAAACCGATAACGGGAGTCAATCATTAAGGCCACTATATAGGAGTTTACCTTTTTCCCTAAATGATTGAGCGGATATATATGGAAAGAATCGGAACTCCAGTCATAACAAATCAAGTTTCCGGAAGCATTTCCAAACCATAAATTAGAACATGAATCTTTGATTGCACAAAACACCGGGACTTCCTTTTGATTGCCCACAGGAGAAAAGTTCAGCGGTCGCGATTTAGCATAAGGCTGGTCACTACGCATAATTCCTTCATGGTAAGTGCCCAACCAAATTCGACCATCTTTGTCAGCTACCTGAGCAGAGATTTCATTATGTTTTTTGCTGTGATATTGCATATAAGAATGCTGTCTAAAGTCAAAATAGACAATCCCTCCTCCTCTAGTTCCGATCCATAGTATTCCCTCTTTATCATAATAAACAGAAATCATTCTTGTCTCTACATTCCGGTACTGCAAAAATGAGGTATTCGTATAAGGCGTTGCCGACAACTTAGAAGGATCATTTTCTTCAGGAGCTAACAGAGTATATCCATTCCAGGTTACTGCAATGTAAGAATCATTATCCAACGCAACCACCCCATACGCATCTGAATGTGATAAAGAAGACAACCTGGCATCCTCATTATACTGATAATAATCAGATTTTCCCGTGGGAATATGCAGACGAGTTACTCCACCCACTATAGAAGAAACCCAAATATATTCCCCTTCACTCATGATAGTAGTAGCATTAGCACTAGGATTAATAGAGTATTTGAACTTCCGGACCACTTTACCTGCAATCTTATCAAAGAACAACAAATTTCCCTTATCGGTAACCAAATACAAGAAATGCCCGTCTTGTGAAGCACATAAATTCGAAAAAGATTCCCCCTCATCTAAAAAAAACGGATAGCCTGCTTCGACGGTCATCTCTATTTGTAAGTCACCTTTCACTAATTTATAATGTCGTTTCAAGCATTGCAATTGTCCGCCTTTTACTATCCAAAAAAGTGAATCCCCCGTTATTTCCATAGCACTTACAGAAATGGCCTTTTTTCCATCCTGAAAAGACGGAAGAACAAATTTCTCTTTCCGTCGATCAAAACAATATAAATACTCATTAGCTATTACCCACAATTTATCATCAGAAGTCTCTTTTATATCGGAAACATACATCCTCGCATTGTCTACACTAAAATTGCGAATCTGCTTCCCGTCATATCGACTCAGCCCATTACTGGATCCAAACCACATAAAACGATCTTGATCCTGATAGATACAAGTAATGATGTTATCTACCAAGCCATTACTCATATTCAACTGATGAAGTTCATTATAAGGCAGAACAGCATAGAGAGAAGTAGTAATAACTAAAGAATTTATAATAGCAATCAAAACAAGGACGGTATATCGAACGGTTCGCTTCATTATATATTCATATTAGTTTAAGTGTCACAAAAATAATCAATATTATAACAGAAAGGCGAAGCAAATGATAAAAAAAGCAATTTTGAATGAAAAGATATACATGGATGAATAAAAGCATATGCTCCTGATTCCTTGAAATCCCCTAAGTTTGTATCCTGAAAACCGAACGGAAAGTGTGCTTCACAATTATATATAGCCATTTACACCTTTGAATCTGTAATATTTAAAACAATTAATCACATGAGAGAAAAAGCCAAAAGCCCTTAAGTCAAATTGAAATCAATTAGAATCTATTAAACCTTATTTAAATAGAAAGCCTAAAAAGACCTTTTTTCAAACTAATAAAATCTTATAGAAAAACATGCGTAAATCATTTAATCTAATCTGGATGGTTTTCGGCTTCCTGCTACTAATAGTAGGTTGTAATGAAGACAAGAAAAGCACAGCTTTCGATCCTAATCAACCAGTCAAGTTTACAGAGTTTATGCCCGATTCCGGTGGCATACGAACCAAATTCATTGTTAAAGGTTCCAATTTCGGAGAAGACAAAAGCCAAGTGAAAGTTTACTTCAAGGATGAAGTAGGTAATGAACGGGAGGCATTGGTTTTAGGTGTCAAGCCTGATGTTATTTATGCCCAAGTGCCCAAGCAAGCCGGAGGGGAAAGCCATGTACGGGTGGAGATTGCCGGAAAAGAAGCTGAACTCAGCAATGCTGAAAAAACATTCAAATATATTGTAACTTCTTCCGTATCTACAGTAGTAGGAAAAGCCAAAGAAGGTGGCAATAAAGACGGAACTCTCGGTGAGACCACATTCAATACTCCAAGGTATGTAGCTGTAGACAATGATGACAATGTATTCATATTCGACTCTGATGGAAGAACGCGTTTATCATCCATCGAACAAAATAAAACGATCACTTTACTGGATGGCATGGTAATCGACCAACCTTTATTTATCGATAAAGAAAAGAAACAACTATTTGGTCCATGCGATAATGCCAACTTCGGTTGTTTCTTATTCGATGCTAATGTGAGCTGGGTGGCTGATAAAATGGGACAGCTTTTAGCCAACGGAGGATGGATGCATAGTGTTGTTCTCGACCCTGTAGATTCTACTTTTGTGATATACCGCCAAAACACAGGACAATTGTGGACACAACCTTTTGATAAGAATAAAAGAACCTTAAATCCCAACAAAGCAAAACGAATCGGTACACTCTATAATGTAGGCTCCAATGGTTTATGTGCTTACAATCCGGTTGATAAGTATGTTTATTGTGTGTTGCATAGTAAAAGTGCAGTTTATCGCTTTAAGCTCACACGCGATACGGACGGTTGGCCAGCTCTAGACGGAGACATTGAAGAATATATTCCCGGTGCAGGCGCAGGCTTCCGGGACGGAGATGTACAAGAAGCACAATTCAATGAGCCGCGTGGAATTGCTATTGATAAAGAAGGCAATTTATATATAGCGGATGTTAATAACCATCGGATTCGTAAAGTTGACACCAAGTTAAATATCGTGACCACGATAGCAGGTAGCGGGAAAGGATACAAAGACGGGGATCCTTTGGAAGCCCAATTCAATCAGCCTTGGGGTGTCTATTTGGACAAAAATGAATTTCTTTACATTGCAGATCAAAACAACCACTGCATCAGAAAACTTGCTATTGAATAATTAATAAGGAATAGAAATGAAAACACTATATTTTAAATTAGCCCTGTGTTTCTTTCTGCTATTGGCAGGAAATGCAACACAAGGGATATGGGCCCAACAAGAACCAATTCAAATTGCCGGAATCGTGTTAGATGAACATGGTGATCCGCTCCCGGGTGCAAACATATCTGTTAAAGGGAAAGAAAAAACCGGAACTATAACAGATATGGATGGTAACTTCAGTATGAAATCATTAGCTCCAAAAACAACGCTGATTGTTTCATTTATGGGATATAAGAGCAAAGAAATAGTGGTTGCTCAAACCGATAAGAAGATGCGTATATCTCTGGAGCCCGACTCAGAATCATTGGACGAAGTAGTTGTTGTAGGTATGGGAACACAACGTAAAGTCAGCGTGGTAGGTGCTGTCACCAGTGTCAATCCGGCTGCCATCAGTGCTCCGTCAACTTCCGTAGCCAATATGCTGGGAGGTGTGGTTCCCGGTATTATAGCCGTTGACCGAAGCGGCGAACCGGGGCAGGATGTTTCTGAGTTCTGGATTCGCGGTATCAGCACATTTGGTGCCAACCAGTCTGCGCTGGTTTTGATTGACGGTATTGAAGGAAACCTCAACGACCTCGACCCGTCGGATATTGAGAGCTTCTCTATCTTGAAAGATGCTTCGGCAACAGCCGTTTATGGTGTACGTGGTGCAAATGGCGTTGTTTTGGTAACGACCCGTTCCGGTCAGGAAGGTCGCACCAAGGTAACCTGGAAGAGCAGTATTACTCTCTCTTACTCTCCCCGTATGCCCGAATATTTGGAAGCATACGATTATGCCAGCTTGGCAAACGAAGCCCGAGTAGTAAGCAATATGGACCCTCTTTATAGCCCGACAGAACTGGAGATTATTAAAGCAGGACTGGACAATGACTTATATCCAAACGTTAACTGGCAAAAAGAGATACTGAAAGATGTAACTATTAATCATCAGCACTATTTAAATGTATCCGGTGGTGGAAAAGTTGCCAGATATTTTGTCAGTGTAGGAGGTACATTCAAAGATGCTATCTTCAAGCAAGACAAAGTTAACAAATACAACACGAATGTCAAATGGGCTAAATATAATTTCCGCGCAAAGGTAGACATGAACCTAACTCCATCGACAATCATGGGATTGGCTATGGACGGAGCTATTGTAGAAGACAGAGCACCGGGATTCGGAACTAACAATGACGCACTCTGGGCCGCACAAGCCTATCTGACTCCCCTGACGGTGCCTTTACGTTATTCCAATGGAATGCTTCCTGCTTATGGTAAAAACGGAGAACAGATCTCACCATATATATTGTTGAACCATACCGGATTTAAAAAGGGAAACCGGACCACTATGAACATCAATTTCACCTTACGTCAAGACTTCGGGAAATGGATCAAGGGTTTGACTGCCAGAGGAATGTTCTCGTATAACAATAACAATATACACAACGTAGTCCGCTCCAAAATGCCGGACCTATACAAGGCCTTTGGCCGTTACAATGACGGTTCATTAATGACACAACGTACGGTATCAGCCAGTAACATTCAATTCGCCAAGAGTGCTGCCAGTGACCGGAGATATTACTTCGAATCGCAACTTGCCTATGAAAGACTTTTCAATCAGGAACATCGTGTAACCGGTTTGATACATTACTATATGCAAAGCACCGAAACCACCGAAGCAAATGATGAAATTTCATCTATTCCCAAACGTTATCAAGCGTTATCTGCCAGAGCCACTTACTCTTATAAAGATGCTTATCTGATAGAAGGAAACGTAGGATACACCGGTTCCGAAAACTTTGAACCGGGCAAACAATTCGGTTTGTTCCCTGCAATAGCCTTAGGATGGATCCCGACCCAATACGAATTTATGCAGAATCATGCAGGATGGCTCAACTTTTTGAAGATCAGAGCTTCTTATGGTGAAGTTGGTAACGATCAGATCGGTGGTGGACGTCGGTTCCCATATCTGACGTTGATTAACTTTGGAGGTGGTAGTCGTTGGGGTTCCAATGGATTGACAGAAAAACAAATCGGAGCCAACAACTTACACTGGGAGGTAGCCAAGAAATATAACCTGGGTATCGACTTCCAATTTCTCAATGATAAAATAGGTGGAACGGTAGATATCTTCAGAGACACTCGTGATAATATCTTCCAGGAAAGAAAAATGATGCCTTCGGAAGTAGGCGTCGTGACCAACCCATATACCAACGTAGGACGTATGCGCAGTAGTGGTATAGATGGTAACATTTACCTGAACCAGAAAATAAACGAAGACAACTCTTTCACGGTGCGTGCCAACATGACATATGCTGTCAGCAAAGTTGTACATTGGGACCAGGATGCGGTGCGCTACCCTTACCAATCGTATAGCGATGTAAATTATGGTGTTATGCGCGGTTTGGTTGCATTAGGCTTATTTCAAAATCAGGATGAAATCAACCGAAGCCCGAAACAGACATACGGCGAAGTACGCCCCGGAGATATCCGCTATAAAGACGTGAACGCTGACGGAAAAATTGACGATGACGATATTGTTCCTATTGCACACTCCAATGTACCGCAAATTCAATACGGTTTTGCACTGGAATACAGATATAAAAGATGGACTATCAGTGCTTTATTCACTGGAGCAGCCAAAGTTAACTTCTTATACGGCGGTTCCGGATTCTATCCCTTCTCAGGCGGAGAAGTCGGCAACATTCTATCCATCGTAAACGACCCGAAGAATCGTTGGACACCGGCATGGTATTCAGGGGATCCTTCTACAGAAAACCCGAATGCACGTTTCCCGCGCCTGACTTACGGAGAGAATAAGAACAATAACCGTGCTTCTACTTTCTGGCTGGCAGATGGTTCTTACCTGCGTTGGAAATCATTGGATATTTCCTATCGTATCGGAACGAATAAAGTACTAAGGACAGTGGGCATCAGTGATATGAATCTGCAATTTGTCGGACAGAATCTGGCAGTATGGGATTCAGTGAAACTATGGGATCCGGGACAGGCATCTAAAAACGGCGCCGTATATCCGCTACAGCGTACTTTCTCTTTACAGTTAACAGCTACGTTCTAATTGAAAACTATTATGAAAAAGATATTAAAGAAAAGCCTTCATATTCTATGCACGACACTGGGAATCATCCCGTTCATGCTGACTTCATGCAACTATCTGGCAGTTGATGAATACTTTAACGACCTGACTCCACTCGACTCCATCTTTGCCAGACAAGATTATCTGGAGCGTTATGTGTGGGGAACTGCGGCATTAATGCCCGCTCAAGGCAACTTGTTTTCCGGTTCCTACGGTCCTTACGAGACTGCGGTAGATGAAGTTCTTCTGTCATGGCAGAAAGCTGAGTACGCCGGTACCTACTTGTATGCAGACAAAATTACGCAGAACGATTCTTACTACAACATGTGGGGACAATACTACAAAGGTATCCGTAAGTGTAACACTATCTTCACCCGCATCGATGAATGCAAAGACCTGAAAGGATTGGACAGACGTGAAATTATGGGTTTGACTCATTTCATGAGAGCTTCCTTCTATTTCTATCTGTTGGAACTTTACGGACCGGCAGTCATCCTTCCCGAAGAGCCGCTGTCGGTAGATGAAAACATTGAAAACTTGTCATTCGAACGTAACACGTACGATGAATGTGTGGAATATATCTGCAAAGACCTCGAAGAAGCTTACAGTCTACTGGACCCGACGCGCCCGAGCACTCAATTCGAACGTCCTACCAAATATGCGGCAGCCGCCCTCATGTCACGTGTCCGGCTTTATCAAGCTTCCAAGTGGTACAACGGCAATCAATATTATGCCGACTGGACCACTTCCGACGGACGAAACATGATAGCCCAGCAATATGACCCGGTGAAATGGGCGAAATCAGCTGCTGCCTCCAAGAGAATTATCGATAGCGGTATTTACTCATTATACACTGTACCCAGCGATGAAAACACGTATGCATCCTCTCAGGCGTCACAAGCGGAATTCCCGTTAGGAGTAGGAGGAATCGATCCTTACCATTCGTATATAGACATGTTCAATGGAGAAGCACTGGCTGTGAAAAACCCTGAACTTATTTATGCTACTCCCTTGAACAACAACATCATTTCAATCGCCTTCCCGTTGAAACTGGGAGGATGGAACGGCTTAGGAATCACTCAGAAACTCATAGATGCCTACTACATGAAAGATGGAGAAGATTATGTGCAACAACCTGATTATTATGAAGAAGCGGGTACTGTACCTACCATCGCCACAGGATATGAGCTGAGACCAACCGTTGCCAAAATGTATCTGGACCGCGAACCGCGTTTCTACGCATCTATCGGATTCTGTGAATGTTTCTGGCCCGCAACTTCGGTAACAGGAACCGAAGCTCCCAACGTGACTAACTTTACAGCAGGATATTACGTGAATGGCAACTGTGCAAAACAGGCTGCCAATCCAGAAGACTATAACTTAACGGGATATACTCTAAAGAAATATATCCATCCGGAGGATAACTGTACCAGTCATACAGGTGCTAAAATAAAACCGAAAACATTCCCTGTATTCAGATATGCGGAAATACTGTTGAACTATGTAGAAGCATTGAATGAACTGAAAGGAGAACCGGAATATACGGAAGCGGCAGATAACACCACTTATCATGTTTTGTATAATCCGGAGGAAATCATGTACTACTTCAACATGATTCGTTACCGTGCCGGATTGCCGGGCATCACCCTTGCCGATGCCAGCGATCAAGTGAAGATGCGTCAGTTAATCATCCGCGAACGCATGATCGAATTTGCGTGCGAAGGAAGAAGATATCATGACCTGCGTCGTTGGGGACTAGCAGAAACAGAAGAAAACAAACCGGTACAAGGTATGGACGTTACCAAGAAGACAACCGAAAGAGACCAATTCTATACTGTTGTCAATGTAGTTCATAAGTATGCATTACGCAGCTTTGACAGGAAGATGTACTTCTATCCTATTCCGAGAGCCGTATTGGATAAAAATGCCAAACTGAAACAAAATCCAGGATGGGACGGATTCGGAGATTGGTAACTTTCCCCTTTCTATCATATAACTGATTATTAATCATATAAAATTGAACATATAATGAGATCAATATACAAAATAGTGGTCTGTTCTTTGTTAACGCTCTCCATCACTTCTTGTGAAAAAGACCTGCTTGAAAAAGAACAATATCAGAAAGAAATCTACCTGATCGGTGCTTACAACCGAGTATGGACCACAGAAGTAAGCTACAGTAACGAAGAAGTGAAAACTTATTTCACGGTCAGCAGTTCCGGTACATTAGCATTAGACCGAGATGTGAACGTAAAAATGAAGATCAACGAAGAGTTGGTAGATATTTACAATAAAAAATACTGGACCGTTCTGAATGAGGACAAATATTATAAATCACTGGATACTGATTTATATTCCATTCCTTCTTTGGAGAATACGGTAATCAAGCACGCTGAAGGTATTTCCGCCGAAGTTCCTGTGTTGATAAAGACAGCAAGTCTGAAGATTGACCAGTCATACGTCATCCCCGTCGAAATAGAAAGTACAACAGGATATCCGATAAGTGAATCCGGATATAAAATGTTGATTCTATTAAAATTAAAGAATGACTATTCGGGCAGTTACCAGATGAGTGGGCATACCACCTTAGAAGGAGAAACTCCGAAGACGATTCAGAAGCCTAAAACGATTAAGCCTACCGGAGTCAACACTGTCAGACTATTCTATGCCATGAACAACGAGAGCGACGAGAAAGCTGATATCCAAACGGGTACAATAGAACTGACCATCACGGATCAGATAGTGGAAGGCACTAATGATGTAAAGAAAGTTTTGATCAAAGCATGGGATGCTGAAAACGGACCGGTAATTATCGACTCAGGAGAAAGTACCTACAACACAACCGCCAAAAAGTTCAGCCTCAAATATACGATCGGTAACACGCTATATGAAGAGCAACTGACCAAAGAAAAAGAAGTTTTATAATACACGACAAATGAGGAGAAGAGGAGATTTCACGGCATTGCAAAAATGCCGCTGAAATCTCCTCTTCGTTTTTTCAACGGAGGACTTGTTTTTACATGATTCCTTGTTTTCCTTCTGCTAAATTCGTAATTTTACCGCCGATTCACGCAATAGGGGTGCCCTAACATGACAGGCTGAGAACATACCCATAGAATCTGATCCGGG
>CEAK01001722.1_pt1 | contig 14795 bp, 18 predicted proteins | sample 480681 | NCBI WGS metagenome assembly CEAK01 (sample SAMEA3182071, study PRJEB8094) | gut metagenome | biome: human; feature: gut; material: Stool; isolation source: human stools | place: Canada | collected 2011-12-06 | reverse complement strand
ACCGCCGTCAGTATAAATCCGACTCCGGAAATAATGATTTTCTTAATTTTGTTCATACTAAAAATCCTTTCGTTCGTATTTTAGATATAAAAATACCGCTCCAAAAGGGGCGGTAAAATTATAAAGTTTGGTTGTGTTTTGCTCTGAACTTCACAAAAATCGACTGTTTTTGTGAAGTTGGTGTTCAAGTCAAGTGCAATTGATTGCACACGGGTATAACAAAACCGCTCACTGCTGTGGGCGGTTAATCGTTATCGGATTTATACTCGAAATTACAAATTTGCGACTTGCAGTCTTTGTTAGCACTGTTATCATCAAAAATATCATCGGGTATGCCATTTGGATACGCTTTACATTTTCTAATCCATGATCCATCAAAGATGAAATGTTTACACAAAGCGCATTTATTTTCTTTCAACATAGTTAACCTTCTTTCAACTTTATTATTCGTTCCATAAGTTTCTTAGCTTTAGCATCTAAAATCGTAGAGGCTAACAAATCAGATATAAACTCATGATTGTCCACAAGTGAATTTTCTGAAACAGGCTTTCCACCTTCATTTTTATATCTTCTTATCAAAGTATTGATTTTAGAATTTTGATTTGCAATATCGTCTGAATAGAGCAAATGAAAATACTCATGCTTTCCAACATACTGAATTGTGTTACAGCCTTTCGGTATAAAATTACGCTTTTCCCATATGTTTAAAACTGCTCTTAAAGCATCAGGTCGATTCATATATTCAATGTTAAGGGCTAATTCTTTTCCTATTGTTTCTGCGGCTGTCCTTTCATTACCGTAGTAACGTAAACTTATTCTACTGAAACACTCACCGTATTTATCAGAAAGTGACTTAATAGTTGAAAGTATTTCTCCCACAACATGGCCGTTTTTAAGTTTATCTATGCCAGCAATATATGAAATTCCCATTTCTTCTTTGACATATTTCTTTAAACTATCAACGCTTTCTTCGTCAATAACCTCTTCATAATCTCGGTAATCAAATTCATTTTTCTGAGCAAGTTGCCTTATTTCTATTATATCACTTTCATCCGAATTGTCAACAGTATCATCTGTAAAATTCTGTACGTCTTCTTCGCTGTCTGTCGCTGTTTCAACAGGCTGTTTTACAGTTTCCTGTACGTTTTCTGTCGGTTCAGCAGCTTCAACGGCTTCAACGGCTTCATCAGTCATAACCGCAGCCGGCGCATCGTCTGTTTCTTCGTTGCTCTGAACGGTCTTTACAGGCTCAGACTGTACAAAATTTATTGTGTTTTCGTTATTATCCGGCTTAGAAACATAAGGCTCTTTATCAGTAGGAACAGGATTTTTACTTTCGGTATCGGTAACTTTAACAGGCGCTTCTTCCGCTCTCGGAGCTTCCTGCTTCGGCTCACCCTTACCGCTGTAGATCTTTTCTCTTGAATAATCTCTGCGGAGAACATCGTCATGCTCTTTGATAAATTCTCTGAGCTTGCCTTGTTCCTCTCGGAGCTTACGCTTATACTCCTTGACCTTCTTCTCGTCCTGCGTGCCCTCAACCTTGCGTTTGAGCGCTCTTATCTTGCGCTCCATGGCACGTTGCTTTTCTTCAAGCTCTCGCTGTTCCCGTATCTTCTCGGCAGGAATCGGCTGAGGTATCTTTGTAAGCCCCTCTATGTACTGCCCCATAGTATGACGGCAGTTAGGGTGGAACAGCCCGCCTCGGATTGCCACAGAGAGCAGCATAAACCACTTGTCACAGTAATGCGACTTGCCGAAGTCGCCGCTTCCATAAACATCTACTTTTAACCCATTGCAGCAACATCTGCATATATTAAAATTCAATCTGTGGTTCAGAACTGTGAAATTTAGCCATTAACAATATATAAAGTTGGGGTGATAAGTATCAAAGCTTTTCAGAAGTAAGTTTGATGTAGAATGTTTAAGATTTACGCCAACTGAAAAGCCACTATACCCACAATGCAGATCATACTTCCGATCAGATTGAGCTGTGAACGCTTTTCTCTGCGAATCAGCCCTATTACGAAAAGCGTTACAAGGATCATCGGCTGAATGAATGAGTAATTTGCAAGACTTATAGATATAACCGCGTTTTCAAGCAGCATTCCGAGCGTATTTGGAATTCTGACAAGCACTACCTTAACAACGCCGCTTCGATTATTCTTAATAAGCTCCCTGATATGAACTCTCGGCAGCATTATCAGCGAAATTATCACCATAGCCGGAAGAAGCTGCATGGTTGATGAAGCATACGGAGAGAAACTCCTTATAATAAGCCCGTACCCGTATTTTGAAACAAGATATAACACCAACGGCAGAATTATCTGTTTATAGTTTACACTGCCACATTTAGACGACTTTGCAATAAATACAAGGCCTGCAGCTGTTGCAAATATACAAATCAGTTTGAAAACACTGAGTTCAGACCCGAAAAAAATGTCAGTGAAATAAGACGCAAACAGGGTTATCCCGAGCCATGCTTTCAGCTCAAAAGCAGAAAGCTGTTTCAGCACCCGTGCGCTCATCTGGAATTCAAGCATTTTGCACGCCGCAACCAGCAATACCGCTAAAAACGACTGCCATGTAAAACTGAAACTCAGATTCTGGAAAGGCAGGCTTGCAGCAAGGAACACCGACATCGACGAGCACATCAGGAATGTAAATTCATCGCCGGAGAAGTTGGCTTTGGCAGCGGCGTATTTGTCATTCAGCGAGCATATTGTATAGCAGGCTGTCACAGCGAGCATCAGAATAATAACGTTCATAATCAACCTCTATTATGATGAATAAAACATACTGACACGTTTATTTACCTGTCCAGAATGCATAGTCGGTTCTTGATGTTCCGTCGCTGAAATATGCTTTAGCACATATCTTGTTTTTCGTGCCGGGTTTTATCTTTATATTTTCCCACACGAAAACAGTGCTCTCGTCATCGGGAAGTTCGCACCGTGATATCCTGCCGTGCGAAACATCATTTATACAAAGCTCCACTGCGTCCGCATTTGAATAAACCTTTACAAAAGGCACATCACAAGCCCTGAATTCATGCCTGCGTTCAGTTATATAAACGGTTTTTTCGCCGCTCCATACGGACTTGTAAAAGAAATATACGTCCTTGGGAATACGCTCCCTTGTGCAAAGTCCCTTGTCGTTCTGCGACTTTGTATCTCCCTCTGTTCGCCCGTAGGATGCAAAATCGAACATACACCATATAAATTCAGCCCATAGGTACTTTCTGACCGAGAATTGTTTCCACAATATCTCGTGCAGCTGCGACTGATAGTTCTCATAATGCCGTACTCCGACAGGGTCTATATCGCTTTCCCAATTCACATTGTCCTTGTGCTGCGAAATTGCCCCACCGCCGCCGTATTCGGAAAGGCAGACAGGGCGCTTTTCCTTTTCGTTATGGTATAGGTCAAGCCATTCGCCGAAATTCTCCGCACTGCCGGCATCCTTATACCAGCCAAAATAACGGTTATACCCGACCACATCAGCGGGGAGCTCCAGAAATCTGCCGTAAAACTGATTGTCTGCAAAGGTTTTCAGCCTTGTATCGTCCTCTTTGCAGGCAATTTCATAAAGCTCGCTGTAAAGCCCGAATATTTCATCGGTCATCTGGTGAAGTTCGTTGGACAATCCCCAGACAATAACTGACGGATGATTGTAATTCTGCCTGATAAGCTCACGAAGCTGTTGTTTTGCGTTATCTCCAAAGCCGTCTGAAAGAACATGAGCATCGCTTTCATCGGCAGACATTTTATTGATTATGCCTATCTCCGTCCAAACGCACAGACCCAGCCTGTCGCATAATGAATACTCATGGTTACAATGCTGGTAGTGAGCCATTCTTACAGCGGTACAGCCCATGTCACGAATGATATGATAATCCCGCTCACGCTGAGCGTCAGTCATTGCCCAGCCGGATTCGTAACTGTCCTGATGGTAGTTCACCCCATGGAGCGGATATGGCTTGCCGTTGAGGAAAAAGCCGTTATCGGCATCTATGCGGTACGAGCGTATTCCGAATTCCTGTTCAATGCTATCGACGGGTTTCCCGTTGCAGAATAAGGTTATCTCCGCACGATAAAGAGCGGGAGAGTTTACTCCGTCCCAGAGTTTCAGGCAGTTGATTTTTCCCGAAAGCGTTATCCTGTCTTTGTCCGCTCTGCCGAAAAACTCCGTTACAGGCTTTCCCTGCGGATCAAATATCACAGCCTTAGCCTCTGCGGTTTCTGCTTTATCCAGCTTGACAAGTATGCCTATATCCGCAGATGTTTTAGAAATATTGCGTGGGGTTATATATACTCCGCAGGAGCCGCTGTCGTTCAGAGCAATATGAACAGGCTCGACTGCAATAAGCTTTACACCCCTGTACAAGCCGCCCATTTTTGTGAAATCGCCATTGTCGGTTATCGGCGCAATATAATCGGTGGGAGCATTCGATATGATAACAGCTATCAGATTGTCTTTGTCCGGGTATATATAGTCCGTAATATCAAATCTGAAAGCTGAATACCCTCCGCTGTGCTCTCCTGCAAGTCTGCCATTTATATAGACTTCCGCAACAGTATTAGCACCTTCAAATTCCAGATAGAGTTCTTTTCCGCTGCATTCTTCAAAACTCAGCGCAAGGTTTCTGCGGTAGCATACAGTTCCACGGTAGTAGTTTTCTCCGTTGGCATCTGCCATTCTGCCTGCACCGTCTTCAGAATTATATGTATGCGGCAGTACAACAGGCTGCCATGACGCATCTTCATATTCGGGAGAGATAACGTTGTCTTTCGATATATTCATTCCTGCGGGAAGCTTTGTGAATCTCCAGAAATCGTTGAGTGCCTTTACTGTTCTCAAAAAAATCACCCTTTCTTGTTTTAATAGATTATAACGCTTATTGACAAACAAGTCAATGAATGATATTATTAAGATATAACGATTTTAGCACAGGCGGTGAATTAATTTTGAAATTCTACGATTATCCGATAATCAGCAAAGAAAGCAGTCTTCCCGTCTTTTTGGTGAGCGTAGGGCTGAACGAATGGCAGTATCATGTTAAATGCGACAAAGGTGACAATTATGCCAAGGCTCTTTATTGTACAAAAGGAAGCGGCGTACTTATAATAAACGGGGAGAAACATATAATAAATCCGTACACCGCATTCTTTATCCCTGCCGGCTGTCCGCATGAGTATTATTCAACGGACGAATCCTGGGATACGCATTGGATAAAACCGTCAGGAAAATCCTGCACCGATATGCTTAAAGCACTCGGCTTTGACAAGCCGAAAATCTTCCCTCTTCCAAAGGAAGAAATTACATATCTTGACCACTGTTTCAGATGTATGCACGAGGCGCTTCTCTCTGACAAGGTTGACGGAAATTTCAGAGCATCGGGCTATCTGTACAGCTTTTTTATTGAATTGAGCCGTCTTGCGGCGAAAGGAAAAGGCAGTGTACAAATCACCCCTGCGGTGACAAAGGCAATCGCTTATATTGACGAGAATTATATGAAACAGCCCGGTCTTGAATCCATAAGTAAAGCAGCAGGCGTTTCTTCGCAGCATTTGTGCAGATTATTCAGGCAGACCCTGAATTGCCGACCGATGGAATACATCACAAAGCGCAAGATACAGGCGGCTAAAATGCTTCTGGCGGAAACACAGAAAACTGTCGAGCAGATAGCTGAAGAAACAGGCTTCTGTGACAGCAGTTATTTTTGCAAGATTTTTAAAAGGTTCGAGAGTATTACCCCGTCGCAGTTCAGAAATGCAGAACAGGTTCTATGAAATCCGTAAATTGACCGCCGGCATCGTATGAAAAACAAAAAGGCATCACGTTTTGATACATGGTGCCTTTTTTCTATTGTAGCTTTGCATAAACCTGCCGGATACGATCAGTTATTTTTGCGTCCGGCTCTGTTCAGCAGCAGGAGCGCTATCATAAGTATCAAGGGAAATGCACAGCCTGAAAGCATACCTTTCTGCATATCATTACCTGCATTCTGGGTGATATTTCCTACAATAGCAGGACCGAGTGCTCCGCCAAGGTCACCAGCCATAGCGAGAAGTGCAAACATTGCAGTACCGCCGGTGGATATTTTGCCTGAGCAGATGCTAATAGATCCGGGCCACATGATACCTACCGAGAATCCGCACATTATGCAGCCGAGAAGTCCGATTACAGGTATTCCCGACAGGGAGGCAGTGATGTAACAGATCAGACACAGCAGCGCCGAGCCTATCATGAATTTCATAAGATCGAGCTTTTCGCCGTACTTCCCGTAGAGTGTACGGCTTATGCCCATCGTCACCGCAAACATACACGGTCCTGCAATATCGCCGACCGATTTAGTCAGTCCGAGAGCGGATTCTGCAAATGCCGACGCCCACTGCGCCATTGAAAGTTCCGAGGCTCCCGCACAAACCATAAGCAGTATCGCAAGCCAGAACAGCGGTACTCTGAGCAGGTCACTGATACGCATTCCCTTGCCGTTCTCGACAGGATGTTCAATGGGACATACTGAAAAATTGTATATGTTCACAAGTGGAATTATCGCCCAGATACAAGAGAGCCACTTCCAGTTTTCTATGCCGAAGACAGTAAAAAACAGTGTTGAAATGAGTATGACTCCGACCGAACCCCAGCAGTAGAATGAATGCAGCAGGCTCATTGCGGCTTCTTTGTGCTCAAACGGGCAGGCTTCAACTATCGGACTTACAAGCACCTCGGTAAGACCACTTCCCATTGCATATATGATTGTGCTTATGATTATTCCTGTGAACGGGTCCGGAAGCAGTTCAGGCAAAAAGGCAAGTCCGATAAGTCCCAGTGCCGAAAAAGCCTGCGAACCGATAACGCATTTCCGATAGCCGATCTTGTCGGCGAAACGTGCGCACAGCACATCTATGATAAGCTGAGTAACAAAAAATACCGACGAGATAAGGGCGATTTTTCCAAGCGGGATACCATAGCCATTGTGAAATGTGAGAAATAGAAGCGGGGCGAAATTAGCCGCTATTGCCTGTGTGATGAATCCAAGATAGCAGGATATAAGTGTTTTTCTGTAATTCACAGCCATATTGACAAACTCCTTGACGATTGATATAATCAGATTATATAGCAAACATCATAACATTTCAATGCACAAAATCACATTTTTATTACACAATATCGTAAATCAGGTGAGAATATGAGTGATGAAATCAAAAAGGACAGGATCATAACGGATGAAACCTTACGTGAAACTGCAAGTCACGGCAGCGAAGAATATCCCTTCTGCTACTATTATGAGGACATCTGGGATTTCGACTTTCACTGTATCGACTGGCACTGGCACCCGGAGGTCGAATTTGTTTATGTACAACAGGGCAAGGCTGATTTTCTGGTGGGCGGAAACAGGTATGTTCTTAGCTCCGGCGATGGGATCTTTATAAACTCTCAGGTGATACACAGGTTTGAAGCCAAAGACAGCGCCATCATTCCGAACATTGTTTTTTCACCTGTTCTGCTTGCGCCGCAGGGCAGTCTTATATACAGCAGATACATCAGACCGATAATTGAATCAACCACTGAATGTGTGATTTTTTCCGCCGAAGAAACAGCGCACCACAGCATTATCGAAACAATGAGGTCGGTATTTGCCGTGCAGGGTTCAGGCACAGCGTTTGAAATGAAAACAGCAGAACTGCTGCTGAAACTATGGCGTTTGTTATATGAAAGCATACTGATAACAGATTGCGGTTCTATGTCCGTACATTCCGCACAGACGCAGGCTAAGCTTCAGATAATGATGCAGTATATTCACGATAATTACAGCGGTCAGATAACACTTGACGATATTGCCCGAACAGTTCATATAAGCAAAAGCAGTGTTCTCAATATTTTCAGGACATACCTGCACACTTCGCCGATAAATTACGCTGTGGAATACAGACTGAAACGTGCGTCAAAACTACTTGTTGATACCGAAAACAGCGTTTGCGCCATAGCGCAGGAAACGGGATTTGAGAACATCGGCTATTTCTGCCGCAGATTCAAAAAGCTGTACGGCGTTACACCGATATATTACAGAAATCATTGCCACAGTGCAGAGTAAAAATTAAGTTATGCTCCAATTTTTATTTTCCCGCTCTAACCTTAGTGCCATTGTAAAACACAAATGTTATCTCGCCGTTCTTGTGGACGATTGCTTTCTCTACCATCACAGTCCATAAGGTGTCGTTCCACTCGCTCAATACGGTCGGCTGTTTTTTCAGGGTTCGTATGTAAAGTGCTATCACCTTTTCTTTCTGACTGCTGAGAGTACGAAGGTTTTGCAGACGCTCCAGTTCCGCAACCGCTGTTTCGTACCGTTTAGTAAGTGCCTCATACTTTTCAAAGTACGCTTCCTGCGACTGTGCGTTGACTGCATTTTCCTTAACCGCCGCTTTGACAAGTTCGGCAACAATCTGCGTTTCCTCAAACTGCCGCTCAATATCGGCGTCCAGTGACTTGAAGTCAGTCAGCTTTTTGCGCATCAGTTCACAGTCCTCGATGATTTGCGTTCTTTTCTCCATCATCTGATTATAGGCTTTTATGAAAAGCCGCCGTCCTCCTCGCCCTCTGCGAAGTGCTGTAAGCCGATGAAAATTCTTCTGTTGTTCATATGTTTCTGTCCTTTCTCCGCCCACTGCGTTCATTGCCCGCAACGTTCGGAATAAATTGTTTTAGGGTATAAAAATACCGCTCCTTTCGGGGCGGTAAAATTATTAAGTTTTGTGCAATCAATTGCACACGGGTATAAGAAAACCGCTCACTGCTGTGGGCGGTTTACTGAATGCGACCCTTTCTTCTTAGCTCTTCTACCTCTGCTTCCGTTAATTTTCTCGGGCAGGGCGGAGCCGATATACGCACTATAAAAGCTTCGTATGCCGCTTTTTCTTTTTCTTTTACGGTAAACTTTTTTCTCATCTAATCAACTCCAATTCAATAGAATTATTCCCTTTCGCAGTTACTTTGAATACAGATTTTTTATCTATAAGGAATTCTCTTTGAGAAGGAAAGGAACTCAATTCTTCGATATAAGCGCCTTTTGCTCCTTTGGGAACTTTAATTTTTATAACAAAAGGCTTTTTTAACGCTCTTCCTTCAATTACAGATGTGCTGGTGAACTGCTCCTCAATTACATAATCTCCAACCTCATATTTAATATAAGGGTTAAAATCAAGTGTTCTGTAACAAACTATATCATTTTTCAATTTGAATTTAGCTATTGCTCTCGATATTAAATCCGAATATCTCTTGAGGGTGGCGTCGTTATTTATGTCACCACGCAACATAGCATTTAACCTTCTGAACAGTTCCATTCCTTTTGGATCTATACTGTTCTTTGTATATTTGCGGATAGCTGCCTTTTCTTTCTTAGTAAGCGATTTAATCCATTCAATGGACTTCTTACGTAATATATTAACAACGGATTCTTTAGGCAACGGCTTAAAATTCTTATCTGATTTTATTATACCACTTTCCCCCGATTTGTCAACACCATCCCCTGCAAACCTCATCGGTTTATCCGCCTTGACTTTATCCACACTTCCTGCAACGTACCGCCACTTGCCGTCCTCGCCCTGCTGTAAGTTCCGCTCCCACTCGTCAAAGTCAACATCTGCGCCTATCTCATTGCCCGGTTCGGCAAGTTCTTTGTCAAGATCCTCCTCGCTCGGCAGAACAGGGAGCGTTGTAGAACGGCAGAACGGGTGCATAGGCGGAAGATTTACACCTGCCTGTGCGCTGTTACGCTTGAACACCTTACCGTCAAGCTCACGGCATAGATCGCTTGTGCGGCGGTCGTAGCGGCAAGCACCTTGTCCTGCAGGTATTCCTGTGATAACTGTGTTGTTAGGTCGGACACTATTTCGGAACGCTGTGCCTGGCTGAACCCCAGCTCATCAAAGCAACACCGAAGCCCCGCTCTGATGTAGTCAAGCGGCAGAGGAAATGTCAGTTCAAACGGGCTGATGCCCTTTTCTTCCGCTTCTATAAACGCTTTTATGTCATATCGCAGATATAAAGTATCTGTGATGTAAATTTTCATGTTTAAAAGTTCTGTGAACATTGTTACTCCTTTCAGGGTATAAAAATACCGCTCCTTTCGGAACGGTAAAATTATTAAGTTCGTTCAAATTTGCACCGAACTTCACAAAAAACGGCTGTTTTTGCAAAGTTTGTGTTCAAGTCAAGTGCAATCGATTGCACACGGGTATAAGAAAACCGCTCACTGCTGTGGGCGGTTTATCTTCATAGAAGAAAGCCGTTCCGATTTCTCAAAACGGCTTTCAAAGCAATGGCATTTTGGTGGGTGTGCCCTTTCCCACATTTCTTTTGACCACAAGGGTGTGTAGCAGCACATTCTCTACTTCAAAATGCTGTTCTTATCTTACTTATATTATATCACTTTTATTCGCTTTTGTAAAGAGTTTTATTCCTATCAACAAGTTTTTTCAGGTTTCTTTCTCGTATACGATAAAATGTCATAACCGAATTTTTCAAATCTTTCTCATCAGTTTCAAGAATAATCTTTACTACCAAATTGAGGTTAGTATTTTCAAGTTTTTTTACCATGAAAACAGTATTTACATTTTTCTCATCTTTTATTATAATGTCAGGTTCAGCAACAACCGACAAGCCATACTTTTCAAACAAGTCAAAATCCTCGGAGTGTCTGGATTTAATATGTTCTATCCGTTCATTCGTAACAATCAGTTCATCAGTTTTAAGCTTGCCAAATTCAATTTCTAATGGCTGAGTATCAAATTTGCCAAGTTCTATTATCTCAGCCACATCATCACTTCCTGTTTTTATTATATCAGATTTTTCGCTTTTGTCAACAGCATTAACGCTATTCCCTCTCGTAAATCTCCCCGTATGTGGGTCGTGGTTGTGGTTATACCTGAGCAGTATTACTATCTCTTCAAGACACCTCAGCTCCATATCCGCAAGAAACGGGTCGTAGCTGTCACTGTGGCATAGTTCAAGCAGTTCTATGTATCTTAATATCAGCTCCATTTTTCACCTTTAGATAATTTTCGGGGCAGTTTCCTGCCCCGTCATATCTGTACTTTTTTACACTTCAGCTACAATAACGCCCGAAGCGGTCGCAAACCATGCGTCAATGCTCGCCTTGTCTGTAACGGGATCAAGACCCTTTACGCAGTACATATCAACGCCTGTGTTGATAAGCGCCTTGTAGTTCGCCTGTAATGCAAGGCTGTTGAATGTTACGCCGTTCTCATCGGTTGTCTGTACGTTCTCGCCCTGTGAAGTGAACTTGCACTTGTGGAACTTATACAGGTTTATCTTGCCGTCTGACGTCATAGTGCTGTAGATGCACATTACATCAGGCACAACATCGTCCTTACCGCTTTCAAGTACGCCTGTTGACGTATTTACCTTTGCACCGAAAAGTGCCACCTCGTCGGCGGAGTTTGTGTTCACAATTGTTACGTCAAGCGTACCGCCTGCCTTAGCTACATAGCTGTCAACCTCAACGCCGCTTGCATACTGCGATGCGCTGTTCATCTTAGGAGTGTACTTTGTTGTGATAAGTATGTCCTTGATCTCGGTCACGTCACCGTATGCCAGCGTATCGGCGTTATCCGTTGTCAGCGGTGCATACGCAAAACGCTTTGTGCATACAGCAGACTTACGATCTGTACCCTGTATTACTTTTGCCATAGTTATGTCCTTTCCTCATAGAGCGTAAACTCCATGACTAAAATTTTTCTGTTGGGATAAACATCAAACTGCGATAAATCGGTAGTGCCGGTAAATATACCGCCTTCATTCTCTATCACCGTCTGCGTTTTGTCATACAGCTCAATGTCTGCCTGTGGCGAAAATACGCTCACAGACAAGGAATACTGCCGTATATTTGCCCTGCCGGAGCTGAAGAACGTATCTCTGTACGATAAATTGTACACCGCATACTTCTCCGGCTCTTCGCCGTCCTCAAATTCGGGCATATAGCTGTAAAAATGCTCGAATACCACCGAGAGTGCCGAATCAATCTTTTCTGTTATCATTGTCAGCCTCCTCTCGCCAGTATCAGCTTTATATGCAGGTCGCTGTCGGCCGCTCCGGTTGTTTCGACGTGATACCGCCTGCCGTCAATCTGTACGACCGACTGACCGCTGTATTCACGCCGCCACATATACACCGTAAGCTCTGACTTGTATCCTGCCGTTTCGGCGGCATATTTTGCCGTTACGCCAGGCTCGGAAACCTTTGCGTATACGGTCTTTACCGCCCTGTCTGTTTTGCCCTGCGAGCCGTTTTTCTGCTCGGAGGATATGAGTGTGATTTTTCTGTTAAATGTCATTCTCATTCACTCCGTTCAGCAGATTTACGCTGTGCAGGGCGAGTATCTGAGCGGTCACGGGGTTCTGTGACGCTCTGTCGGACGAGAAGTCACGAGAGGAATACATATCGTTTATAAGCACTAAGTAAGCCACCGTGATGTCTTCGTATTCGTCTATCTGAGTATCATCAAGCCCCGTATAGCCCTTGATATAGGACTTCGCCGCTCCGGCACAGATTTCAAGCATTCCGTCCTCGTCATCGCTGACACCGCAGAATGCCTTAATCTTTGCGCTTGTTACCTCGCTTAGCTTCACTTTTCTCCTCCTTGTCCACAGGCACTATGTACCCGCAGGAGAGCAGGTCGTTCAGCACAGGACCGGCGGGAAGCTCACGCTCCTCGCCTTTTGCCATGCTAACGGTGCCTGAAAAGTTGGTCGTTGCCTTTACTGTCATAGGTTATTAGCCTCCTGCCTTCTTCATTTTAAGGGCGGCAATCTTCTGAGCGTTCTCGACCTTTGCGTCAATCTCCACCCAGGCAATAACGCCGACAGCATGCTGTGTTGCGTACTTTTCGTTGAGTATCTGGATAGACACATCTTCGGAGGTCTTAACGGCAAGGCCGCTCATATCGCCGTAATAGATAGCTGTCTTTTCGGAAGCAATAGCCGATACGCTGTCGGTTGTGTATACGGGCTTGCCGAAAAGCGTATAGCCCCACTTTGCCGTTGCATCGGGATTGAGGATATATCTGCCCTCGTTGTCCTTGAGCTTTCTTATAGCGGTTCTTGTAGCCTTGTTCATGATCCAGCATGCGTTATCCTGATATACGTCAGGGATTGTTTCCTGCAGGTCGATAAGCTCGTCTGCCGTGATAGCTGTCGCCGATGCTGTCGTTACCACCTGTGTAACGCCTGCGGCAAGACCGTCTATCTTGCTTGCTGTGCCGTTGATAAGCTGGTTTTCGATCCACTTTGCCGCCGCAATCGAAACCTCGTTTATAACGTATGAAACGATGTCAAACTGCGAATTGTTGATAAGGCTTCTTGAAACCTTAGAGAGCGCACCTGCAAGATAGCCCTTGAGCTCAATGCTGAGGAACTTACCCGATGTGCTTGCAAGGTCCGTAAACTCTGTGGCATATGCCATTGAGATAGCCTGCGTTCCTTCGTCGTAGTAGGGAATCGAGAGGGTACCTGCAAGTGTGTATCTTGTTGCCATCTGATAGATAGGGCAGATGTCGATAACCTTACGGATTATCTTGTTTGCGATAGTCGCAGGGATAACTGCGCCGTTATCGCCCTTTGTCAGATTGACATCTTCTCTTGTTTCGATTATCTGACCTGTACGCAGATAATTTTCAAAAGCTCTTGTTTCTGCCTGTTCCTTGTCGGTTGCTGTGCCGTCAGCCTTTGCGGAGTTCAGATTAAGAGCGTTCTGCTCCTCGATTGAGCGGATCGTCTTGTTCAGTGCTTCGACTTCCGACTTCTTAGCGTCATAGTCTGTCTGTTCCTCTGTTGTCATCGCTCTTGTTTCTGCTGTAGCCTTATCGCAGAGTGACTTCATATCGGCGATAAGAGCATTTCTCTTTTCGATGAGTGCTTTTAAATTCATACTGTTTCCTTTCCGCCGGATTATTCCGACATAAGCTGTAAGATTTCTATTTCCTTGCTGTAATCGGGGATAAACTCCCGGATTTCGTCTGTTACTTCGACCGTATCGTTTCCGGCACTGCGCTGTTCCGTCACGGTCGTTTCTTCGCCTCTCGTTTCTATCGACGTTGCGATGTAAGCAGGATTGCGATTGAGGATTGACACCTCGTGCAGTGTCAGCCCCGTAATCATTCTGCGCTGCACGCCCTCGTCACACGGCTCAATGTGCGCCTGTGCTCCCGAAAAGCCGAAGCTCCACCCTGTCAGATGTCCTGCTCTCGTTTCTGCGATTACTTCTCTGTCGGTGATGTCGGCTTCTGCGTGAAGTCCTATGCTGTCCTCACGCAGTTTAAGCGTTCCGTCTGTAGTGTCAAGCACCTTGCTGTGATTGAATCTCAGCTCGACCTTTGGATGTTCTTTAAGGCTTTTCGCAAATGTACCGCTTACGATACGCTCAACAAACGGCGTTGTCATGCCGGGCGCCATTGACGCAGGCAGCTGCTTGCTGTCACGCTCGACAGCGTTTACATATCCGCTGATGTGCATAAGATCAGCGGAGCGAATTTCGATTTTCATTTTTATCACTCCTTTCTGTGTTGTGGGTATAAAAATACCGCCCTTTGCAGAGTGGTAAAATTATCAGTCTTTATTTGTAAAAGTAATCGGTATGATCATTTCTGGCAGAAAATTCATTTCATAATGATATTTATCAACGTAAGCACCGCTTACGTCTTCCACTGTGTACATTGTCCAGTCATTCAAATACACATAATCAACCTTGTACACGTTCGGAGCAACTTCTAT
>CEAK01016769.1_pt1 | contig 15122 bp, 9 predicted proteins | sample 480681 | NCBI WGS metagenome assembly CEAK01 (sample SAMEA3182071, study PRJEB8094) | gut metagenome | biome: human; feature: gut; material: Stool; isolation source: human stools | place: Canada | collected 2011-12-06 | reverse complement strand
AAAACTATTTATGTATATATTTATAAATAATAAGACCTGCAATTTCGATTAATTCTAAAATTGCAGGTCTCATCTACTTATTTAAAACTTATCCTTATATGGAGGCAATATTAAAAAATGTTTTATCGAGGTAGATTATCACTCCATCCCTCTGTTTGTATAACTCCAAAACCTGAATTAACTTCAAAAGAAGGTATTGGGTACACAAATTTGGCAATGTTGAAATTAGTATACGCTCCATCTGCCACACTAATAATTTTGCCTAATCTTCTTGCATCAAAGAAGCGATGTCCTTCTTGAACCAGTTCTAATTTTCTTTCTTTGTCAATCACATCAATAATCGTCTGATCCTCTGCAATTTCACTATCATCCAAATCCGGGTTTCTTTTTGCCGCTACTTCCAACAGTTTTTCTTTAGCTTTACCATAATCAGGAGTTGATTGTTTTGCATATGCTTCTGCCTGTATTAAATACATTTCAGGCAGTCTGAAAACCGGCAAGTTAGAAATCTGATTATTGGTTGTGATACCACGCATTTTTCCACCAGTCCACGTACCGCCAAGAAGTGCCAGACGAATATCATTAGATGAATATTCTGCTATTGTTGCGCTGTTAATAGACAAACCGTATTTATTCCATAAAGTATTCAGAGCATTAGCAGATAAATAATCATCTTCGGCTTTTGCTATAAAGAAAATGTCTTCTGTCGAAACAGCCAATGTCGTGTACATATTCTTATAGTCTTCTTTGGTTGATACAATTGTACCACCACTTAGGGTTATTGCCTCTTGAGCCGCCGTAATAGCCCCTTCGTAATTTTTCATATAGAGTTTTACGCGAGCTTCAAGTGCAGCAACTGCAGCCGTATTCATATACTGTTTACCTACATTTTCAACACCTTCTTTAGCATAATATTCTTTAGCCTTCGTTATATCATCAAGAATCAGGCTATAATTTTGTTCTACACTAACTCTTGACACCTGTGAATAGGCAGGGACGGGCTCAGTAACGTTTACGATACCTAATGTCGTTTTGTGGGCTTCCGAATATGGCAAACCAAACATGTTAGTCAAATAGAAAGAACAGAGGGCTTTAATTGCATAGGCTTGAGCGATGCATCCTTCCACTTCTGTCAGATCCCCCTTTGTTACTTCTTTAAATGAAGCACCTTCTTTAATGATACGTGCACAACGGTCGATAGCCCAATATCCGTATGCCCATATTTCTTCTATGTATGAATTAGTATCCAGTATCTGATAGCGGAAGATGTCATAGAAATGAGACGTTGCAACGGAATGTGAAGTGATATCCGTTGGCGCATCTCCAATTGCTAATACATCACGTCCCAGAAAACGATATGAACCTAATGTGTAATATACACCATTTAAAGCATTCTGAAAATCTTGGGTAGTAACCAAGGCTTCTTCTGTCGGAACAGAAGTTGATGGCGTTTCTGTCAAGAAGTCATCGCATGCGGTGAATGAAATTGCCATCCAACCGGTTAATAAAGCAAATAATATTTTCTTCATTGTCATAAATTTCTAAAGTTATTTTTTAGAAGCTAAGATTAAGACCGAACATGATATTTCTAGGTACAGGATATGCCCAAGACTGCATACCGGTAGATCTAGTTTGTGGATCAAATCCTATAAAATCTTTAGCAGTGATAGTGAACAAATTGTCAGCAGAGATATAAACTCTTAAATTGTCAATAGCCACTTTATTCATAAGGTTCTTCGGAAGAGTATATCCTAAAACCATGGATTTCATTCTCAAATAAGAACCGTTCATTAAGAAACGGCTGGAATTAGTTTCTGCTCCCGAGTTGTCTCCAGCTACAAATTTGGGTACGTCGGTTATATCTCCCGGCTTTTGCCAGCGGTTGTCATAAACATAGTTAGATACCGGACCTAAGAAATAATGTCCAACCTGCATATCAAATGCAAATCCGGAGTTATATACTTTATTTCCCAAGGTGAAACTGGTATCAAAAGAGAAGTCAAAACCTTTGTATTTGAAATTCATTCCAAAGCCACCATAAAATTTAGGATCGGCAGAACCTACAATTCGCTGACCGGCCTCATTTACATTTTTTGTTTTCTCATCCCCTTCTTGTCCTTTATACCACATTGCTTCTCCTGTTTCAGGATCCACTCCTGCATATTCCGGCATATAGAATGTATTATACGCCTCGCCAACTTTTCTGATAGTTAGAGTATTTTCAATTGGTTTTTCTGTGGCAAGTTTTATGATTTTATTTTTATTTGCCGTACCAGTGAAACGAACATCCCAACTGAAATCCTTATTTCTAAGTACGTTAGCGTTAATCAAGAATTCTATACCTTTGTTTTCCATCTCACCTACATTTTTTAGGATAGACCCGAATCCAGTTGTGTAAGAAAGTGGTACATCAAATATCATATCTTTTGTCCGTTGGTTATAATAATCTACTTCGAGTGTCAGTCTTTCAAAGAAAACAGCATGGATACCGATATCGGCTTTTGCAACAGTCTCCCATTTTAGATCCGGATTGGCTATTTGGTAAGGAATAGCTCCTGGTTTACCATTATAAGAATATCCATAATTATATAATCCCATTGCTGCATAATAACCAATATCCTGATTACCTACAGTTCCATAACTACCTCTGATAGTCAAATCTGTCAACCAACTTTTGGTATTTTCCATAAAGCTTTCGTTAGAGATGCGGTATTTTGCTCCTATAGACCAGAAAGGAGCCCATTTGTTGTTTACACCAAATCTTGACGAGCCGTCATAACGGAAACTGCCTGACAGATAATATTTATCATTCAAGTTATATTCTGCATTCATAAAGAACGAAGAAAGAGTGCTTGCTTTGGTTGAAGATCCCGCCCCTGTTGGCTTGGAAGCATTGTCCAATTCAAAAACAGCATCACTAGGATATCCACTGGCAGCTGCATAAATTGTTCTATAAGATATTTTCTGTGCTTCTTGTCCCAACAATACATTCAAATGATGCATGTCTTTGAAAGTGCGGTTGAAGTTTACGGTATTGGTAATGGTCAAGGTTGTTGCCCTTTCCTGATTTCTTTGACCAAGCATACCGCTACCGGAATATTGAGGATTATAAATTGAACTGTAAAAGAACTCGTCCAAGTCAATTAAGCTCAATCCTGCATTTGTCTTCCATGTTAAGCCATCAATAATATTATAAGTAAAATATGGATTCACAACCAATGTAATCTGCTTTTGATTGCGTTTATCACCTTTTTCTTTATCGTTAATGGCTACAGGATTATAATTAACATTTGTATTATATGTTCCATCTTCATTGCGCACCTGTTCAAACGGACGGATGTCATATACTGCTACAATAGGATTAGTATATTGGCTTTCAGTCATAGTATTGTTTATATCGGAGAGTGCTCCATTCACAGAAAGTCCATATCCTATCCGCCCGCTTTTTCCATCTAAACTAATACGTCCGCTATAGCGTTTCATTCCAGTTCCGATGACGATACCTGTATTCTGAAAATATCCTCCACTAATATAATAGCGCAAATTTTCATTCCCACCTTGAGCACTGATATCATATTCTTGTGAAAAACCATTTTGCAGAATCTCCTTCAGCCAATCCACACTCTTGATATTTTGCGTCAAGTCCACATTATACCAATCCATAACATAGGCATTCAGCCATTCAGCAGAAGTCATGCCATCCTCACCGTCATATCCTGCATTTGTTAGTCCTTCGGTCCAGATCTCTTTGTATTTATCCAGATTTGTCGTACGATAATTATGATCTATCTTACCTACAAAACTAGTTCCGACTTTTGCATTCACATTAAAACGCGCTTTTCCCAGACTACCTTTTTTAGTAGTAACTACAATTACTCCATTCGCTGCACGAGCTCCATAAATAGCTGTAGCTGTAGCATCTTTCAAAACTGTGATGGACTCAATGTCGTTAGGATTGATATTAGCCATCGGACTTGCCGCCATATCCCCTGTTCCGGCTTTGTTATAAGCCCCCATTTTGTCTGTGTAAATGGCAATACCATCAATTACGTATAAAGGTTCGGTTCCAGAATTCATTGAACCAACTCCACGAATAGTAGTAGAAGCGTATGCACCAGGTTGTCCAGTCAAGCTATTTACTTGTAAACCAGCTACTTATCCTTCCAAAGACTTCATAAAGTTTGCATCTGTTTTTTTCATCAAGTCCTTGTTATCCACCGTTTGGGCAGATCCCGTAAATGCCGCTTTTTTAGTTACCCCATATCCGGTTACCACAACCTCATCTATTAGCTGTGCATCAGATTTGAGAACCACTCGCAAATTGGGCTTTATCGCCACTTCCTGCGTCTGCATACCAATGTACGAAATCTGCAAAGTCTTTGCAGAACTTGGTACATTCGACAAATTAAAATTACCATCTACATCTGTGATTGTACCTTGAGTGGTACCTTTTACCAACACAGAAGCGCCAACAACTGGCTGCCCGTCTTCTTCAGAAATCACAACGCCTGTGATTTTTTGAGTTTGGGCAGTTACCAGGCCTATGCCCACAAAAAGGCATGCCAATAACAGCATCAATTTTCTTTTCATAAATTCTCTCTTAAAGTTTAACTTTACATTATTTGTATCTTTACTCTAACAATTTGCAAATATATTAATAAAACTGAAACTAACAATTATATTAATAAAAAAAGGTTGCAAATATAACATTTTGTTATTTTATGTGCTGTATTTATGCCGATAAGCATGTTTTTTCTTATTAAAAGCGCTGATTGCTAAAATAGCTAGTAACACTTTGCATGAGCAAAATGCATCTTTTAATATTTCTTTTACTCGTTTTTAGTCATAAAACACCTTTAAAAGCTATTCTTTTTGCTTTTTTCGTGGAAAAGCGAATAAAAAAGTGGCATTTAATTTAAAGTTTTGTGAATACTCGGTTATTTGGAGATTTGTTTTTTTTAGAGATATTAATGCTTATTCGTCTCTGATATAGCACAGAATTACGTCTAATTTGTTCTATTATTAATTTAAAAATGAAAGTATGGAAAAGATCAGTTACAACCTTGTGTTTAACAGAAAGAAGAGATTGAATAAAAAAGGAATGGCGTTAGTACAGGTAGAGGCCTATCTGAACAGAAAAAAAATGTATTTCTCCACCAAAATATATCTCAAACCCGATCAGTGGGATGCTAAACGAAAGATGGTGAAGAATCATCCTAACGCCAATGTTTTGAATCGTATGTTGTATGAGAATATAGCAGCTATTGAGCATACTGAACTTGGATTATGGCAACAAGGAAAGCCAATATCGCTAGATTTATTAAAGAATTCGATTGATAAGCCTCTAAGTAACGGGAGCTCATTCTTAACTTTCTTCAAAGAAGAAGTAGCTAATTCTCTTTTGAAAGAGAGCACCAGACAAAATCATCTTTCCACCCTTGAATTACTTCAGGAATTTAAGAAAGAGATATTATTCACCGATTTGACATTTGAATTTGTGTCCTCATTTGATAATCACTTGCAGTCTAAAGGCTATCACCTTAATACCATTGCCAAGCACATGAAGCATCTAAAACGATATATTAACGTTGCTATAAATAAGGAATATATGGATATACAAAAATATGCTTTTAGAAAGTATAAAATTAAAAGTATAGAGGGAAGTCATACGCACCTGGCTCCGGAAGAGTTATATCGCTTTGAAAATTTACAGCTAACAGGAAGATATACGAGGCTACAAAAAACAAAAGATGCTTTTTTATTTTGTTGCTACGCAGGGTTACGATATTCTGATTTCACCAGTCTGACCTCCGCAAATATTGTTGAATTCCATCAGGAAACCTGGATTATATACAAGTCTGTTAAAACTGGTATTGAGGTACGTCTTCCTTTATATTTATTATTTGAAGGCAAAGGAATCGAGATATTGCAACGCTATAAAGATGATCTTGACAGCTTCTTTAAGTTAAAAGACAATTCTAATATCAACAAAGAATTGAATCTATTAGCAGGCTTGGCAAAAATAGATAAACGTGTGTCATTCCACACCGCCCGCCATACAAATGCCACCTTATTATTATATAGTGGTGCCAATATTACTACGGTACAAAAGCTATTAGGACACAAAAGTGTGAAAACTACACAGGTATATGCAAATATAATGGATATAACAGTGGTACGTGATCTTGAGAAAACGGCCTCATCAAAAAATAATAATAGGTACAAAAGCTAGATGAAAGTGTTCTGTTTTTAAGATTTAGTTTTAGAAATGGAGGGGCTAATTTTCTCTAATAGAAAGAAAAGTGTATAATTAAATGAAAGAATATGCAATATCAGTTTCAAAAACGCATATACATAACCTAAATACACATCGTTATTACGAATATTATCACTCGTCCCATTTAAAGGAATAAAGTGTTCCTTTAAAAGGAACGAGTCATTGGTCGTAGAGAAGCCCTTGCTTTCTTTAAAAGGAAAGGATTAAAAGCTAATTTATAACCCTGATAGCCTCTAATAGCTATTAGAATCCGGCATTTGGGGTTCTTTCATTTTAGCGTCAGATAAATGATAAATACTTCTTTTTACATAATTAGATGTAATTACACAATCTCTTTGATACAGAAAAAGCATATAACCATCCAATATGAATATTCATCAATCATATTCTCTGCGATTTTGGAGAATATTTGAATCCACCCCTGCATATTTTAAAATATACAGTAATAAAATATGCATTTTTTCATCTGGAGTTTTTCTTTTTCTTAGATTATCGTTTGCTAATGAATATATTATTATAGTCAATAATTATTGGATATAATTTAGACAAGAAACCCATCTTCAACAGTTAAGATGGAAATAAGTTTTTGCTTATATCATATAAGACAAGAACTTAAATAATTAATTAATAAATGGTTATGTCCTATTTTTGATAGAAATCTGGTATCATAAATCAGCAAATTAATATGTTTGGTAGGTATTTAACATATTGATAATCTGCATAATAACTACAACAAAAGATTTATTGCCGAAGGAAAGTAAACATCGCGTATATTATTAGTAATCAAGATATTATAGTTGTATTTAGTTCTGCAAAGACTTTGCAGATTTCGTATATTGGTATGCAGACGCAGGAAGTGGTTATAAAACCGAATCTGAAAGTTGTGCTAAAATCTGATTCTCAGAAACTTGATGAGGTTGTGGTGACTGCGATGGGGATTAAACGTTCTGAAAAGTCTTTGGGATATTCAGTGACAAGTGTTAAAGGTGATGAAATAACCAAGGCACGTGAAAGTAATGTTTTAAACTCCTTATCAGGTAAGATCGCAGGTGTACAGATTGGACAGTCGTCAGGTACTGCAGGGGGAAGTTCTAGTATTCAGATTCGTGGTGCTTCTTCTATTGGTAGCGTGTCGTCTCCACTTTTTATTGTTGATGGTTTGCCTATTGACAATGGGGCGTTCAATCCGGACAGAACTAATGGCATTGTTGATGTTGGAAACCGTGCAGGAGATATTAGCTCGGATGATATCGAGTCTATTAATGTTTTAAAAGGGGCTGCGGCAACTGCATTGTATGGTGCGCGTGCGAAAGATGGTGCTATCGTAATAACTACCAAAAAAGGTAGTCGCAATTCGCAGGTATCTGTTACAGTTAATTCTTCCACACGTTTTGAGAATGTTTTGAAACTGCCAGATTTTCAAAATGATTACGCACAAGGAAGTTATGGCAAATATAATGTAAAAATGTTGAATGGTTGGGGGCCTAAGATATCTTCTGTGCAAGATCAGACATTTGCAGATTTTAAAGGAGAACAGGTTACTTTGCAAGCATATCCTGACAATGTAAAAGATTTCTATGAGACAGGTATGAGTTATATAAATAATGTCGCAATTGCTGGTGGTACAGAACGTTCTGATTTTAGAATCAGTGTCTCTACTACTAATCAGACAGGGGTGGTGCCCGGATCCGATTATAATAAATATGCTTTTGCCGTTAATGGTGGTATGAATTTCACCAAGAACTTCACAGGGCGAGTTTCAGCACAGTACATCCGCTCTGATTCGGAAGGACGGCCTGCTCAGGGATCTAATGATAATAACTTGCTCATTCCTTTGATAAACGGAATGCCGCGTACGGTAAATATCAACGATGTGAAAAACAATTGGATTGACGAATACGGTAAGCAAATATCACTGGATCCGGAAGGAAAGAGTAACAATCCGTATTGGATAATCAACAAGAATAAATTTACTAATCAGTTGGATCGTCTTATCGGCAATATTGTTTTGACTTATAAACCGATAGAAGGACTGACAATCTCGAATAATGCAGGAACTGACTTTTATACAGAAACCAGACGTAAAGTATATTCGAAAGGGACAATTGGTAATCTTGAAGGACAGTTCCAGACATGGGATCTCTATAAGCGTATTTTGAATAATGATTTGATGATATCGTATGAGAAAACATTTGCGGAAGATTATGGAGTAAAAGTAATGTTGGGACACAATATATATCAGGAAGACTGGAGAAATAATAATGTGTTGGCGCAAAATCTGGTTGTAGATGAATTGTATGCATATACTAATGCTAAGACAACGAGTCCGGTAAATTATACCTCTAAGAAACGGCTGGTTGGTCTTTATGGAGATATAAGCTTCAGTTATAAGAATATGGTATTCTTGGATGTGACAGGAAGAAATGACTGGTCATCTACATTACCTGTAAATAACCGTTCTTATTTTTATCCGTCAATTAGTGGTAGTTTTATTTTTACAGAATTGATGAAGAATAAGGATGTTTTGAGTTATGGAAAATTGCGTATGAGTTATGCTAATGTCGGTAGTGATGAACAACCATACCAGTTGGCGTTTCAATATACTCCGGTTAATTCTTATTTTTTGCAGTATAATTTAACGAATGTTTTTCCCCATAATGGATTAGTAGGATTTACAGGTCCTCGTGTATTGCCGAATGAGAATCTTAAACCACAAAATCAGGCATCGTTTGAGGTAGGTACTGATTTACGCTTTTTCCAAAATCGTATTCGTTTAGACTTGACTTATTATAAAAGTGTAACTAAAAATCAAATCGTAAGCATTGATGTTCCTTTGTCCACGGGGTATTTTGCCAATAATATTAATGCGGGAAAAGTATCTAATAAAGGGATTGAAGTAGCATTAGGAGTTACCCCTGTACAGACTAAGGACTTTAAATGGGACTTGGAGGCTACTTTTGCAAAAAACACCCAGAAAGTTGATGAGCTGGCAGAAGGGTTGGATGAGTACTCGTTGACTAGTGGGTTGAGTGGATTGCAGATAAAAGCGGAAGTTGGTGGTTCGTTTGGTCTGTATGGTACAGGTTGGAAACGTGATGATTCGGGCAATTATGTTATTAACGAAAAGACAGGACTCCGTGAAATTGTAAACAATGTGCGTTTGGGAGATGTTTACCCGGACTTTACAATGGGTATTAATAATACGTTCTCTTACAAAGGTTTCACATTGAGTTTCCTGATAGATATTCGTCAAGGTGGTTCTCTTTACTCTGAAACAGTGGGTACTTTACGTACTACCGGACTTGCTGCTGAAACTGCTGCTCATCGAGAAGATGCGTCGTTTATTGAACCGGGAGTCATCTTACAATCTGATGGAACTTACAGAGCTAATGATGTGCCGGTTAAAAGTATGCAAGATTATTGGGGGCATGTGGCAAAATCAAGTAATAATGAGGGTAATATTTTCGATGCTTCATATGTTAAATTACGTGAGTTGAACTTTTCTTATAGTTTTCCTAGAAAATGGTTCAGAAGTTTCTTTGTCAAATCTCTTGATTTAGGCTTTGAGGCTCGTAATCTTTGGATTATAAAAGATCATGTGCCTCACATTGATCCGGAAGCTAACTTTTTTGGACCTGCACAGATCGGTGGGGGAGTTGAGTTCAATAGTATCCCGACAACAAGAAGTTTCGGATTTAATATTAGATTGACATTATAATAATTATCAAAGAGAAATAATATGAAAAATAAAAGATCAATATATACTATAGCAATCATATTTACATGTGCTATTTTGAGCTCATGTAGTGATTGGTTGGATGTTAATCATAATCCAAATTCTGCGGAAAAGGTGGATCCCGGATATTTATTCAATTATGCAGTAGTGAATTGGGCTGGTAGTCGTACCGGAGGAGATGCTTACATTCCTCTTTCTCAAAGTATCCAGTGTCAGGCAGACGGCGGCGATGATTATGGGGGCTGGGCGGAAGGTTATTATGTCATAGATCCATATAGCCTTGGTAATACATGGAAGCATTACTATTCTGTTGGAGGTAATAATTTGCAGTTAGCTATCAAAAATGCTCAAGAAGCTACTCCTGTCAATCATAATGGAATTGCTCAATGTAAAATTATTCTAGCTCAACATATTTATGAGACAACAATGATATGGGGAGATATTCCATTTACAGAGGCTTGGGTAGAAGGAGTTAAGTATCCAAAATTTGATTCTCAGGAAGTAGTTTTGAATGGTGTAGTAAGCTTGTTGGATGAAGCGTTGAATGAGATCAACTTGGATGATCCTTTGGCCATTACTGATTACGATATTTTTTATAAAGGTGATATGCAAAAGTGGATTCGGTTGGCCAAATCTTTAAAATTCAGAACTTTAATGACAATGGTGGATAAAGATCCGACGAAAGCAGAACAGATTGGAAAGTTGATAAGTGACGGTGGTATGATTAGTTCGGCTGATGATAATCTGCAGTTCCCATATTTACAGACTGCCGGTAATGAAAATCCTAAATATAAAATATTGGAGAAGTATACAAATGGCATCAATATTATGTTTTTTGCAAATAATAATGTATTGAAGCCTATGCAGGAACGTAATGATTCTCGTATTTCCAGATATTTTGAACCGGGAGCTGACGGGGTGTATCGAGGCTTGGATACTCGGCAGGCAGCAGAAGAAACTGATGATGAAAATGCGGATTTATTATCTTCCGTTATAAGTAAGTATCTTTTTAGAAAAGAGGCACCTGAATTAATTTATTCTTATCAGGAACAGTTATTTTTTGAAGCGGAAGCGTATGTACGTGGGTTGGGAGTAACTTCTAATTTGGTGAAGGCTAATGAATTATATAAGAAAGCTATTCAAACAGCTTGTGATTATTATGAAGCAGATCCGGTAAAGACAACTGAATTTATTGATGCTTTGGATGATTTAAACACATTGGAACCTGATAGAGCTTTATATGAGATTCATATTCAGCAATGGATTGATTTGATGGACAGACCGTTGGAAGAATTTGTACAGTGGAGAAGATCAGGATCCAATGGTAACGAGGTACCTGTACTTACTGTGCCAACAGAAGCTACTTCTCGGGAACTTATTCGTAGATGGGAATATAGTCCTGAGGAAATGACTGCTAATCCTAATGCACCCAAAGAATCTCCTAAAATTTGGGAAAAGATGTGGTTTGATTTATAGATTCTAAGGTGATAAATGATACGAAAAAGAGGACAATAAAACATTGTCCTCTTTTTTTTTGTTATATTTGCGCCCACATTATTATATATAGAAGTAAAGAATGAAAGAATTTGTAATATCCGAAGCCAAAGTAGAGACAGCAGTGCTTGTCGGACTCATCACACAAACGCAGGATGAGCGTAAGACGAACGAGTATCTGGATGAACTGGCTTTCCTTGCCGAGACGGCTGGGGCGGAAGTAGTGAAACGATTTACGCAGAAGTTGCCGACAGCTCATTCAGTGACTTATGTCGGAAAAGGAAAGTTGGAAGAAATCAGACAATATATTCGTAACGAAGAGGAAGAAGAACGTGAAGTAGGAATGGTCATCTTTGATGATGAGCTTTCTGCGAAACAGATTCGTAATATTGAAGCCGAACTGAAAGTGAAGATACTGGACCGTACTTCACTGATCCTTGATATATTTGCCATGCGTGCACAGACAGCCAATGCGAAGACGCAGGTAGAGCTGGCACAATATAAATATATGTTGCCGCGTTTGCAGCGACTTTGGACTCACTTGGAACGCCAGGGAGGAGGTTCCGGTGCCGGTGGCGGTAAAGGTTCCGTGGGACTTCGTGGTCCGGGTGAAACACAGCTCGAGATGGACCGCCGTATCATCCTGAACCGTATGTCATTATTGAAAGAACGTCTGGCGGAGATTGACAAGCAGAAAGCTACCCAACGAAAGAATCGCGGACGCATGATACGTGTTGCACTGGTTGGTTATACCAACGTGGGAAAATCAACCATGATGAATCTTCTCTCCAAGAGCGAAGTGTTTGCAGAAAACAAGCTGTTCGCGACTTTAGACACCACTGTACGCAAAGTGATTATCGATAATCTACCGTTCTTGTTGTCGGATACGGTAGGATTTATTCGCAAGTTGCCTACCGACTTGGTAGAATCTTTTAAATCTACCCTGGATGAAGTGCGTGAAGCAGATTTGCTTGTACACGTAGTCGATATTTCCCACCCCGGATTTGAGGAACAGATTGAGGTGGTGAACAAGACACTGGCAGAGATTGGCGGCAGTGGCAAACCTATGATACTTGTATTTAATAAAATAGACGCTTACACCTACGTGGAGAAAGCGCCGGACGACCTTACCCCCCGAACAAAGGAAAACTTAACACTCGAAGAACTGATGAAGACGTGGATGGCAAAAATGGAGGATAACTGCCTCTTTATTTCCGCCCGCGAACGAATCAATATAGACGAACTGAAAAATGTAGTTTATCAGCGAGTGAAAGAATTACACGTTCAGAAATATCCCTATAACGATTTTCTTTATCAGACCTACGAAGAAGAGGAAGAATAAACGGGAGGGATTTATGATTTCTGAATTATGAGTTGGCTGTGCGATTATGACGGACAACATCACAGTTCATAAATCATAATTCATAAATCATAACTCATAAATCATTTAGTATATGAAAGACTATCGTAGATTGACTGAAGATGAGGTACTTCAGTTGAAGAGCCAGTCGTGTCTGGCCGATGATTGGGGAAATGTATCAGTGGCAGAGGGCTTTAATTGTGAGTACGTTCATCACACCCGTTTCTCGGGTGAAGTAAAACTGGGGGTATTCGAATCAGAATTTACATTGCCGGGGGGAATCAAGAAACATTCGGGATTGCGTCATGTGACGTTGCATAATGTATCAGTGGGCGATAACTGTTGTATTGAGAATATCCAGAACTACATTGCTAACTATGAGATCGGTAGTGATACCTTCATTGAGAATGTAGATATTATTTTGGTGGATGGATTAAGCACTTTCGGTAATGGGGTAGAAGTGGCTGTCTTGAATGAAACAGGAGGTCGTGAAGTGTTGATGAACGATAAACTGTCTGCTCATCAGGCGTATATACTTGCGTTGTATCGCCATCGTCCCGAACTGATTAACCGTATGAAATCTATTGCGGATTATTATTCCAATAAACATGCTTCTGCCGTCGGCAGTATTGGCAATCATGTCATGATTCTCAATACAGGTTCAATCAAGAATGTCCGGATTGGTGATTACTGCCATATCTGTGGAACTTGTCGTTTATCCAATGGAAGCGTCAATAGTAATGTGACAGCGCCTGTACATATCGGCCACGGGGTAATTTGTGACGACTTCATAATCTCTTCCGGTTCAAAAGTGGATGACGGCACAATGCTGACCCGTTGTTTCGTCGGGCAGTCCTGTAAATTGGGACATAATTATTCCGCTTCCGATTCTTTGTTTTTTAGTAATTGCCAAGGAGAGAACGGTGAGGCATGTGCTATTTTCGCAGGTCCTTTCACCGTGACACATCATAAATCTACTTTGCTGATTGCCGGGATGTTCTCGTTTATGAATGCAGGTTCGGGATCCAATCAGAGCAACCACATGTATAAGTTGGGGCCTATCCATCAAGGAACGATGGAAAGGGGAGCGAAGACCACTTCTGATTCCTATATCTTGTGGCCGGCACGTGTCGGAGCTTTCTCTTTGGTAATGGGACGTCATGTCAATCATGCCGATACTTCTAATCTTCCTTTCTCTTACCTGATAGAGCAGCGGAATACGACTTATCTGGTTCCGGGAGTCAACTTAAGAAGTGTAGGTACTATCCGTGACGCACAAAAATGGCCGAAACGTGATAATCGTAAAGACCCGAACAGGCTGGATTATATCAACTATAACCTGTTGAGTCCTTATACCATTCAGAAGATGTTCAAAGGGCGTTCCATTTTGAAAGAATTGAAACGTGTGTCCGGTGAAACTTCAGAAATCTACTCTTACCAGAGTGCTAAAATCAAGAACTCTTCTTTGAACAACGGAATCCGTTTTTATGAAATTGCTATCCACAAGTTCTTAGGAAACTCCATTATAAAACGACTGGAAGGCATTAACTTCCAGAGCAATGAAGAAATCCGCCAACGCCTGAAACCCGATACGGAAATTGGTATCGGCGAATGGGTAGATGTTTCCGGGTTGATTGCTCCCAAGAGTGAGATCGACCGATTACTGGATGGTATTGAGAAAGGAGCAGTCAATCGTTTGAAGTCCATCAATGCAAGCTTCGCGGAAATGCACGAGAATTATTATACTTATGAATGGACATGGGCTTATCATAAGATCCAGGAATTTTATGGCTTAGATCCGGAAACGATCACAGCGCAAGACATCATCGGTATCGTGAAAGCCTGGCAGCAAGCTGTTGTCGGATTGGATAAGATGGTATATGAGGATGCCAAGAAAGAATTCTCGTTATCTTCCATGACCGGATTCGGTGCTGATGGCTCTCATGACGAAATGAAGCAGGACTTTGAGCAAGTACGCGGTGATTTCGAAAGCAATACATTTGTGACTGCGGTGTTGAAACATATTGAAGATAAAACAGCGCTTGGAAATGAGCTTATCGAGCGAATCAAAATGATTGATAAAACGGAAATAGTGTAGCGATAAGTAGATTAATAAATGGGAATTTATCGGTTAAATGGGAATTTAGCAGTTAGGCTGAAAGCCTTACAATTATATATTTATTGGAGTGCCCTGAAAGGGCTTAATTATATAGCGTAGGGCAACGCCCTACGCTATATAATTAAGCCCTTTCAGG
>CEAK01022735.1_pt1 | contig 15966 bp, 13 predicted proteins | sample 480681 | NCBI WGS metagenome assembly CEAK01 (sample SAMEA3182071, study PRJEB8094) | gut metagenome | biome: human; feature: gut; material: Stool; isolation source: human stools | place: Canada | collected 2011-12-06 | reverse complement strand
AACAGTCGCTGACAGAGCAGGTATCGTTTGAAGTACTCAGTGCCGACCTTGTATACACACCGCTCAAATATTACGGATCTTATGATATTCCGCTTGAGGAGCAGAAGAGTACAACGACCCCTGCGTGGAAGGTCGTTATTCAGAACAAGAACAATGATCTTGTGTACACCTGCTATATAGATGCCGATACCGGAGAGAATTTCCGTTATAACAAGGCGGCATTCTATACAGCAGATGAAGAGGCAGAGGGCTGATATGTTCAGAGCAACACTTTCTTACCTTAAACGCATACTCGGAGATAAGTCGTTTTATATATGCCTGTTGCTGATATTTGCAATATGCTTTACGGCTTCTGCCGACTATGATTTCGACAAAAATCAGTCCTTGTCGGTCTGGGATCTGATTATCGACACACAGCGGATATATACGGGCGATATCAGTTTCAGCGCCTGTGTAGTGTCCGGGCTTAAGGGCGGCAGCTGGCTGAATATGTTTCTTCCGTTGCTTCTGCCCTTGTGCTTTGTAAATGCGCTGTGCGATGACAAAAGCTCGGGCTTTACCCGCTATGAAGTTATACGCACAGGCTATCGCAGACTTAAAAGCGCAAAGTATGTTTCGGCTGTGCTCGCAAGCGGCATATGCAGTCTTATCGGGTATTGCCTTTATGTGCTTGTCGTGCTGATAAGGTTCCCGCATATAGGATCCTATGATGCCGAAAGCCTTTCTTACATACTGACCGGTATTCAGATGAGCCTTTTTGACAGCGTGGGGATAGCAGGAGTATATCTTGTCAATATGCTCGATATGCTTATCTACGGGATGGTAATGTCACTATTCTCGTTGATAGTGACGGCGTATACTGAAAACAAGTATCTTATATGCTGTATCCCGTTTATGGTCGCTTATTGCCTGACACAGCTCGGCTCATGGCTTACAGGACTTGCCGTGCAGGATCCCGGTAACACAGACGAAGTGCTCCTGACAATAGGCAATACAGCTTCTCCGCTTGCGGCGAACGGTATAGTTTCGGGCGCAAGCGTTACACTTGTCTGCTATTACGGAGTGCTTATACTGATTTCGTTTGCGGTATATGTATTTTTCGGAAAGGGCGGTGCGGATAAAGGTGCATAAACAGATCAGCCTTTCAAAGATGTGGTCGGTCGCAAGGTGCGAATACATAAAGTGGATAACCAATCCCAGAAATATAGTTGTAATAGTACTGCTTATATTTATAAAGACGCTTTTCATCGATACGCTTGCACAGCGTGCAGACAGGTACGGCAGTCCGATGAATGTGCTTGAGCCGTTTATAGCGGTCGGCAACTCGTGGGTAGCGGTGCTTTTACTGCCGTCGGTGTTCCTTGTGCTTATGAGCGATTTTCCGAAGTTTGACGGCAACTCGCTTTTCGTTATCTGCAGGAGCGGAAAGCTGAACTGGCTGTACGGTCAGATGTTATTTGCTCTTATGGCGGTAATAAGCTATATAGCTGTTGTATTTCTTGCAGTTGTGGGAATGTCTGCCGGGAACACGGTGCTCGGTTCATCGTGGAGTGAAGCTGCAAGATTTTATGCGGCAAAGTTTCCCGATGAAATGAATACTTTCGCTACTCTGCTGTTGCCTGAAAATCTGTATAATCAGCTTGACCCCATATGTACTATTGTACACACGTTGGTACTCATCATATTATACCTTTTTCTTTTGTCGCTTGTGCTCCTTATTTGCAGGATATCATCAGGTAAAATGACAGGTATGTTCATATGTACCGCGGTCATAGCCCTCGGAGTGGCTACCTGCGCACTGCGCAGTGATCTGATGTGGCTGTTTCCTATGGGCAATTCCATAATATGGATGCACTACACGGAGATAATCCGTGAACCGATAAAGCCGATATGGTATTCCTACGTTTATTTCGCCGTTATGGCTCTGTTGCTTATATTTATGAGCACATTGAGAGCAAGGCGATTGAGCGTATCACTTCTTCCGGAGGAAAGCTGATGATCAATACAGAAAATCTTTCACTGACGATAAACAAAACGGAGATACTCCGTGATATAACAATATCTTTTGATAAAGGGAAAATACACGGGCTTATAGGGCGCAACGGAAGCGGCAAGACTATGCTGATGAAATGTATATGCGGATTTGTCCGTGCAACCTCAGGCAAGGTAACGGTAGCGGGCAAGGAGATAGGCAAGGATTGCGATTTTCCCGAAAGTACGGGAGTTATAATAGAAACGCCCGGCTTTATCCCGTATTATTCAGGGTATAAGAATCTGAAGATTCTTGCCGACCTCGGCGCAAAAGCAGGCAAAGAGGACATATGCAATGCTATGCGCACGGTGGGTCTTTCCCCCGAGCTTAAACGCCATGTGAAAAAATATTCGCTCGGTATGCGTCAGCGGCTCGGTCTTGCACAGGCTATAATGGAAGACCCAGACCTGCTTATCCTTGACGAGCCGATGAACGGGCTTGACAAGGACGGCGTTGCGGATATGCGCCGCTATCTGCTTGATCTCAAGGCAAGGGGCAAGACTATAATCATTGCCTCGCACAGTGCGGAAGATATTGAGGTGTTGTGCGACACCGTATGTGAAATGGATAAGGGCAGGTTGAGCGTGATAAGATAATAACCGTCCGAACAGGATAACCGCCGCAGATTTTATAAAACCTGCGGCGGTTTTTTGCGTTGTATTGAAAATTTAAAGCAAAGGTTGCAAAAAAATTAGGTAGGAGATGTAAAATCGTCCTTGCTTTTACTTATATCGTAAATTGAATAAAAGACACCGCCGTGGAGCAATAACTCTGCGGCGGTATCTTTATTTGATCATATCTATAACATAACTGAGTGTATCTTTTATAGCCTGCTTTTCATTATCGGAAAGCTGTGTTATTTTGTCAGAAAGTATCCCGATAGGCGAAAGGGAGCTGTCAGATGTCAGAGGGTGGCGGCTTGAGGAAATTCCTGCGATATAATCAAGGCTGACATTATAATATTTAGCAAGCAGGACTGCACGCTCAAGCGGTATTTCCGCTTTGCCCGATTCGTATTTCCCGTAGTGTTGCGCAGATGTGCCGAGATAGTCGGCTATCTCCTGCTGTGTCTTGTCCGCGTCCTCGCGCAGATCGCGTAATCTTTGATAATGTGCCATACTCACCCCTCCTGTACAGATTTTATCATATCAGATTGAAAATTGTTGACAAAAGTGTTTAAAAAGATTATAATATGATTATAATCAGTCTGATTAGACATATTTATGTGTCGGACTAAGTCAAATAGGAGGTTTTTATGAAAATCAAAACAATGTTTAAAGCGATACTGTCGCTTGCGGTCTGCCTTACTACGATGTTGGTTATTTCTGTTACGGTAAGTGCCGCTGAATATGAAGAAATAAAAATGGATGTAGAATACCGGATCGAAAATGCTGCTACGTATTCATCCGATAAGATCACTTATAAATTTAACTCCCCATATAAAGGTTTAGTGCAAATACATTTTGAATTAGAAGATGAACCCGCATATGTTATTTATCAATGGTGGAATGCTAATGTTTTTCTGTACGATTCTAAAGGTGATTGCATTGTATGGAACGATGTAGATTCAGTGCAGGGCGAAGCTTATGCCGATTCTACTGTTTCAGGTGATGTATCGTATTTAAATCTGTATGTGAACGAAATTACGCATAAATACTCCGGTTCAATTTACTATAATGCTGATGAAGGCTATAATTATATATCGATTGAATATTATGACGGTGTCGGTAGCATTAAAATATCTCATGAGCATTCGTATTACGGTACAGTAACAAGCGAAGCTACCTGTACCAAGAAAGGCTCAATAAAATACACCTGCGATTGCGGTGATTCTTATACGGAAGAAATACCGCTTAAATCTCATAACGAAGTAACAGATTGCGGAAAAGCGGCGACCTGTACCGAAACAGGTCTTACGGATGGCTTGCATTGTTCCGTATGCAAAAAGGTGCTTGTAGCACAGTCGGAAATACCGAAAACAAATCATGAATATAATGCGTCATATAAAGTTATAAAAGACGCTACTTGTACAGAAAAAGGAACAATAAGATATTACTGTGTCTGCGGAAAAACAAAGGATGAAGAATTACCGCTTGCTGAACATGAGGCGGTTATAGACAAGGCGGTTGCCGCAACCTGTACAAAAGAGGGAAAAACGCAAGGCTCACATTGCGATATCTGTAATAAAGTGATTATACCGCAGGAAACCGTACCCAAGACAGAACATATTGCGGTTACAGATAAAGCCGTTGCACCGACTTGTGTCAACTCAGGTAAAACTGAAGGCAGTCATTGTTCCGTTTGCAAGAAAGTTCTTAAGGAGCAGGAAACGATAGCCGCAACCGGTAAGCATAAGCTCAAACATATAGCTGAGAAAAAAGCAACAGAAAGTTCTTCAGCTGTGCAGGAACATTGGAAATGTTCTGTTTGTGATCAGTTGTTCGCAGATGAAAAAGGTACGATACCTTATAAGCAGTTACTTGTTAAAGATGACATTCCGCTTATGTTGATAATAGGAATATCTGTAGGCGCATTGTTGCTGATAGGCGGAGCTGTTACAGTAATTATACTTATATTGAAAAAGAAGTCCGGTAAAAATACAGACATAATGGGTAGATATTAACACAAACCCGCCGCCGAGGATTACAATAACCCCCTCGGCGGTATTTTCTTATCATCTCCCAATCTGCCGGAATGCAGTCGCCCGTTTCGTGACATACTGATATAGAAGTCAGCCTTTATCGCAAAAACAAAAACTCTCGTAATGGAAACTCAAAATCTCACGGGTTGAAAAGTCGAAATCTCACGGGTTGAAAACTTAAAATATCTCGTAATGATATTGCAAAATCTCTCGTAATATGTTATATTATTTATATAGCTTACGAAAGGAGCGGAATATGCGTAACGATAAATACAGACCCAGACTGATAGATAAGAAAATAGACGAATACCTTAAGGCGTTCGGAGCGGTGTGCGTTGAGGGCGCTAAGTGGTGCGGCAAGACGTGGACATCAGCATTTCACGCAGAAAGTCAGATATTGATAGGCAACCCCGAAAATAACTTTCAGAACAGAAAGCTTGCCGAAATGTCGCCCGAACTCATACTCGGCGGTGAAACTCCCCGACTTATAGACGAATGGCAGGAAGTGCCGCCGATATGGGACGCTGTGCGTTATGAGGTTGATAAACGTGCCGAAAAGGGACAGTTTATATTAACAGGCTCGGCAACGCCTAATCATAAGGGTATTATGCACAGCGGTGCGGGCAGGATAGCAAAAATAAGAATGCGCCCGATGTCGCTGTATGAATCGGGCGATTCGTCGGGTAAAATATCTCTTAAAAGTATAGCGGACGGCACAATGCAGGCTGAAATGACCGGAGAAGTGGAGCTTATGGAGCTTTTCCGCCTTATAGTCAGAGGCGGCTGGCCGGGTAATATAAGCATTCCGCTGAAACAAGCAATGCTAATTCCCGATGAATATCTGAATGCGGTTATAGATGATGATGCGTTCCGCATAGACGGCGTGAAGCGGAATACTCAGAAAATGCGGTTACTGCTTAAATCGCTTGCGAGAAATGAAAGCACGACCGCAACGAATAAAAAGCTGAAAAACGATATATCTCAGACGGATAACGAGGACATCAGCGTTGACACGGTAGCCGAATATCTTGATATATTTGAGCGGCTTTTCATTACCGATAATCAGTTGCCGTTTTCGTCAAATATACGCTCATCGGTTCGGGTAAAACAGGCGGTAAAGCGGCATTTTGTCGATCCGTCGCTTGCGTGTGCATTGCTTGGCGCTACTCCCGAAAGATTGCTTGGCGATCTTGAATGCGCTGGCTTTATGTTTGAGGCACTGTGTGAGCGTGACCTGAGGATATATGCTGATGTAAACAATGGTGTGCTGTATCACTATCAGGACTATTCGGGCAAGGAAATTGATGCCGTTATAGAATATCCGGACGGAGAGTGGCTCGCAATAGAAATCAAGCTCGGCGCAAATCAGATAGATGCCGCCGCCGAAAATCTTATATCAATAAGCGATGCTATAAAAAGCGAAAACGGCAGAGAGCCGAAAGCGTTATGCATCGTATGCGGCTTGTCAAACGCCGCCTACAAGCGCCCCGACGGCGTATACGTCGTCCCAATCACCGCCCTGAAAGACTAAAATACCGACTAAATAAGAAACACCGCCGGGGATCAGGAAGATCCCCGGCGGTCTTTTCATATATCAAGTTTTATGAAGGACAATAGTACTATATGCTCAGTCAACCTTAGGCATACGGTCCATGCTGACCTTAAGCTCCTCGTCTGTGGGAATGTAGTCGCTCATTTCGTGATCGTTGAACTTCTGGTATGCGACCATATCAAAGTAGCCTGTGCCAGTAAGACCGAAGAGGATAGTCTTTTCTTCGCCTGTTTCCTTGCATTTCATAGCCTCGTCTATAGCAACTCTGATTGCGTGGCTGCTCTCGGGAGCGGGGAGGATACCCTCTGTTCTTGCGAACTGTTCGGCGGCGGCGAATACGCTTGTCTGCTCAACCGAGCGTGCTGTCATATATCCGTCGTGGTAGAGCTGTGAAAGAACACTGCTCATGCCGTGGTAGCGCAGACCGCCTGCGTGGTTTGCGGAGGGAATGAACGTACTGCCGAGCGTGTACATCTTAGCGAGCGGGCAAACTGCGCCTGTGTCGCAGAAGTCGTAAGCATAAACGCCTCTTGTGAGCGAGGGGCAGGACGCAGGCTCAACGGCGATGAACTCATAGTCTGCTTCGCCACGGAGCTTTTCGCCCATAAAGGGAGAGATAAGACCGCCTAGGTTAGATCCGCCGCCTGCACAGCCGATAATCATATCGGGCTTTATGCCGTACTTTTCGCAGGCTGTCTTTGTTTCAAGACCGATGACAGTCTGGTGCAGAAGTACCTGCGACAGTACCGAGCCGAGAACATATCTGTAGCCCTCGTGCGTTGTTGCACATTCAACGGCTTCGGAAATTGCACAGCCGAGCGAGCCTGTCGTGCCGGGGAACTCTGCGTTTATCTTCTTTCCTACCTCTGTTTCCATTGAGGGAGAGGGAGTAACGTTTGCGCCGTAGGTTCTCATAACCTCACGTCTGAAGGGCTTCTGCTCGTATGAGCATTTAACCATAAATACCTTGCAGTCAAGTCCGAGATATGCACAAGCCATTGAAAGCGCTGTGCCCCACTGACCTGCACCTGTTTCTGTTGTAACACCCTTCAAGCCCTGCTTCTTGGCGTAATAAGCCTGAGCTATCGCACTGTTCAGCTTGTGCGAACCGCTTGTGTTGTTGCCCTCAAATTTGTAGTATATCTTGGCAGGTGTACCGAGTGCCTTTTCAAGACAATATGCTCTTACTAAGGGAGCAGGTCTGTACATCTTGTAGAAGTCGATTATCTCCTGGGGAATGTCGATGTAGGGAGTTGTATCGTCAAGCTCCTGCTTTGCAAGCTCTGTACAGAATACGTGGCTCAGCTCCTCGAGCGTACAGGGCTGATGTGTTGCAGGGTTTAACAGCGGAGCAGGCTTGTTCTTCATATCCGCTCTTACGTTGTACCACTGACGGGGAAGCTCGTTTTCTTCAAGATAAATTTTGTACGGGATCTCTCTGTTTGCCATAATAATTTTCCTTTCTACGCGGCAATGTGCCGGCGGCGAAGCGCCGCTTCATATTCCGCCTTTAATATACTTTCTGCTATGGAAATTGCTTGTGGAACGGCGGGGATAAAACATAGTGTGTTTTGAACGTTATATTTTACCGTGTCGTTTAGCCTTACTGAAAGCTGTTTTGGCGGAGTGCTTAAGTTCTTCGTGGAACATTCCACTGTCCGACAGTTTGTATCTTATTCAGCAACGCATTATGTCGGCTATGCCCTGCTGTCATGCCATATGCCATGATGATAGCTTCAACGTAGAGATTGAATGTCCGGGAAAACAAAAAACTCCCGTCCCAGTTGGGACAGGAGTATAGTTTACCTGCGGTACCACCCAAATTACCGTATAATAAAACACGGTCACTCGCTACACATACTATCATATGTGCGACCTGTAACGGAGATATCCGTCTCCCCTAAAATATCGCCTGACGATATTCTCGGTTTGCCCTCGTGAGTCCATTCACAAGCGTATGTATCATTGCCTTTACACCGACCGGCAACTCTCTGTCATACAGTGACGGGTGCTACTACTCTCACTCATAGGTTTAACATATTCTGTGTTCATTATATCCGCTGTAAAACCGTTTGTCAAGTGTTTTTTTGAAATTTCCGTTAATTTTTTCAAATCCTCCGATATTACTATGTTGAATAGCTCGTTATGAAATAAAGCAATACAGCGTTGCACAATAGACTAAACCGCCTTGATAGCTTAAAATACCTTGTGCATTTTACCGATTGAAACAGGACGGGCAATATAGTATAATTGCTTAGCAATAAATTAATAAGAAGTTACATTCAGAGATGCGGCGGTATCGCATAAAATTATAGCTATAACATACAAGGCACACTATCTTTTATTCCCGCCGTTATGCAAACGATTCCCTTAAAACAAAGCCGGTAAAAGGCGGAATATGAAGCGGCACACTGCCGCCCGCCGTTACGCAAACGATTCCAATATCAGAAAGTTGATTAAAGGCGGAATATGGAGCGGCACATTGCCGCCCGCCGTTACGCAAACAATCTTGCTAATACAAAGTCGGTAAAAGGAGGAAAATGTTTATATGTCAGCAGTAAAAGACCTTACAAAAGGCTCACCTATGAAGCTCATACTCGGATTTATGCTCCCTATGCTGTTAGGACTTCTCTTTCAGCAGTTTTACAATATGGTCGATACGATAGTTGTCGGACAGTTCCTCGGTGTAAACGCACTCGCAGGAGTAGGCTCGACAGGCTCGGTGAACTTCCTTGTTCTCGGCTTCTGCATGGGCGTATGCGCAGGCTTTGCAATACCCGTTGCGCAGAAATTCGGAGAGAAGGATTTTGACGGTCTGCGTAAGTTTGTCGGCAATACGATATGGCTCGGCATAGGCTTCGCCGCAGTAATGACAACAGTGACCTGCCTGCTTTGCGGAAATATCCTCCACTGGATGAATACGCCCGACACGGTTTTTAAAGAGGCGTATGACTATATCTTCGTGATTTTCTTAGGCATCCCCGTAACGTTCCTCTACAATATCCTTTCGGGGTTTATCCGCTCGCTCGGCGATTCAAAATCCCCCGTTGTCATTCTGATTATTTCAAGCATACTCAATGTCGGTCTTGATCTGCTGTTCATTCTGGTGTTTGATATGGGCGTAGCCGGTGCAGGCTGGGCTACCGTCCTTGCACAGCTTATATCCGGTATCGCCTGCCTTGTATATATGATAAAGCGCTTTGATATCCTGCGCTTATCAAGAAAAGATTTAAAACCCGACGCTTATTCAATGAGCAGGCTTTGCGCTATGGGAGTGCCTATGGGACTTCAGTATTCCATTACCGCTATCGGAAGTATACTTTTACAGTCGGCGGTAAATTCGCTCGGTGAAACCTATATGGCGGCTGTCACCGCAGGAAGCAAGGTAACACAGTTCCTGTGCTGTCCGTTTGACGCAATGGGTTCTACAATGGCTACCTACTGCGGTCAGAACGTAGGTGCAGGCAGGGTGGACCGTATCGAAAGCGGCGTTAAGAAATGCTCGATGCTCGGCATAGCCTATGCGATAATCGCCCTTATCGTGATAATACCGTTCGGCGGCGAATTTTCAAAGCTGTTTATAGACGGCGCACAGATCGAGATACTCGACCTTGCAAAGCAGTTCCTGTGGATAAACGTGGCATTCTATATCCCGCTTGCATTTGTAAACATTATCCGCTTTTCGATACAGGGACTTGGCAACAGCCAGCTTGCAGTTTTTGCCGGAGTATTCGAGATGATAGCAAGAGGCGGTGTGGCGCTGGGACTTGTTCCCGCTTTCGGATATGTCGCCGTATGTCTTGCCAGCCCTGCGGCATGGGTGCTTGCCGATCTGTTCCTCTTCCCTGCGTTCTTCCACTCTGTGAAGATACTGAAAAGAAGATTTCCGGTAAGCCGCAATACGCAAAAAGAGGAATAACCGGAGAATTAATGTCATGACCGGCTTGCATAATTCACGTTTTATGGTATACTTTACAGTGTAGCGAGAAAAAACGGCTTACGGGCAATCGGCATAAAGGAGTACCGGATGAGCGAAACACCTTCATATGATATAGCAATAATCGGCACAGGACCTGCCGGAATCTCTGCGGCGATAAATGCAAAGATACGAAATAAGAAGTTTATCCTTTTCGGCAGTGATAAGCTCAGCGCAAAGGTTGAGTGTTCACACCTTATTTCAAATTACCCTGCCCTGCCTGAAATCAGCGGCAAGGAGCTTAACGAAAAACTTGCTTCTCATCTGAAACAGATGGATATAGCGATAACAAACGAGCGCATAACAGGCGTATACAATATGGGAAAGTATTTTATGCTGCTTGCCGACCAAAAGGAATATAAGGCGGACGTCGTGATTTTAGCAACGGGCGCACAGACCGTAAAAGAGATAAACGGAGAACGTGAGCTTCTCGGTAAAGGTGTAAGCTATTGTGCAACCTGTGACGGCAACTTTTACATGGGTAAAACAATAGCGGTTATCAGTGATAACAAGGAAAGCGAAGAGGAAGTAGATTTTCTTGCGGATATTGCAGATAAGGTGTACTTCTACCCGTCCTATAAGACCGATTATTCAAAGGAAAACGTTGAGCGGCTGACCTCTCCTGTAAAAAGCGTTGACGGAGAACGTCACGCAGGCGGTATAACTCTTGCGGACGGCACACAGTTTGCCGTTGACGGCGTATTTTTCTTAAAACAGTCGGTATCTGCTGATGTATTGTTAGGCGGTCTTGAAATGAACGACGGCAGTATTGCGGTAAATCACGATATGTCGACCAATATCAAAGGTTGCTTTGCCTGCGGCGATTGCACAGGAAAGCCGTATCAGATAGCAAAGGCTGTAGGCGAGGGTAACACCGCCCTGCACAGCGCAATAACCTATCTTTCTGTGCTTAAAAACAAAACCAAATAAAAATCAAGCCCTACAGATTGAATTTTCTGTAGGGCTTGTATTATACCTATCATAAAACCTCGCCAACTCCGCTCGGTTCTTCACATCATACCATCACAATTTAAATCCGTCGCCACAGTCAAAGCACGGACGCTTGTAGCGGCTTTGTGCGACCGCAAGACGCCGCAATTCTTCATTTTCCATTATACCGTTTCCGGCTCTTTTTCTGCTTTATGTATGGCAATATCCGATTTATCGTAAGCCTTTACTGAATATTCCGTAACATTCTTTATTGTTTCGCCATCGATCTGCAATGCTGTCGGTGCGTCAAAATGTACGGTAATATCCCTACCCGTTAAAACCTCTACCATTTCGGTATGACTTATGTGTTCGCCTTTGAAAATCGACGGGAATACCATAAGGGTTTTAAGCTTTCCGCTTCCGTACATTATAACTACCGATAAAGTGCCGTCGGGATTGTTTCTTACCTGATTCGGTGCATTCATCATACCGCCGCCGTAAAATCTGCCGTGCATTGTCGGCGCAAGCCATACTTTCTTATAGCTGTATTCCTTGCCGTCAACGGTGATCACCGCATTCGCCGGTCTGAAGCGGAACAGCAGACCTTTAATTGCTATAGAGGTATAATTTATCGGTTTGTCGGATTTAGCGCGAAGCTCGTCCCCGACCTCGCAACAATAGCCGTCAATACCGTATCCGACAGCATTGATAAACCGTGAACTTTTGCCGTTTACCGTAACGATCGGCAGTTCTCTGACATATTCGTTTATCCTTATCGGTTTACAACCCGGCTCTTTGCCGAGGTCGCGCATAAAGTCATTTCCACTGCCTGTGGCATAAAAATACAACGGATTTTCATACGGATAACCATCACTGTCGTTTATAAAACGGTTGAGCGTGCCGTCACCGCCGCAGATTATAATATCGCTTTTGGGAGATATGCTGTCAAAGAATTTGCCGTAGCTTGTTATATGCGTCATATTGCAGTATTTCAATTCTTCATCTTTATATATATCAGTAAGCTTTTTTGAAAGCTCTTCGCCTTTTCCGTTGCCGGACAGCGGATTGTACAGTATGTATTTTATGCTCATATACGTCCTCCTCTTAAAAGCGACAACCCGATCCTTTATGATTATTATCGTTCCTTCGGCTCTTTTGGTATAGTATAACAAATTTAAACGGATTTTGCAATATTTTGTCGTAATTTATCAACAGATATGACGAAAATTGTGGAAGTTGACGCTTGAATTCAGGCAAAACCGTGAATTTATTGCGTGCCTTTGTATATTTCAGTTTTTCTTGATCAAACCGAAAAAGTTGATAATTTTCCAAAGTTTTTACGGATTTTAAGTAAAAACTATTGAATTTTATGAAGTTTTTGGGTATACTAGATAAAAGGAGGCGATACAATGATTATAAGAACTCGTTATTTGGATATATTGAAAACATATCGTGATGTTCCGCTGGTAAAAATACTTTCCGGTATCCGCCGTTGCGGCAAATCGACTATTCTTGATATGCTGGAAAAAGACCTGCTTGAAAGCGGCGTTTCTGCCGACCATATAATTCATTTGCGCTATACGTCGGAGGAACTTGATGACAGTATGACAGCAAAGCTGATGTACCGGGATATAAAGGAAAAGATGACCGATAACAATCGTTATTATCTTCTGCTTGACGAGGTACAGGAAGTCAGCAATTGGGAAAAAGCGGTCAACAGTCTGCTGGAAGATGCCAATACCGATATCTATGTAACAGGTTCCAACTCGAAACTGATGTCAAGCGAAATATCAACTTATCTGACCGGACGATATATATCTATTCCGGTGTTTACTTTGTCGTTTGCAGAATATATAGAGTTTAAAAAAGGAAAAGGCGGTACGGTCAAAGAGCTTCTGAACGAATATATACGCACAGGCGGTTTTCCGATCGTCGCAATCGGTAACTTTGATGAACGCTCGTCCTATCAGATCGCAGAAGGTATATACAATTCGGTCATTACCGGCGATATCGTAAGAAGACACCATATTACAAATTTCGATTTGTTCAATCGTGTTGTAAAATATGTTATTGAAAATGTCGGAAAAACCTTTTCTGCAAATGCCATTGTAAAATTTATGAAGAGCGAAGGTCGTTCTTTGTCGGTTGAATCGGTATATAATTATCTGGAATGGTTAGAAAAAGCCTTTGTGATTTACCGTTGCAGCAGGTATGATATGCAAGGAAAAAGCGTTCTGAAAACACAGGAAAAATTCTATCTTGCGGATTCGTCGCTGAAATACTGTGTGATGGGCTTCAACCCTAAATCCGTTGCCGCAATGCTTGAAAATATTGTATACTTTGAGCTCAGACGGAAAGGTTACGATGTATATATCGGGAAGAATGCCGACAAAGAAATTGATTTCATTGCCGCACATCGGGATAAACGTTTATATGTACAGGTGTGCAGAAATCTCCCCGAAGAATCCGACCGCGAAATCGCCAACCTGCTAGAGATCAAAGACCACTATCCGAAATATGTGGTGACGCTCGATGAACTGGCGGGAGGTAACATTAACGGGGTAAGAATAGTTCATCTTGCAGATTTTTTGTTAAGTGAAGAATACTGATTTAATAACTATGGAATAACACTATCAGGTATTTGCGTTCGGCACGCAATCCGAATTGCATATAAAAATCGAAATCTGCATATAGACAACTTGTTTTATATGCAGGAAGATGTATGAAAATTTTGATTTTCTGCATATAATATGCTAAAATTATATGCAGAAAGGTTGGCGCTGTATGAGAAAATTTGATTATTCTTTTTTGGATAACGGTTTGTTGCCGGCAAACCTCGTTAATCTTACTTCAAATATTACCGCACTGAAAACAATGGCGGGAGTTCGCAAAGATGAATATATGCAGATCTTTACCAAGCTCGAAGCTGTAGCAAAGATACAGTCAATAAAAAGTTCCAATGCTATCGAGGGCATAGTAACCAGCGATGAGCGTATCGCTGAGATCGTCAGACAAAACAGCGCGCCTTTGAATCACAACGAGGCGGAGATCGCCGGGTACAGGGACGCACTCGATGAAATACACCGGGGTTATGAGTATATTGATTTTCGACAGAGTGACATTCTGCGACTGCACGAAACGATGATGAGCTTTGCTGGATATGAGTACGGCGGTCAATATAAGACTGATGATAATGTGATTCTGGAAATCGATAATGATGGGAACAGGCGTGTGCGATTTCGTCCGATACCCGCAAGCGAAACGGCAGAAGCTATGGAACAGTTGGAGCTTGCCTATATGGACGCACGGAGTAACTCGAATATCAATCAGCTTCTTTTAATACCATGGTCATTCTTGATTTTCTGTGTATACACCCGTTCCGTGACGGCAATGGCAGAATGTCGCGTCTGTTATCTTTGCTTTTGCTATATAAAAACGGATTTGACGCAGGTAAATATGTATCGTTTGAAGAACAGATCAACAATTATAAATTTCATTATTATGAAGATTTACGGAAATCTTCTGTAGATTGGAACACTAACGAAAACACTTATTTCCCGTTTGTCGAAAATTTTCTTTCGACATTATATATGTGTTATAAGGAACTTGACCGGCGCTTTGCGGTGGTACACGGAAAGAAAATTACAAAAAAGGCGCGTATCGAAGCAACGGTACTGAATAGTCTGACGCCTTTGTCAAAGGCTGAGATCTGCAAAATTCTTCCCGATGTCAGCGCTATAACGGTCGAAGCTGTACTCGGTGCAATGGTCAGAACAGGATCGGTAAAACGGATCGGTGCGGGACGGGGGACTAGGTATATTAAGGGGTGAGGTGAATTTATATGTTTGAATGGATAAAAAAGCACAAAGTGTTTTTAATATTTATAAGCATTTCTTCCTTAGTTGTTGTTCCGCTCGTAATTCATATATTGTTTAAATTTGACGTTGAAAATTCTTTTTTCTCAGCCGAATGGACGGCAGGTGAGTTTCTTGGATACTATGGTTCGGTTCTCTCTTTTGTTGGCACAGTTGTTTTGGGCGCATTAGCATTATATCAGAATAAACTTATCAAAGATGAATCTGAAAAACATGAGCAGACTTTAATATCACAAGAACATGAGCGTAATATGCCAAAATTTTCTGTAAATGCATCCGGTTCAAATGGAAATTGTCTAAAACTAAGTATTAAAACATGCAACAATTCTGAAAATATAGCAAGTAATATAGATATATATGATGCTAAAATTTTAACACCCGAACAAAAATTGTTATGGCAAGCTGAAAAACCACAGCATCTTCAGATTATAGTACCTATGAAAGATGTTGAAGTGAAATTTGATAATCCATCAATTGATCAATATGAATCCTTGTTTATAATTTATATGAAGTGTGAGGATAAATACAACGACATGCATAAATACGAAATATTCGGAATCTATCACGAAAGTGATCCTTTCCCAAAGTTCGAAATTAAAGAAATATTCCATTAATGAAGCAATATATTGACATGGCGGGGTGTCGAATCGTGCTTGCTCTGTTGGTTTCGCATCGTGCGAAACTCTGGGCGTTCATTTTATAAGGCATCCGTGCCTTACCCGCAAAATGCGTGTTCTCTCACCCGCCGCACCAAAAAACAGCACCCCGCTCGTTGAGTGGGGTGCTATTTTTGGTGCCGATGGCGGGGGTCGAACCCGCACGGTATTGCTACCAACGGATTTTGAGTCCGTCACGTCTGCCAATTCCATCACATCGGCTTATATTGTCTTTGTGAAAGCGCACTATATCACAATAATAACGATTTCACAGTTTGATTATTATATCATAGCAGAAAAATAT
>CEAK01004585.1_pt1 | contig 16214 bp, 28 predicted proteins | sample 480681 | NCBI WGS metagenome assembly CEAK01 (sample SAMEA3182071, study PRJEB8094) | gut metagenome | biome: human; feature: gut; material: Stool; isolation source: human stools | place: Canada | collected 2011-12-06 | reverse complement strand
GCAAGAAGACGCTTGCTTGTCGTAGTCGGCAAAAACGAGGCTCGCATCATTCCCTGAACTGCTCGTGTAGTCGATGACTAGCGTTTGTTTGCGAACCTTTCCTTTTACGGCCGAAGCTGCACCAGCAATAGCGCCTACTCCGCCAAGCAAAACACCCCCTGCCAGAGTTCTTCCAGCAGCGGACGATTCGTTGTCAAACAGCTCGCTTCCGTGAGATACATCCCTCACTTTTTCGTATCTCAGCTTGGCAAATCTGCTTCTGTCGACTGCCTCTATCTTCAGGTGGTCGTCGTAGAGCAGTAAGTTGCACGGTTCGTTTGGTTTGAAATCGCTAAACTGGTTGACGACCTGAAATTTCCGCTTGATGAGACAGCCGTCTTTTTTATTGAAGAGTCCCACTGGCTACTCCATTTCCTTGCTTGCCTGAAACCAGACCACAACACCCTCGAACTCGACCGTATGGTCATCGCCCTCGCTGATGACGATATCTTCGTACCCGTCCTCCCAGCTGTCTGGGGAGAGGATCATCGTGTTAGCCCCACGGTAGAGTCGCCTCATGACATAATCTTCTCCGTCTATGCTCACCACCGCTATGGAGCCGTTCTTTGGCTCCATGCGGGGGTCGACGAATATGAAGCATCCTTCGGGGTAGACCTTACTCATGCAATTTCCCTCGACCTCCAAGAAATACCCATCGCGGTGCTTGTCCCACACTTCGTAAGGGAGCGACACGTTGTCCTCGATGATCTCGGGAGCCTGTGCGTCTCCGGCGTGCACACGGCCGAGGAGGGGGGCATACGCCTTGCACGGCGGTGTCGGGATGATCGCGCCCGGTGGGTATTCGTTTGGGACTCTCGGCCTCTTGGTGATAGGATCGATTGAGTCCATGCCACCATCTTCGATGATGTTTGATTTGAGGATGTGGTAATGGTCGGCGATCTTTTGGATTGCTCCCATGCGCGGCTCTGAGAACCCTCCTTCCCACTGAGAGACAGCTCCGCGCGAAACGCCAGCAATCGCAGCAAGCTCCTCTTGTGTAACGTTGTAGAGAGTCCTTAGGGCAATTATGTTCTCGCGAATTCCCACAGCGAAATCCTCCTCTTGCTAAATTGACTAGCATTATATGAAAAAAAATCTTGACATACTAGGCTGATTTAACTAGCATTAGGGTTGTAAGATGAGATGTTGGGGGAGGTGATCTAGTACATGGCAGACGAGACCCTGCGTGAGGCGCGCGAGAATGCTGGTTACAGTCAGCAAGAAATGGCAGATAAGCTGGGAGTATCTCGGCCAACTTATGCAGGAATCGAAGCAAATCCAGATAGGGCGACGGTGCTTCAAGCTCGCCGGATTTGTCAGCTTCTTAGTCGAAGCTACGAACGCATTTTTTTCGACAAAAACGATAGTTAAACAACATTTTTGATGGCCGCCTGGCGCAACGGATAGCGCGCCGGCAGGACGGCGCGAAGCCCGACCCGGAGGTAGACGAGATCGTGGAGCTGTTCCACGGCTGCGCGGAAGCGTACGCCGAGCGCGAGGATGGATAGAGAGGAAGATCAATGGAACTGTTCGAATTCGCAAGACAGATCGCGACGCCGGACTACGTCGCGGCGAAGATCGCTTCGTGCGAACTCGCGATCTCAGGGTGCCAGATGGCCGTCGCCGTCGAGCTGTCGATCATCGCCGTCTGCGCCGTCGCCGCAGTGGCTGCCTGGCGCAAGTGGAAGCACGGCGGAGAGACCGTTTGGGCCGAGGTTTGCTGGGCTGCGCCCATCATCGGCGCAATAGCCGCATTCGTCATGCTTCTCAGCTTGGCTTCAATCGGCTCTGAATACCAGAACCTCGCAGCATGGAGCAACGATCCGGTGACGAAGGTCGCCACGAGAGTGGCCGCCAATCTGTAAGCGCCGGTCGCCGGTGGCTAACGCCGAGCGCGAGGAGGGATAGGGAAGGAGGCGAAAAAGCAAGTGGAGATCGAAGCCGAGGACAAGGCGCTGTTCGTTCAGCGCATCAACGATGCCCTCGTCGAATGCGGCGCGCACCGATACGACTACCTGGCCGAGACGCCGATGGTCTACGAGGTGGACGATCACGGCGAGGAGTGGGTGCGCATCGAGGGCGTGGACCACAAGCGGGCGAACGTCAGCATCGACAGCCTGCCGGCCCTCATGACGGACATCAGGCCGCTGCTGTAGCGGGCGCGAGTCGATCTCGCTACAAGCACCTTGACAATCGCATAGAGCGCAGCAAGTAAGGAGCTTACATGGCAGACAAAACCCTCACCGTGATCGTCGACGGCGACTTCACCGGCTTCATCGGCGGCTTGAAGGCCGCCAAGAAGGAGGCGAAGGCTCTCCGCAAGGAGCTTAAGAAATCAGTCGAGCTTCTCGCTAGCATTCGACGTTGACGACCGCCCCGCAGAACGAGCGTTTTGGATCGCCGAAGTCAAGCGCGAACGCCTTTCCGCAAGCGGGGCATTCGGCGTCTAAGCCTTCGGCCAATATCTCGGACACACCTTCTTCGATCAGTTTCCCAGTCCATCGCCGAAAGAACCAATATCGACGCTCTTGCTCATAGCGGCTTCGTTTCCGCTGCGCTCTATGCGGTTGTCAAGCGCGACCAGTTTAGCACCGTGAAAACCGAATACCTGCATGTGCGGCTGCTGGAAAGGAGTCGCTTGTGAGAAAGAACTTCTGCCACTACTCGAGGGTGTTCTTGGTCAGCCTTGCAGCGGGCTTTGCGCTATCGATCGTATTGCAGCTGCTATTCCGATGAAGTGCTCGGCGATTACGCCGAGCGCGAACCCGATAGCCGATCCGAACAGCGCGACGAGGTAATCGTGTCTTCTGTCGGACGTCGCGCGCGCTTCGTCTTCGATCATGCGCTTGACGTAGTCCGACACGAAATCGAGCCCGCGCTGCGTTACCCCGGTGCATACGAAGCCCCCGTAGATTCGGTGGCCTGACACCAAACCGTGGCCATGGAGCGACAGGTACGTCTGTACGGCCGATTGGTCGAAGACGTTCGTATCTTCGTCAAGAAGGCGGGCGTTCGCGATCTCGTCCACGTTCTCTCCGCGTTCGGCCGCTTCGCAGAGCATCGCGAGCTCTTTGTATTCGCTAGACGACAGCTCGATCCCGTTCGCCTCGTGCATCGCTTCCTCCGTTCTCCGATGCGGAGATTCTACCAAAAGCAACCGCACATGCAGGTATCCGGTCGCACATTGAAAAATTAGCAGCGCGATCGAAAGCAAGGCTGAAGCCGCGCTCTTTCGCGCCAATAACTACCAACCTACGAGATAGGAGAGGACATGAACGACATGAGCGCCGTGGTGTTCCAATTCGGCGAGCACCACTACGAGGGCGCATACGGGTCAGCCACCGTCCACGTGCCGCGCGACGTGACGCTGGGTGATATCGAGCGCGCGTTGACGGGCCTCGTGCTCGAAGCGGGCGAGAGCGATGGGGGAGGAGTCGAAGATGCCGCATGAAAAGGAAAGCGCGCCAGGTGTGGAAGTCGGGCGCGCATCCGCCAATGAAGGCAACCGAATCATACCACACGACGAATGGGAGCGGGGCATGCGGCTGCTCCCGGTGCCGTTCGCGGCGATGCTCGCGATCTACGCGATCATGATGGCATGCGGGGTGGGGTCATGATCCAGGTTTACGAGAACGGGGACTTCGGGAGCCTCCGCACCGTCGAGGAAGACGGCGTCGTTACGTTTTGTGCAAAAGACGTAGCCGTTTCTCTCGGATACTCAAACACGAACGATGCCATTAAAAAGCACTGCCGTGGGGTCGCGAAATGCTACCCCATCACCGACAGCCTGGGGCGAACCCAGCAAGCAAAGTTCATCTCCGAGCCTGACGTGTACCGGCTCATAACCCACTCAAAGCTCCCCAACGCCGAGCGCTTCGAGGCGTGGGTCTTCGAGGAGGTCCTTCCATCAATCCGCTCCCACGGCGGCTACCTCACGCCCTCCAAGATCGAGGAGGCGCTCCTCGATCCCGACACCATCATCAAGCTGGCGACGAACCTCAAAGCCGAGCAGGAGAGGCGGCGCGCCCTGGAGGCGAAGAACGCGGAGCTGGCTCCCAAGGCCCTCTTCGCCGACGCGGTGTCCGCGAGCGACAGCTGCATCCTTGTGAGAGATCTCGCCAAGGTGCTCACCCAGAACGGCTTCGAGATCGGCCAGAACCGCCTCTACGCGCTTTTGCGCAGGGACGGCTACATGTGCAAGGGCGAGAACCGCCCGACGCAGAGGGCAATGGAGATGGGCCTTTTCCGAGTCAAGGAGACCGCCGTCACCCACTCCGACGGGCGCGTCACGACGAGCATCACGCCCCGCGTCACAGGTCGAGGGGCCGTGTTTTTCGTAAACAAGTACGCAGGAAGGGGACTTGACCTATGAACTGCTGCAACGTGATCGGTTGCTCGTCACCGTCAAAAGCGCGCGGGATGTGCAACAAGCACTACCTTCAATGGTGGAAGAGCACGCCGAAAGATGAAAGAGATCCGATACCTCTCAAAGACCTCACCGGCATGACTTTCGGAAGGTTGACGGTCGTTGCAAGATCGGGAAAAAACAAGCACGGCGATTCTATATGGAAGTGCAAGTGCGAATGCGGCAAGACATTATCAGTCGCCGGAGGGCATCTTTCGTCAGGCCATACGAGGAGCTGCGGATGCCTCGCTCACGACGTGCACGTCAAGCAGCTCCAGTCCCACGGCATAACGACCGGAGGCAAGCCGAGGACGTTCGTCGTCTGGAACGGCATGAAGGCGAGATGCTTGAACCAGAATTCCACCAGCTACAAGAACTACGGAGCGCGCGGAATCGGGATATGCGACGAATGGATGACGTTCGAGAACTTCCATAAATGGGCGATGGCGAACGGTTACTCCGACGGCCTCCAAATCGACCGCATAGACAACGACGGGGACTACCGCCCTGAAAACTGCCGCTGGGTGTCCAGGTCGGAAAACCAGCGAAACACGAGCAGGACGAACATGATAACGATCAACGGGAGAACGCAGTGCGCATCCGACTGGATACGCGAGCTCGGGATATCGAAGACGACGTTCTACCGCGACCTTCGTCGAGGCCAAGCGTTCTTCGTCAACAAGTACGCAGGGAAGGCTATGGCATGAGGCAGGAGTTCGAGATACCGGGTAGGCTCTCGGGCCTCAACGAGTACACGAGGGCCTGCAGGGCGAACCGCTACAAGGGCGCGGCGATGAAGCGCACGAACCAGGACATAGCGGCCCTGTCGATAAGGACGGCGAGGATGAAGCCCTACGACGGGCCCGTGCGCATCTCGATCACGTGGGTAGAGCCGAACATGCGCCGCGACCCGGACAACATCCGCTTCGCCGCGAAGTTCGTCCTGGACGCCCTCGTGGATGAGGGGGTGCTGCCGAACGACACGCAGCGCTACGTCAAGGGCATAAGCGACAGGTTCCTGGTCAACAAATCAAACCCAAGGATCATCGTAGAGATGGAGGAAGCATGAGCAACGAGAAGATCAACATCGAGGAAAACATCGAGAACACCGGAGAGATCGAGATCCCCGGATCGGGCCAGTGGGGCGTGCCGTTCTGCAAGGCCGACGCAGCGTTCGACTTGATCGAGGACCGGTACAAGCACCTGGTGGACGATACCTATCTGTCCGGGTTCCTGGCAGGCCTGTACTTCTTCATCGTCCCCGAGGATTCGGAGACGCACGGGTTTGACGTCGAGGAATACTTCGAGAACTCGCTGCGGATGCACAACGCGAGCAAGAACGACTCCAAGAGGCCCGGCATCCTCTCCGCCCTCCTCGGGTGATCTGGATGGCAGAGGAAGTAAAGGCGGAGGTCATCGAGCCGGTGAACCTTGCGAAGGCCCCGAAGCCGGCAATCGCCTACACACTGCCGACCGTAAAGATCGAGAACCTGGATAACATCGAGGAGTTCGTCTCAAGCATCGAGGGGTTCTTCGGCAGCATCTGCATCGACGTGGACGACCAGGAGCAGGTCAAGCAGCTGCGCGACCTGCGCGCCGACATCAACAAGGTGGCAAATGCCATCGACGATGAGAGAAAGGGCATGGACAAGGCGATCAACGGCGCGAGGGCGGAGGCCGACGAAGCGCTGAACGCGCTGCGCGACCGCGTGAAGGCCGTCTACGACGCCACCGGCAAGCAGATAGACGAGGCGGCGGAGCGCCAGAAGCAGGCGCGATTGAACCTCCTGGCCGACGAATACGAGGCGGCTGCCCCCGACCTGATGGAGCTTATCCCGCTCGAGGTCTACATCTCCAAGGAGCCGAAGCTCGTGTCCCGCGACAAGCGTTTCACGGGGAACAAGGCGTGCGACCTACTTGACGAGATGATAACCGAGGCCGTGCACGACAGGGAGCGCCTGCGCATGGGAGACGTCGAGTTCTCGACCGAGGCCGACATGGTGTATTGCAGGACGCTCGACATCAGGGCGGCGCTCGACGAGAACGACCGCTTGAAGCGCGAGAAGGCCGAGCGGGAATCCCACGAGCAGGCGGCGACGCGCCTCGACATAGCCGTTGGAAGGGCGCACGAGGCCGTCATGGCGGCGAACGAGGCGGAGGCGGACAAGGAGCCGCCCAAACCGGAAACCCCGCCGCAGAAGCCGTCTAAGCGCTTCCTGTTCCGCCTCGAGTTCGAGGCGACCGAGGAGGACGGCATCAAGGTGCGGGACTTCATGAGAAACATGCCAAGCCTCGAAGGGAAGCTGTACAAGAAGGTGAAGGAAGTATGACGGAGGAGATGACGATCTACGGCAACGGCCTCGTGAGGGTCGACGCCATAAAGGGGCGCGTGCAGGCCATCCAGCACTGCATGCGCGACGTGATGAAGGATGGCACCCACTACGGCAAAATCAAGGGGTGCAAGGACGAGAACGTGCTGCTGAAGCCGGGAGCGGAGCTTCTGCGTGTGATGTTCCAGTTCGGCACTTCTTTCGAGGTGGACATCAAGGACATGGGCGGAGGCCACCGCGAGTACGTGGCGACGTGCCACGTGCTGAACCCCGACGGAACGATGTGCTGCGACGGCATGGGGTCGTGCTCGACGATGGAGAGCAAGTACCGCTACCGCACGGGCCCCACCGAGTTCACTGGCAAACCAGTCCCAAAGGAGTACTGGGACAACGGACGCGACCAGAAGCTGATCGGCGGCAAAGGACACGTCGCGAAAAAGAACCCGGACACGGGGATGTGGGAGATAGCGCGTCAAGGCCAAAAAGTCGACAACCCGGACATAGCGGACGTGTACAACACCGTCCTCAAGATGGCCAAGAAACGGGCGTTCGTGGATGGGATGCTTGCAGCGACCGGGGCGTCCGACATGTTCGTACAAGACCTGGACGACGACCTCGAGCAACCGCAAGACCAACCGCCCGACCAGCCGCCCCCGGCGCCGCTGGACATGTACAAGGAGGCCCTGACCCGCGCCAAGCGCGAGAGGGGGATACAGATACCCGACGCCATGGCGGAGGTGGCGAAGCACATCTCGAAGCCGCAAAGCGAGTACACCCAGGCGGACGTTGTGGAGGCGAGCGCGATAGTCGATTCGATGGAGGCGGCCCTCGTGACCGTGAATAGCAGAGAAGGCGAAACGACGGAAGACGATGGCAACGTCAGCGGGGCCGCCTCCGAGGTGCTCGACGAGGACATACCGTTCTAAGGGGGGGGCGCATGGACGCTAACAGGTTCTACTCCGTCCCCTACGACGCCCGCAACGACACGGCGATGCTCAAGCTGCGCAGGAAGCACGGGGGCATCGCCGCCTACGGGCGCTGGCAGGCGCTGCTCGGAGTGCTCTACGACGAGGGCGGAACAATCGACCTTTCAGACGAGGACAACTTCGCAATGGTCGAGCGCGAGATAGAGCTGGATGGGCCTGACCTTGAGGAGTTCGTCAAGTCGTGCGTGAAGTTCGGGCTGTTATCGCCAGATCTTTGGAGCATAGGCACGATAGGCTCGCGCGGCGTGTGCGACGAGTTGGAATACAGCAGAGAGCAGCGGCGCAAGAAGAGCGAGGCCGGGAAGAAAGGCGGAAGGCCGAAGAAGGATAAAGCCAGTTCAGGAGATGGTTCTGATGGTGATTCGGCAGCTTAAAGCAGAAAGAAAAGCAGAGCAAAAAGCAGCGTGCTTTTTCGTGTGCTTTTCAATTTGTCTAAAGCAGAAAGAAAAGCAGAGCAAAAAGCCTCTCTCTCTTATTCTCTCTCTCACTCTCTCTAGTTAATTGAAGGTCTTCCTAACCTACGGGAGACGACAAGATAGGGCAGGGCGATTTTTGTGGAAAACTTTGTGGAAAACCTCTGGAAGCCGATTTGTCCGTCGTTCGACATCTCGCCGATCCTGCGCGGAATGTCGTACCAGAGGGCGAGCCTCTACGGGATGCCTCATATCGGCTGCGACGGGAAATCCATCACGGGAGGATGCACCGTTTGCGGCCTGAGAGCCACGGAGAGGCACCATGCAGCCCCGAAAGGCACCGGAGGCAGGTATCTGACCGTTCCGACACAAAACGGGGCCTTAAAACTCGAATCCGCGCTTCTTGCGCTGTGCCACGGGTGCCATGACAGGTTCCCGCCGCAAGGGTTCGAGTACTCGGTCGAGTGGAGGTGGCACGACGTCGAATCCTGCGACGCATGGTGGAGCGGCGAGCTTTTGTCGAGCGGAATCAAGCCCCACTCGCCGGAGCTCTTCGCCTACGGGTTCTACGTCGTCCGCACCGACAGGGTCTTCACGGTGGCCGAATGGTGACCGCGCACGGACGGAACCCGACCCTCTACGCGCCCCGCGAGTTCGAGGACTACGTGACGTGCCGCTCGTGCTCCGAGTGCCTGCTGATCCTGCATAGCGAGCAGCCGGGCATCCTGAAGCGCGACGTCGGCTACTGCGAGGAGAACGGGGTGGCCGTCGACCCCGACGAGAAGATGGCGATCGAGGACGTCGATTGCTGGAAAGCGAGGAATCTTTGAAGGTCTACATAAGCGGCCCGGTGACGGGCCATGAGGACAGGAACCTGGGCGCGTTCCTCGACGCGGCGCGCCGTCTCGCGGAGGCTGGCTACGAGCCGGTGCTGCCCCATTCGGTCGTGCCTGAGGACGCCGGCTGGCCGCAGGCGCTGCTCGCGTCCGTCCACAGCATGCTCGAGTGCGACGGCGTGGCGATGCTGCCTGGATGGGAGCACTCCCAGGGAGCGTGCGTCGAGCGCGGCGTGTGCCTTGACATCGGTCTTCCCCCCGTCAAGACGGTTGAGGAGTGGGTCGCATGCTCTCGGTGACGTGCTTCGCCCTCGTCGTCCTGACCTGCGCGCTGATAGTCAAGCTGTCGAGAAGGGGCGATCGATGAGCATCGAGTACGAAGTGGACGCGTACGCGACCTGCGACCGATGCGGGACGACGGTCGACGTCGACGAATGCGCCGTTCTGTGCCAACCATGCGCGAAAGAGAAGCGCGTTAACGACGACGCGCTCAAACATTGCAGCCCGGTGTTCATCCAGGGCAAGTACACGTGCATCAACGCGCGCTGCGACTTCGAGTGGCGCGGAGAGCTCCCGGAGTTCTGCCCTCGCTGCGGCCGCGAGATAAGGAAGTGATCCGATTGAGGTACATCAGCCTGTTCAGCGGCATAGAGGCCGCATCGGTCGCATGGGAGCCGCTCGGATGGGAGCCTGTCGCGTTCAGCGAGATAGAGCCGTTCCCTTGCGCGGTTTTGGCAGAGCGGTTCCCCGACGTGCCGAACCTGGGGGACGTGAACGAGATAGATTGGAGCGATTACGTTGGAGCAGTTGACCTTATCGTGGGAGGAAGCCCCTGCCAAGCCTTCTCCGTCGCGGGAAGAAGACGCGGCCTCATGGACGAAAGAGGTCGCCTCATGCTCCAGTACGTCCGAGCTGTTCGAGAAGTTCGTCCGCGCTGGCTGCTCTGGGAGAACGTCCCCGGAGTTCTTTCGCAGTCGGGCGGAGATGCTTTCGCTACGCTCCACCGGGAGCTGGCAGAATGCGGGTATTCTCTCGCGTGGCGAGTACTTGACGCTCAATTCGCCGGAGTGGCCCAGAGACGCCGCCGCGTGTTCCTTGTCGGGCATTCTGACCCGGGACGCGCCGCAGCGGTACTCTTTGAGCGCGAGAGCCTGCGCTGGGATTCTCCGTCGAGCAGAGATAAGAGGAAAGAGCTTGCCGCCGCAGCTGGACGCGGTTCTGCGGGCAGCTGCTTCGGGATCCTAGGCAACGTGTGCGACCGCAGATCGACGCAGAACGGGAGCGGCGTGAGCGAGGATGTCGCCCCGACGCTCAACACGGTCGACAGGCACGCGGTCTCCTACGACGGCAGGGCGCCGGGCGCCGCGATCGCGTTCAGCGCAGGGCAGTCGGCGAAGAGCGGGAGCGTAGCGGCGCATGCCGAGGTTGCTCCGACGCTGCGCGCAGGATCGAGCGGGACGAACCAGGTTCCGACGATATGCTTCAACCACAGCGCATCAGGCTCGCGGGGACTCGGCGAATCGGTGGAGCTTTCGCCGACTTTGCGCTCGAGCCCGGGAAACTGCTCGAACATGCCATCGGTGTGCATGGCATCGGGTCAGGCGAACGCCGAGACGATGGAGGGATGCAGCCCGACGCTCACGCGGCGCGGTCGCAAGGATTCCACGGTTGTAACGAGCGGGTATTGCGTGCGCCGCCTGACCCCCGTCGAGTGCGAGAGGCTGCAGGGTTTCCCTGACGGTTGGACGGCTATACCGTGGAGAGGCAATCCCGTCGAGGAGTGCCCGGACACGCCGCGCTACAAGGCTCTCGGCAACTCGATGGCGGTGCCGGTGATGAGATGGATAGGACGCAGGATCCAATTTGTCGACGGCATAGAGCAATAACGGATTCTCATACATGGGAGACGGCCCTGACGGGGCTGTCTCTCGTTCAGGAGGAACAATTGGACTACATGCAATTCATCAGGGGGAAGCGCGCTCGCGTTCCCGACTCCGGCTTCGAGCCGTCAAGCTTGAACGAGATGCTGTTCGAGTACCAGAAGGACATCGTGCGATGGGCGTGCCGCAAAGGCAAGGCCGCCGTGTTCGCCGACTGCGGCCTCGGCAAGACGCCGATGCAGCTCGAATGGGCGCGCCAGGTGTGCGAGCACTCCGGGGATGGATCGAAGGTGCTGATCCTGGCTCCGCTCGCCGTGGCGAAGCAGACGTGGTACGAGGGCGCGAAGTTCGGAATCGACGTCACGCGCTGCCGCTCGCAGGACGACGTGAGGGACGGCGTCAACGTGACCAACTACGAGATGCTCCACGCGTTCGACCCGTCCGAGTTCGATGGCGTTGTGCTCGACGAGTCGAGCATCCTGAAATCGTATTCGAGCAAGACGAGGAACGCCGTCATCGAGTCGTTCCGCGAAACGCCGTACAAGCTGGCGTGCACGGCGACTCCGTCACCCAACGACCACATGGAGCTCGGCAACCACGCGGAGTTCCTGGGGGCCATGGACAGGACGGAGATGCTCGCCATGTTCTTCGTCCACGACGGAGGGGACACGTCCAAATGGAGGCTCAAGGGCCACGCGGCGCCGGCGTTCTGGGACTTCGTCGCGTCATGGGCGGTCATGCTGCGCAGCCCGGAGGACATGGGGTACGAGATGGACGGATTCGACCTTCCCGGCCTGGACGAGCAGGTCCACGTCGTCGATTCGGGCATCGTCCAGGAGGGCAGGCTGTTCGCGGTCGAGGCGCAGACGATGCTGGAGCAGCAGAGGGCGCGGAAGGCGACCGTCGAGAAGCGCGTGAGCATGGCGGCGTCGCTCGTCAACTCGTCCGTCAAGCCATGGATCGTATGGTGCGACAGAAACGACGAGAGCGAGCGGCTCGCGATGTCGATACCGGACGCCGTCGAGGTTCGCGGAAGCGACTCGCCTGAATGGAAGGAAGAGGCGATGATCGGGTTCTCGTCCGGGAAGTACCGCGTCATCGTAACCAAGCCGAGCATCTGCGGGTTCGGTATGAACTGGCAGCACTGCGCGGACATGTGCTTCGTGGGGCTCTCCCACTCCTACGAGCAGTACTACCAGGCCGTGAGGAGGTGCCACCGCTTCGGGCAGACCCAGGAGGTGAGCGTCCACATCGTCACGTCCGACGTCGAGCAGGCGGTCGTGAGGAACGTCATGAGGAAGAAGGAGGACGCATCGGAGATGGAGCAGGAGATGATATCGAGGGCCTCGCGCATCAGGGACGACGCGGAGTCCACGGCGCGCGACGAGTCGCCGTACGTCGAGGAGACCGTCGAGGGGGACGGGTACACCCTCATGCTGGGAGACTGCGTCGAGCGCATAAAGGAGGTCCCGGACGGCTCGATCGGGTTCAGCGTGTTCAGCCCCCCGTTCGCGAGCCTGTACACCTACAGCAACAGCGACCGGGACATGGGCAACTGCAAGACCGACGAGGAGTTCATGGACCACTTCAGGTTCCTGGTCGACGAGCTGTACCGGGTGACGATGCCGGGGCGGTTGGTGTCGTTCCACTGCATGAACCTGCCTACCACCAAGGAGCGCGACGGCTTCATCGGGATCAGGGACTTCAGGGGCGACCTGATCCGCGCGTTCCAGGAATCCGGGTTCATCTACCACTCCGAGGTGACCATCTGGAAGGACCCGGTTACGGCGATGCAGCGCACCAAGGCGCTCGGCCTTCTCAACAAGCAGAAGAACAAGGACAGCGCCATGAGCCGCCAGGGCATCCCGGACTATCTCGTCACGATGCGCAAGCCGGGGGACAACCCGGAACCCATCGAGCACACCAACGACGAGTTCCCGATCAGCGTATGGCAGCGCTACGCGTCCCCCGTGTGGATGGACGTCAACCCGTCTGACACGCTCCAGCGCGAATCAGCCAGGGAGAACGGCGACGAGAGGCACATATGCCCTCTCCAGCTCGGCGTCATCGACCGTGCGATAGACCTGTGGAGCAAGCCGGGAGACATCGTGCTCTCCCCGTTCATGGGGATCGGGTCGGAGGGGCACTGCGCCGTGCTCAAAGGCCGCAGGTTCGTCGGAATCGAGCTGAAGGCCAGCTACTTCGCATGCGCGAAGAGGAACCTGGCGGACGCGAAGCGCAAATCAGAGGAGCTCACGCTCCTCGACTTCCTGAAGGTCTCGTAGAGAGGATGCAAGATGATAGTGACGATGCCGAAATCAGAGCTGCAGGACGTCCTGGGTACGATGTGCCGGTACGCGAACGGAGCCGCAGCGTACCTGGGATGCGTCCTCGTAGAAGCTGGCGAAGGCGCGACGTTCGAGGCGACGAACCTGAACGAATCCGCTCGGTGCAGCAGGCGCGCCTTCGTCGACGAGCCGGGAAGGTGCATGATCCCGGCGAAGGCCGCGAGCGACATAGTGAAGTCGCTTCCTGACGGGGCCGTGACGATAGAGGGGACGGCTGGCCGCGCCCGCATCTCGTGCGGCAGCGCGTCGTTCTCAATCCCGGCTATGGACCAAGACGACTTCCCCGGCCTTCCACGCGTAGACGAGGACCAGAGCGTCGAGATGCCGTTCGCGGAGTTCGCGTCGATGGTCGGGACGGTCGCATGCTTCGCCAGCAAGAACGACTCCCGGCCGATCATGCAGGGCGTCCTCGTCGAAGCGTCAGGCGGGACCGTTCGAGCGGTCGCGACCGACTCGTACCGCCTCGCATGCGCCGAGCGCGACGGCGGCGGCGAGTTCAGGGCGGTGCTCCCGGCGAGGTTCGCGAAGTCGGTCTCGTCCCTCAAGGCGTCGGAATGCAGGCTGTCCGCATCGAGCGGGCAGGTGTCGGTGAGAGCCGACGGGGACGTGTTCGTCACGCGGTCCATCGAGGGCGAGTACCCGGCATGGGAGCGCATGTTCCCGGAGCTCCGCGCGGGAATCGCCGAGTTCGGCGCGTCCGACATCTCGTCTGCCCTTAGGCGAGCGGTAGTGGCCGGCATGTCCAAGCACCCGTGCGACATCGCGTTCTCCGGCGGCGAGTGCTCCGTGAAGGTGTCCGGCGGAGAGGACGGCTCCATGGAGGAGTCCGTTCTGTGCAGGACGGACGGAATCGGGGAGTTCTGCGCCAACTCGTCATACATGCTGGAAGCCGTGGCCGCTTGCGACGGCGACGTCGTCGAGATAGAGCACTTCGGCGCCGGCAAGCCGATAGTCGTTCGCGGAGGATCCTGCAGGTCGGTCGTCATGCCCGTCCGAAAGCAAGGTTAGTCGATTACGCGTGCTCTCCCTGCCGGGAGCTGGATCGCCGGCCGTGGAGAGCGAGCATGGGGCGCGCCGAAGGACGAGGAAGTAGAGAAGATCGTCATGCACGACGGCGTGGAGAGCCCGACCGACGTGTGCGATCACTACGAGAACGAGGAGGAGTTGAATGCCCGTAGAGCTGGCGCCGTCGAAACGAGTCAAGGCGCGTAAGGAGCACCGCTGCGATTACTGCGGCAAACGCATATACGTTGACGAGGAGCATACCGTATCCAAGCTGGTGGAGGGCGGGAGCGCGTACACATGGCGCGAGTGCGACCGTTGCGCCCATTACGTTAGGAAGATGATGGCCTATTGGAACTATCCAATAGGAGAAGGGTACAACTGCGAAGACATGGCCTATTACATGACCGAGAATCACCCCGACGTGTGGGATGCGTGGAAGGAGTCCGACGGGAAATGACCGAGCGCGAGCGTTACATAGTCCTGCGCAATAACCAGATCGTAGCGGTTGGAACCGCGAGCGAATGCGCTGTTGCGACCGGGCTCAAACCGAGAACCATCCAGGCTTACGCAGCCGATCCGAGGCGAGTAGGCATCTGGTACGTTAAGCATGCGCCGAAAGGAGTGTGACCGAAGATGATCAAGATTGAGCTGCAGGAAGCGTGCTACGAATGCAAGAACTTCGACCTTGACATTGACGAGTCGTCTGAAGCGTTATATTGCGGACGAGGACGTTTGTCCGAGCGAATGGCAATCGTGCGATGCACCAAGTCGGACGTTTGCAAGCACATCGAACAGGATGAAGAGCATGAGCGGTAAGCCGTGCGAATGCTGCGGAGGACCGACAGGCGACGGGGTTGAGTACGCCATCGAACTCACCTGCTTCGAGCCGTCCACGGAGTCTTACCTCGAGGACGAGATGCTCGTGGTATGCCCGCGCTGCTACGGCCACGTATGCTCTGCATTAGGTGTGGAGAGACCGGCTAAGGATGGCGAGCAGCGGTAGAATATACGGGTGCGGCGGCGACCCTCAACGGCCGCCAATTTGAAAACAGAATAAAGGAGAGATGCGCGTGTCGAAGCACATCAAGAGATATTTGAGCAGATACAGGGAGGCTTGCGACGAGCTCGACAGCCTGACGGAGGAACACGAGCGCATCATCAGCAGCATAATGAGCATAACGCCGAGCTACGGCGGCGAGAGCGGTTCTCCCGGCGTGAAGGACAAGGTCGGAGACGGCGTGGCGGAGCTTGTCGATCACTGCCGCAAGATCGACGACGAGATCAAGTACTACATAGCAGTGAGGGACGACGTCAGATCAATCGTGCGAGAGGTGATGCACGAGAACGTCACATGCGGCCAGAGCCTCCACTACCGATACATCATGGGATGGAGCCCTATGACGGTTGCAAACAACATGGGATACAGCGAGCGCCAGGAGAGGGACATCCACCGAAAGGCGCTCGAGCGAGCGAGGCAAATCATGGAAAGGCGGGGCATGGCGCAAAGTCCGCCGCAAACCGCCGCTTTCCCTGTGATATAGTGTAATCAGTTGAATAACGCGAAAGAGCCATCCGAGAGGGTGGCTTTTTTGTTGCCCGGAATCGAACGAGAGAGCGAGGTGAAATATCATGGCGAAGCCCAACCCGCGCCGAGCCAACGGAGCCAGAAGGGACGCTCTGCGCAAGCGAGTGGCGGCGATGGGATTGCCGTGCCACATATGCGGGCTTCCCATCGACTACTCGCTCACGACCTACGTCGATCCGACGGACGGGAAGACCAAGCGCCACCCGATGTCGTTCGAGCTTGACGAGCTCGTGCCGGTGTCCAAGGGCGGCAACCCGCTCGACATTTCGAACGTCGCTCCTGCGCATAGGATATGCAATCAAAAGAGAGGCAACAAGACGCTTAGGAAGCCTCCGGAGCCGACGGCCGACAGGCTCCCGAAGTCGAGGGAGTGGTGACCCAGGGGGG
>CEAK01008569.1_pt1 | contig 16217 bp, 9 predicted proteins | sample 480681 | NCBI WGS metagenome assembly CEAK01 (sample SAMEA3182071, study PRJEB8094) | gut metagenome | biome: human; feature: gut; material: Stool; isolation source: human stools | place: Canada | collected 2011-12-06 | reverse complement strand
AAACACTCGGCAAGAATCGCCCTTCGCTCAGATTCACTTAGCCCGCTTAGCTGCTCAGGCTCCGGCAACGCGGCAATCCGCAGGCGCACCTGCTCAAGCATCCGTTGTATCTCATCCTCGGAGGGCTCTTCCTCCGCTGAGGTCTGCTCAACACCATCGTCCTCTACAGCCGTCTCATTCTCATATGTGCCGACCAGCCGCCCAGTAGAATCCCCTCCCAGTGCATATGCCGCGGGAATCGCCACCTGGGAGAGCGCGAGTACGACGCACATCAGCAGGGAAAGCAGGCGTTCCATTCTCTTTTTCTTCATGTTTCACACTCTTTTCCATCCACGAATTTGTCTCCACCGCACCAACCAGGGACAAATCTCCCGCCGGGCGGCAGAGCACATGCCGCCTTTCCTTGGGCAACCAGGCCCTGTATCAGCAGCATTTTCTCAGGACAAACACAATTCTCTCCCTTACATAAACGCACCTCCAAATACACCGTCCGTCCAGAGGCGCGGGGGACCGTTTTCCCCTCAAACACTTCGACACAGATAAGTAGCCTCACATACAATCTGTCTGACTGCATGTGAGGCCAATTACCCGTAGTCGGATAGTCGTTCTCCTGTGCTCGCGCCCGCGGGATATCCCCGCGCATCTGTCAGCCCAGCCTTCCCCGCGCCGTTTTAAGATACCACTCTCTCTACGCTCGCCAGTGACCGACTCGTCGCCCTTGACGGCTCCTGCCGTCTGAGAGCTGACAGATTTCGTACTCATACTAACGCTTACAGTAACCAGTGGCCGGCTAAGGTAAATCATCGCCTCCACTGAAAGCCGTCTCCAGCGTACTACGCTGGTTCCTCGCGCCGCAGGTCTTTACACCCCGCGACACCTGACCGCCCCGCGCCATAAAGACGCTTCGGGGCAAATTCAGCCTCTGTTCTTATAAAGTTGTATTCCCAGTTCTCCGCCCGGGGCTTCCATTACATACCTTCCGCCCCTTAACGGGAACCTCTATATTTATCGGTGCGCAGACCGATAAATACATACTTATCAGGATGTCTCTTCATCCTATGTTACGACGCCAGCTTTTTCAACATGTCTTGCGCTTCCCGTACAGACACAGTGGCATTCGGCATGAGCATATTTCCAGCACTCCTGCTGACAAGGCCCTCTGCCACCGCCCAGGACATCGCGCGCTCCGCCCATGGCGCCAGTACGTCCAGATCCGCATAATTACTCAGATCGGCCCGATTTCCTACGCTCATACCTGCCTGTTCCGCGTAGCGATAGAGCATTGTCACAAGCTGTTGCCGGTCAATGCCGCTTTCCGGATTCGCGCCGTCGGTAATCCCGGCAGAAATTCCCCACTCCATCGCACCTGTGGCGGTGTAGACATCGGCACCGGTCGCTTCCCGTTCCAGGAGTGCCACAAACTTTTCCCGGGAGAGCTCTGTATCCGGCGCGGAGGCTCCCTCTGCAAGCCGAATCGTAATCTTCAGACTGTCTGTATCTGTAGGGGGATTTCCAGCGTACTCAGAAAAGGCGCATTCGAGTTCGATTACGGTGCCATCCTCCACCGGTATCGGCGCTCTGGGCTTATAAGTCTTTCCATTGCTGGTATAAGTGAGGATTGCCCAATAATTTTCCTGAATGGCCTCCAGCCGTACCTCCTCGGCCGATGCGGGAAGCGTATAGGTATAGTCTGTGACGCTGTTGTCGAATGCCGGGGACAACTCTCCAAATGTCTGGTAAAAGCGCAGACCCGTGATCTCGGCACTGCCGTTCGACCAATCACAGCCAATATCCGCACCAACCTGACAAGTATTCTGCCAGCGGATAAAATCTCCGTCCTCAACCTCAAAATCCGCAGTACTGCTGTTGATATACCAGTTGTTGAGCGTAATCATCCAGCCAGATCCCGCCCCGGAATCGAATTCTCCAAACGAATCAACCTGTGTCCCGTCGGACAGCTTAAAATTCTGAATGGCGGCCAGATAGAATGCATTCTCAAGCGAGCCGGTGTTTGTATAGCCGATATCCAGCGCATCCAAAAGTCTCAGCGTGACTTCCGCAATATTGTCACCAGTCTTATAGGGAACCTGTGTAGGAGCAATGATCACACCCAATGGCGTTTTGAAATCTGCATCATCGAGCCGCACCCCGTAATCCTCAAAGCTCACGGTCACATACCCGTCCGTCTCCTCTTCCGTCAGATCAAAGGTCAGCCCGGCTGTGGGATAGTAACTTGTCGTATGGGTTTTGCCAGTCCCTACCGTTTCTGCAGCGGAGACATCCCCCGTCTCATTCGCCTGCTCCGGTGTCCATCCTTCAGGGGGCTGGGAAACCTGAATCGTGATGTCAGGCAGCGCAGTGTCCTTCATGCGCAGGCTCGCCGCATTGAAGTTTGCCGGAACCCCAACGTCGGTGAGTTCACGGTGCTTCCCATAGCTCGACCCCATAGAGGTAAGGGAGAGCTTGCCGCCGGTCAGCGTAATTGCTCCAGACGCGGTTTCGGGAATCTCCACCTTAAATAGATTTGCCTCAGGCTCAATGATGTGGTACTGTATCCCGCCGCTGCTGTATTCCTCTCCATTCCATTCGTAAGAGACATGGGTCGTGGCAGGGAAGCCCGGATTATAGATGCCGGAGAATTTAGGGATTGGCATATAGAGTCCCCGCAGACTCACGGATACCGTATCCCCGGGGTAGATCTCGTCGCGCCCCTCTACATTGTTATTGGTAATAACATCAAGTTGCGAACCACGAACCACGCGGTAATCCGTAACTCCATCCGCCTCTATGCAGATCACATTATTTCCAGGCTCGATCGGCACACGGAAGCTTTTACCGGAAGCAGGCGCCTGTCTCCACTCGCTTATTTTCCCCCCCAGGACAGAGGCCACAGAGACTGTCACGTCATTCCCATCCGGGGCAATGGACATCTCGCCACTGTCGCCCAGAAAATAGCAGACGTTGTACTCGGCATCCCAGTCGACTCCCGATATCTCTTTGTATTGGTCACCCACGGTCACCACAAATACCCCTGTACGAATGGGGTCGGTGGCGCCGTAGAAACCGCTGGTGGCCGTCATCCACATGCCCTTCCCGGCGTCGTTTACATCCAGCGCGTCGTAGCTTACCTCGACAATGGCCACCCCTTCCTTCTTTGCGGTGACCCAAGCCCAGTTATCGCCTGCGTTGCCTCCATCCATTGTCTCAATGGAGATGATGTCCTCTCCAGAGACAACATGATAATGGAAATCCGGCTCGACCATGATATTATCCGTTATTGTATGGATAATCTGCCAGGCCGCGCGGTAAGCGCGCACCTTATACTGCTCGCCTATGTCCAGCTCCAGCTTATTGCGTTCATTGATATTCAGCAACAGACTACTTTCGCTGAACGCGTCTCCGGAGGTGCGCAACTCTTTCGGCGACCGAGATGCATCAAAGTTGACTTCCAGCCTATCGCCGGAGACATTGCCCACAAAGCCGGCCTCTGTTCTCATGCCTTCCATAGAGACGCGGTAAGTCACGTTACTACTGCGTGTGATATTGAAAACATGGTCTACTGTCCCGTCTCCCAGATCAACAGTCTTCACACTGTCAATCCGTTCAGCGTTAAAGTTGAGCACCTGTGTATATAGGGCCGCTTCCGCCCCTTTCGGAGCGTTAATGGTAAAGGTGGAGGTTTCGTTGAGCTTTGTACCAAAGGTAGCCGCTCCCTCTTCAGGCTGAACTGCATAGTTTCCCCAAATGGTCGCCCCAACGCCATGTTCAACCGCATAATCCTTGGACGGTGTAAACACGTTGTAATAGAGCAGTGCGTTCCCACTGACAAATGCGAGCGTGGGATAGCACTCGTAACCAGCCGAATTTATATAGGGATCGCCCATCGTCGCCACGCCGATTTTGTTCATCAGCCTGACGGAATAGTCCTCAGCAGTAGCTTTTTCCCCATCGTATTCATTTACGACATAGGACTCAATCAGACGCAAATAGATCTTTGTGTCGTCTACGCTCTGATAGGTTCCCCCGCCGCCTTCGGCCGGAATCCGAAAGGCCCCGCCGCCAAGGCTGTTGCCTTTCTCATCCACGGCGCGGAAAGAGTAGATTCCGCGTTCAAGCGTCATCGAATAAACATCATATTGATCGTCGCTCTGTGCATCCTTGGTATACGCGGTAATGGCGCTTTCTTCCCCAAACGTATCCCGGTTATCCGTACCGAATCCCTCCGTCGGATAAAAAGAGATTCCATTCTCTGCGATGAGGCCCTTAGGAATATAGACCTGAACAGCGTACGGATCGTCTGTTACTGTAACGGTACAGGTGCTCTCAGCCGTTGTCCCGTCGTTCCTTGCGGTCTCGGCCGTAATGGTTGCCGTCCCAAGCCCCTTTCCGGTAACCACACCGTCCCCGTCCACGGACGCCACAGTCGGATCCGAGCTGCTCCACTCGAGCTCATCGCTCGCGGTTTCCGGAGAAAATTCAACTGTCAGCGGGAGTCTGTCTCCGATTTGAACGCTCCCGCCTTGTTCAGCAATCTTTATGTTCTCTACGGTTGCCTGCGTGTCTTCGGCAGACTGCGCACTCACTGTTGCCGGCAGAAGTGCCAGACACATGGCCAGTACAAGCAGTACCGCCAGCGGCTTTTTTATTTTTAGTTTCTTCATGTACACGTTTTCCCCCTCTTAGATCTTATGTCTTCTCCATTTGCTCAAGAGCCATCAGCATCTGCTGCTCCAATCATTGCCGCACCCCCATCTGTAGATTTTAACGGCCGGACCCTCTGCACGCTCTTCCTTATCTTCCCTCCCTAGCTTTATTACGATATGGACCGGCGCGGCGGCGCTGTTTTGCCGCTTGTCCTTCCGACGTTTCTCTTTCATGTCTAAAGCGTTTCTTCTTAAAAAGCATGACCTAGTTCCGTTTATTTCCACAAATTGGAAAGAGTGGGCCATAGAAGATTTCTCTTCCACGGCCCTCTCTTTCCGTGTTCACTTCCATCGCCGCACTTTCACGGTTCCGGTCTCCAACATCGTAGGTCTTCCGGCTCATACCTTTGGGGCCTTCTTTTAAAAAGGCCCTGCGCTCGCTGTTCTACCTTCTCAGGGTTCCCCCCCCAAATGGCCGACTCACGCCGCGAACAGCAATCTCCGATATATACGGAAATGGCTTTTGCTCCGGATTCTCACCGAATTTCCTCATCCCCGCACCTGCCATTTTCGGCAGCTTTTTCACGGGGGCACGATGCCACTATATTTCTTTGTACCAACTTACTCGGACAAAAGCATACTATTTTCTTTATGGCTTATTATACATTAGCCTGTCGAAAAAGTCCAGCTTTTGTCGGGGACTTTTTCGACAGGCTGCAGCCACGAACCAAATCAATGGTTCGTGGCTGTTTTGCAGTTACAACTATTACAAAAAAGAACGCATAGAGCGCTGTGCAGCTGCGGTGTCAGCACATTTTATTCCGCACAAATACAATGCCGCGTCAAGCCATTCGCTTTCCGGAAACTCCTCCAATGATAGTTCCGCTAAAGCGCACTGCAACACCATGTTGGGCCGAGGAAGATACCGCAGATCAGATAGATATTCACATTGCATTTTCTCGGCCAGTGTATCAAGCAGTCCCATCTGATGCCTCCGCTGAATAAATGGTCGGTCTGGTAATGGCGGCAAAGCCAGATTTTCCGGTAATGACCACATTGTTTGCGCCGCTGGCACAATGGATGACCAGCAGTTCGCCATTTTTATCTCTGCCGCCGACGATGCCGACGTGGCTATCTCCAGGATAAAACACCAAATCACCGGGAGCTGCTTCCTCCCATGTAATGGTGGAACAATAGGTGTGCTGACTGGCTGCGCCTCCGCCATGGCCGATGACACAACCCATTGCATTATTGAATACCCAATCTACAAAACCGGAGCAGTCCAGTCCATAGGGGCGGTAGGTGCCGGTAGTGGGGCTGCCCGCCGCTGTGACTTCTTTCAGCTGTCCCCAACGGCTGTCCCAGCCTATGGCGGAGGATTTTCCTCCCCAGAAGTAATTGACCTTGCCGACAAGAGAACAGGCTGTTTGTACCACCGCTTTTCGCTCCGGCGAGAGGTCTGCCGGAAGCCGCTTTAGAATCTCAGACGCATCAGCGGTGATCGTGACCAAATCACCCACCAGTTCCATGAGAAGGTCACGGTGAGCCAGCAATTCGTCCAACATAGAGATCTGCTGTCCCGTGAAGTCATAGACGGTTTTCATTTCTTCCGCAGTTTTAGGCACGATGACGATCTTCAGGTGCTTCTCCGTCCAGCTATCATCCCGGCCATCGTCGGGGTCACTGTCCGGGTGGTCGATCACATCGACGGTATGGGACACGGTACACATATCCGCGAAAACCACCTTCAGCCGGGAAATCCGGTCAGCATCCAGGGTCGCCACATCGGCGGCGTCAGCACCATCGTTTCCAGCAACCTTCACCGCAAAAACGGCCAGCACCTCCGCCCAGTCCGGGATCGTCCCCTGGAGCGTCATATCGTCGTATGTGTCCGCTGTCTGCAAAGCCATCAGCTCGGCATTGAAGTCATACTGTACCTGAGCCACAGCACCTGACACCGGCACGGTATCGGGTGCTGTGCTTTCTCCTGCGAACAGAATGCCAAACGGTGAGGCGGTGATAGCGCCAATGACGATCACTACCAAAAGCACCACCTGCACAGCCGCGCCACCGCCAGCAGCCATGATGGAGCTGACGGCAGAGGCCGTCGCACGACCTACCGCAGCACCGGCCCGCAGGGCCAGCTGACCACCGTCCTTCGCCGCCTGAGCCGCCTTTTTTGTGGTCTGCTCCAGCATCTTTTGCTGGGTCTTGCGCTGGACGGCCTGCCTTGCCTTTCGTGCGTGGGTTGCTCCTGGTGAGAATATTCCCCTTTGACCGTGGACGGTCTGCTTGACCCCCATAGGCGGATGCTTGACGGAAACGCTGGGTCCAGAGCGGATCTTTTCAGAGTGTCTGAAGGAAGAGGCGGCAGTTCTTTTTTCGGCCAGTTGCCCCGCCCGTTGCTGCTTCTGTATGGTACTCTGCACCATCTTTCGCCGCCCACGCTCCTTTGAAGTGGGCGGCGAAAACACGCGGCTATCCCTGGGTTGCTCTGATGCAGATGGAAAAATGCCATCCGATCCAGATGCTGTTGGCATAGTCGATGGGCGTAGCTTGACTTCTGTACTCCTTGCCGCTTCTAACCGACGCTTTTGGGCAAACTGCTGTCTGGCCCGCTCCATCGTGGGTTTTGGGGCCGTTGAGATGGGTGGTTCCGAGGTGGTCTCCGGGGCTTGGGTATAGATCTCTGGAGATACCGGGTGTTCCTGCTGCGGGGCGGTTCTGGGCGGCTGCGCCTGATTTTGCTTCCGTTTGTGTCCGGCCACACGGCGCATCCCGTCTGCCGCCGCAACAGTCCCACGCTTGCCGGTACTCTCCACCTTGTCCGTCGCATATTGCACTGGATTTTTCTGCCCCGGCTGGCGCTGCTGCTGCCTGTCTGCAAAGGGCTGTTGCAGGATGGCAGCGGCCTCTTTGGGGATCGCGCCTTGCTTCCGGAGCTTGGGTCTATCCATCTGGGGCCGGGTTTTCAAATCGGCCATGGCTTATCCCTCGCCCGGTTTGGTAGTCATGAGCCGATACAATGCCGTATCCTTGGGCAACTCATTGATAAAGGGAACGATCCCTCCGCCCACTTTGATCAGGCCGTGGCCTGCCGGGGCATCGCTGACATAATCCATTTGGGTACTGGAGGTCCCCAGCAGGCGGGACAGTTCGTTTCGGTCTGTGGCCGCCTGGTTCAGCATCAGCAGAAATTCACTGTTGGCGAACATCATACGGGCCGTATCAGACAACAGACATTCCTCCACATTCTGCGTGATACCTGTCAGTGTAGCTCCGTATTTACGAAACCGCTTCCAACATTTGTACAGAAATTCTCCGCTGTAACTGTTGATGCTGTGACTGCCGCCCATGCCGCCTGCAAAGAACAAATAGATCTCGTCGATGTAAACGTGGGTCTGTTTCTTTTCTCGCCGGTTGCGGATGACGCGGTTAAAAATAGCGTCCAGCATGACCAATAGGCCAATGGGTTTCAAATTCTCGCCCAGGTCCAGGATGTCAAAGCAGAGGATGCGGTTATTGGTGTTGATATTGGTCTGGTGGGCAAATACATCTAGACTTCCTGTGGTGAACAACTCCAGTGCCAGTGCAATATCATGGGCCACTGGCTCCTTCTGCATCATTAGATCCCGATGCAGGTCCTTCAGCGTAGGCGGGGCACCCTGATAATTCTTGATATACTCCTCATAGATATTGCCGGCACAGCGGTCGATGATGGACTTCTCCTTCGCCCCCACTTGACCGCTTCCCATAAGCTGCTCACAAAGGGACATGATGAACTCGCTTTTCAGCACCAGCGGATTCTTTCCGTCGCCATACTCCGAGGACAGGTCCAGGGCGTTGATATAGCAGTTTTCCGCGCTGGATGCGGAAATGGTGATGACCTCGCCGCCCAACGCCCGCACCAGAGGCCCGTATTCCCGCTCCGGGTCTACCACGATCAGGTCATGGTCGGTGGACAGAGCCAGAGAAGTAAATTCCTGCTTTGCCGCCATGGACTTTCCGGAGCCGGACACTCCCAGAATAAATCCGTTGCCGTTGAGGAGATTGCCCCGGTTGCAGATGATAAGGTTATGGGACACGGCATTGATCCCGTAATAGATACCGCCCTTGTCCTGGATCTCCTGACTTTTGAAGGGCATCAGCACGGCGGTGCTCTCTGTGGTCAGTGTCCGCACGGCGTCGATCCGCCGCAGGCCGTAGGGCAAGACGGTATTCAGCGCATCCTCCTGCTGGTACTTGAGGGTGGCAAACTCGCATCCCCGCGTCCGGGACAACAGGGATTCCGTGTCCTGGTCAAGCTGTTCCAGACTGTCCGCCAGATGGGTCAGCGTCACCACACCGAACATCATGCGCTGGTCGCGCTCGGTGAGGTCGTCCATGTACTCCTTGCCCACCTTCTGCATCTGCTCCATCTGATAGGGCAAATTAGCGGTGAAGTTATTATTGGAATTCTGCCGCTGCTGCCAGCGGTTGGCGTCGGAGTCCACGGACATGATGACCTTATCCACCATCTTGATGGCGTCGTCCATACCGATGGGCACGATGTCGATGGAGAGCATCATGTTCCGGGGATAGTCCATCAGTTCGGTGATCATATCATCCCGGATGAAGCTGGCATAATCCCGCAGGAACAGGGTACGCCCAAAACAGTCTCCCATCTCATAGTGGTCCTTCTGGAACAGGAGACTGTCCGGAGCGATGGCGTCCAGAAAGCCGTGGCCCCGCTGCATCGTTTTCGTCAGGTCAAAGTGGTACTCCTGCTCCTCGCCGGGGCGGAAGAAGTCATGGAACAGGCGCAGACGTTCACTCAGGCTGATCTCCCGGATGGCAGAATCCATGCGGGACAGGCTGGTGGTCAGATCGGTACCTACCCGGTTAAAGAAAGCTTTGGCCTCCTCTACATTTTTTGCCTCGGTGGAGATGGTGATATACTTCTCCTGGATGAGATTATTGCTGTCCGCCGCCTTATCGGATAGGATGTCGTTGTACTCCACCCGGAATTGGTCCAGTCCATCCCCGTTGAAGGACATCAGCAGTGTGTGGGCAAATTCCTTTTGATTGAGCCTGCGGTTGAACAGGGTGATCTTGGCCGTGGCGTTGACCGGCAGCGCATTGAGAAAGGTGCAGTACGCCATAAAAAGCTCCATCTGCTTTTCCGGCGAGGCAACCTTGTAATTGACGTCAAAAAAGCGCCAGGTCTTTGAAAACCTGCCGCTCACCTGAAAGATACCGTCTTTATAGACACGCTTGATGGGGATGGACCTCTGAACGCTTTTGGGGATGGCAAAGGCATCCCGTTCAGAGTTGTGCTTTGCTTGAAATAGCTTTATCAATGCCGTTTTTCCTCCTTTCCAAGCTGCATGAGGTAGTAATTCTCTGATCTCCATACACGGGGGCCAGCCAGCAGAAACGAGGTCTTGAACCACGCCCAGAGAAACCGTTCCAGCGTCATGCCGTTATAGTGAAAGAAGCCTGCTGCGGCAATGGGGGACGCACCTACGATGCAGACCCAACTGACAGTTTCTCTGCCCAGCACGCCATGCAGACAGAAGTACAGCCCTACCGCCGTCCCCACTGACAGCACCGCACAGATAAACTGCCGCAGAGACAGGCCGAAGAAAATCGTTTCCTTATAAGTTCGTATCTCCTTGTTGATTTTGATTTCCATATTGTTACTTCCCCATTCTTGTTATAGACCAAACATTTCCTTTGCGATGTGATCGGCAGTCTTGACCAGCCCCACCAGCACCAATAGCGATAGGTAATCCTTTGATGTTATCGCTGGATTTTCCCCCGCTCTAAACCGGACGTGAACCCTTTCGATTCATCCGGCTTGCCATCAAGGTTTTAGATTGCGTCATATCTCAAACAACTCTCAACATTTGCAAGACTTCTAAGTTTATTCAGTTTTCTTAACTGCTTGGGGTCAAGGTTTAACTTTTTGAGATATTTCCTGATTACTTCGGGATCTGTTGCATGAATAAGGCGGTGGACATCTTCGATGACCAGTATCAGGTTGTTGTATTCGTCCGTGCCGCCAAGGTGCCTCGGCCTCTTGTGGTGACAATGAATATTTCCGATTTGTAGCTTTTCTCCTGTTACCGCACACCTGCCGAACTGGGCGCAGAATAGTGAAATGCGGTTGTCGTTGTAGCGTGTGGAACGATTTGAGACAGGATTACGCATGAGATAGTGCATAATATTTTTGTCAATCTCATGCCCCAATGCCTTATGAATTTCTGCCCGCCCCTCTGGTGTATAGCTGTTTATGACACGTTTCTTCATTCTCGGAAAATCGTGCTTCACATACCCAATCGGAGCAAGCGCATATCCATTGACAAATCGGAGTTGTTGGCTGCTGCCATAGCGCACCTTTATATAATCAGGAATTTCGCAGCTTAATTTTCGCTCCTTAACTTCTTTTGCAGTTCTTACTCGTTCTTGTAGTCTTGACTTTAGGCTCTTTTGGACTGAAAAGGCCAGCTTTCTTAAATCACGGCTAACCATTGTTGCCATGCTGTAGTAGTTATGGACCCCGAGCACATAGGAATTGTAGCGTGTGACCGCGGCATGTTCCGAACGCTTTCCGGGGTCAGGAAACTCGATTTTGTGAATCAGCCTTTTCAAATCTTCTGATATTTTCTCGAGGGACCTGTCCCTGATATGGCTCCTAACGACATATTTGGTTTTGTGCCCATTGACCCGCTTGACTGCTTTGATGCGGAACCCCAGAAATTCAGAGTACGACTTTTTCAAATTTGCGATTTTCGATTTTTCTGGGCTTATGTCCAGCCCCAGCCGCACTTTTAGCCATCCTTTCACTGCATAATACAGTTTTTTGGCGTCCTGATAATTTTTAGCGAACAGCTTAAAATCATCAGCATATCGTACACAGGTGACTTCTTTCAGCCGGGTCGAGTTTCGCAGCATCCGATATTGGTTTCCATGATTTTTACTCCCGTTGGGATTCGTTTTCATTGCACGGTATTCACGGGTATGAACTTCCTCCCACTGACTGGCTATCCACCAGTCCAATTCGTTCAAGACGATATTGGACAGAAGCGGTGAGATGATGCCGCCCTGGGGTGTTCCTTTTTCCGGGAAACCGATTCCCGCTACCTCTGCTTTCAGCATAGCGGATATGATACTAAGAAGCTTTTTGTCACGGATACCCAGCGTCCATATTTGTTTCAGCAATTTCCCATGGTTTACATTGTCAAAGAATCCCTTGATGTCAATATCCACAACATAATAGAAATGCGAACACTGAATGTTTTTATTGACTGCTGACAATGCGTGTTCCTGACTTCGATTGGGCCGAAAACCATAACTGTGTTCGTGAAATTTTGCTTCACAAATTGGTTCCAGCACCTGCAAAACACATTGCTGAATCAGCCGGTCAAGAATCGTAGGGATTCCAAGTGGCCGCTTTTTCGTAGGGTTACTGCTTTTGGGGATTTCTGTTCTGCGGACGCTCTGTGGTTCGTACCAGTCCAGCTTGCGATGAACCAGTGCAACCAATTTTTCGTCTGAGCGCCTTTCTAAGTCCTTGATTGTTCTGCCGTCTGTGCCTGCGGTTTGACTGCCATTGTTTGCCTTGATATTGCGATACGCCAACCGTATATTCTCTGGGAGTGCAATGATTTCTACAAGATGCTTAAATTCTCGTCCTTTTGCGCTGTCGGCATATAGCTTATCTTGAATCTTCTGGAAGGCATAATATTCCGCATGACGTAGTTTCTTTTTCTTTGGAGCCTTGTCTTTTGTTGCCATAGTCGGCCTACTTTCCATCTGGATTCGGCCTTTCTTAGTCCTACTCGAACCTATGGAGTTTGCTTGAAATATGGTTTTTCTTGCAATCTTACCCTGACTACAGCCCGTCCCTCCACCGCTTACTTTCTTCACGGCTTCATTGGTACCATGGCTGCTGTTTCATTCCCGATTAAGAAAAGTTATACCGCACCCCCGGTAAGTGGAGACACGATTTTCCTTTTCAACGCTTCTTCGCCCGCAATGGCTCCACGTCGGGAACTTTCCACGTTCCAATACTTCTATTCGATTTCAACCGCACTTAGGTTTCCCTTTAGACCTGTGTGCTGGACGGCGCCTGTAACGCCGTAAGGTGTCTCATAACATGCAATCTTACTCCACCTCACACACGCCGCGACTGCGGCAACAGCCTTTTTGACTGCACTTCATTTAGATCCGTACATTCGGGATTTCGTCAGTGTTTCCACATACTCGCCATATGCGGTTATGAACCCCCGGCCTATTACCCGCGGCCACCTCTGGCTCGCTTTTGCCCTGCCGTTTTTCAGGTCGAACAGGGCGGGTATGTTCAGCCGACTTCAGCGTGCTGTGTCAGTCCGGGAGATTGCGCTCCCTTTCTTCCAACGCAGTATCAGGGGAAGCGTTTCAGGACGTTACTCCTTCATTCCACTTCTCGAAGTATCAGTTAGAGAGACATAGTCTCTCCGTCGGTTTTACCTCGTTGCAGGATTGTTCCCACGTCGAGTTTGTACGACAACGTGTCGCTGCACGCATATTGAAAATGACTTCTCCCAGATAGCTCCACACCTGAGACACCACGGATGCGTCCGGGTCGATTGCCAGTGAACCGCTGGACGCAAATGCTGAGAAGATAATACAGGCCAGCACGATGACCGCCCCCTCCATGCACACGCCGATATAGCTTTTGAGGAAGGCTTTTCCGAAAGAGGAAGTTCCCTCTCCGGCGAAAGAGGACAGGGCGATGGGAGACAATGCCGCGTACATATAGAGCTTGAAAAAGCGGCCATAAACGGTCAGGATCATAATAAATGCCAGCACCGTGACGATCAGGCTGCCCAACAGTGTCACCAGCCACAGGGGGATGCTGGCGAGAAATCCCACATCCGCAATGGCGTCCACGATCTCGCTGGGCAGTGCCACGGATGCCCCGGTGACGCCGCCCACGCTGCTGGCCGCAGTTGCCACGATGCCGCTGCATACGCTGAAGATGTCGGTCAGCAGCTCCATGCCGTAGGTGATGCCCAGCTTGGCCATCACAAAGTAGATGAAGTGCCGCAGGATATGTTCGGGCCGCTGAAACTCCCGGAAGCTTGCGCTGCTGCGGAAGATACCGATGGCAAAGAACAGTACCAAAAGGCCGTAGCCAATGGCTTGCATCCCGCCGTTGATGGTCACGATCGTTTGCCAGATGGTGCCGCCCTTAAAGGTCTGTGGCGATTCTGTCAGCAGGGACCACATCTCCGAAAGTTTTGTGTTCCATGTGGAAAAGGCGTTTTCCAGGTTGTCCGCGATCCAGTTGTTGTCCAATAAAATTTCACCTCCGGAAAGAAACCAGCCGGGAGATCTGCCCCAGAGCAGACCTCCCGGCTTTTTTTACTTAAATCGCGCCAATGGCGGTCAGGATCTCCTTTGCAAAGGCGATCAGCAGGCCGCCGAACAGGCAGAGGAAGCCCTGGGTGCGCTGGCTGGCGTCATGGCTCTGGATGCTCATGCCCACCTGAACGATGCCCCAGCCCAGGATGATAACGCCCAGAGCCTTGATGATGGAAAAAATAAAGTCGGAGAGGTTGTTGACGATGGAAAGCGGATCGCCTCCAGCAGCAAAGGCAGTGGTGACGCAGGAAAGGGCTGCCATCGTCATAAGAACCGCGTTTCCATATCTCCGGCGAGCCTTTCGCTCACGCTCCATCAGCTCGTTGGACTTCTTCATATTCATGATCAGGTTCCTCCATTTCAATAAATTCATAATCCTCTAGCGAGCGGAAGGGATAGGGCAGATCGGGCAGAACATAGTTACCCAGGGGCTTATGCACATAGGGTGCCGCCCCGCCATCCTCCGTCCGCTTGATATTTTTGTGCCGCAGAATGTTGTATTTTTTGTCCAGCACCGGCGGCTCTCCCCGAATGAGCAGAACTGCGTCATCAGTGCCCAGCATCCGCAGTTCATCTAACATCATCAGTTCGCGTCCTGCCTGCTGGTAGTTGGTGGAGCTGGAGCCGTGCTTCCCCTTGGTCTGCCCACGGGTGCGGGTGTCCAATGTCTCCTTGCCCAGCAGCTTCACTATAAACTCCAGAGAGGTCGGTTCATTGCCGCCGCCCAGAAACAGCAAAGTATCACAGTTCCCGATGATGCTCTCCCACTCCTTTTCATAAAGTGCCTTGATGTTCTGGATATTCTGCACGATGATGTTCAGGCCAATATTATAGCTGCGGCAGGTGGCCAGGATCTTGGGGTACGAATCCGGCTGCGCCACATTGGCCCATTCATCCTGAATGACGCGTACCGGGATGGGCAGCCGCCCGCCGTGCTTTTCATCAGCCCGATAGTAAAGCTCCTGAAAGCATTGGGTATAGAGCATACCGATGAGGTAGTTCATGCTGGAATCGTTGATGGGGATCACACAGAATATCGCTCTCTTTTTCTCACCGAGGCTTCCAAAGTCCATTTCATCATGGGATGTCATGGCCGCATACTGCGGCAGATTAAAGGCGGCCAGACGGACAGCGGCGCTCACTAAAATGGACTTTGCCGTCTTGCCGGCAGCTTGCTTGAACACCTTATACTGTTTGACAGCCACATGGGTGGGCTGTTCTTCCTCCAGCACTTCAAAGAGCATATCCAGCGGGCTGCGGTACTGTTCGTCCTCCTCCCGCACCTGGGCGTACTCCATCATCAGCATCATCGTCTCGAAGTTTTGCTCCCCCGGGGGCGCTTCGCTCATGAGATATAGCATCAGGGCGGAGTCCAAAGCGATCTCGGCTTATAGTGATAGGTAATCCTTTGAAGTAATCGCCGGATTTTCCCCCACTCCACACCGGACATGCGACTTTCACCGCATCCGGCGTTCCATCGATTGTGTTATCAGGCATTTAATCAATCACCAATAGAAAGTTGTTCAGATTGCCGCCAGTTTTGCGGCGGCGCGCAGGCTGTTGATTTTGGTCAGTTGTTTTCTTGTTACAGTCAGTTTCTTACAGATACTCTTGAGAGCGGCAGCGTCCTGGTCGGTCAGCAAGGGCAGATACCGCCTGTGGAGCAGCACCAGATTGCTGTATCGCTCCTGGCCGCCTTGCTCCTTTAGAGCCTTCTTGTGACACACGATGCTGTCCGGCTGCAAGAACCATTCGCCGCTGACAGCGCACTTGCCCTTCTGGGCAGACAGCAGGGAGAGCCTGCAATCGGCATATTCCAGGCTGTGGCCCTTCGGCGGATGTTCCCGCAGATACGCAAACAGGGTCGTATCCATCTCCAGATTATCGTGTATCTTTTTCCGCCCCGCCGGAGAGAAGCAGCAGACTGCGGCGCTGATTCCGATTGCGGTTTTATACTTGATGAACGCAATGGGGTAGATTGGCCGGTTGATACCAGACACATACCGCACCATTTGAGAAGCGCCGAAACGCTCCTTTTCGCTGTCCGTCATGGCACCGCCCTCCCGGACGAGCTGAGAGCCGGTCTCCGTATTCAGACGGTTGGTCAGCACTGTCATGACTCTGCGGTGGATTTTCCGGCAGTCCAGACTGATGCAGGTAGCAATCCTGTAGTAGTTCTGGATG
>CEAK01034856.1_pt1 | contig 16716 bp, 6 predicted proteins | sample 480681 | NCBI WGS metagenome assembly CEAK01 (sample SAMEA3182071, study PRJEB8094) | gut metagenome | biome: human; feature: gut; material: Stool; isolation source: human stools | place: Canada | collected 2011-12-06 | reverse complement strand
ACCTATGGCAAAGTCTTGCCAAGCCTATGGCAAAACCTTGCCACTTCGATGGCAAGCATGAGGATATAGTGATATAAAAATTACCCCAAAGCCTTTCAGGAATGTTCCTCCTTATATTGTGTTGGAGAGCATCCCATATACTGTTTGAACACCGTACTGAAATAGCGTGATGTAGAGAACCCTGTCTGGTCTGCTATCTCATTTATGCTAAGTGCCGAATGCGTCAGTAGCCAGACGGCCCGTTCCACTCGGAGCTTGGTTATGTAATCGCTGGCGCCCATGCCTGTCACTGCCTTTAACTTATTGTAGAGTGAAGCGCGGCTGATTCCCAGTTCCGTACACAGGAAAGGAACTCCCATCTGTGGATTGTCCAGATTCTCGGTGATTGACTTATTCAGCCGTTTCAGGAACTTCTCGTCTGCCGAACTGAATGTGCTTTCCTGTGGCTGAGGCAATGGCCCCGCTTCCGCATAGCGCGTCCGCATCCGTTCACGGTTTTTCAGTTGGCTCTGAATGATGGTGTGAAGTATGCTGACCTCAAAAGGCTTCGTCAGATAAGCATCGGCTCCATTCTTGTAGCCGAAAATCTGGCTTTCCTCATCATTGCGGGCGGTCAGCAGAATAATAGGGATGTGGCTGATTTCCAGGTCTTCCTTGATGTGCTTGCACAACTCATACCCATTCATGCGGGGCATCTGTATGTCGCTGACAACTATATCCGGATATGATTCCCGACAAATGCGCAGCGCTTCTTCGCCATCATAAGCCACCCATATCTTCTTGAATTTGCCTTTCAGTGCTTCGGACAAATAGTCAGTCAAATCCTTGTTGTCATCTACTATGAGCAGCGTGTTGTTCGTGGTTTCTTCTTTTACGGCTGTTTCTTCCGGAACACTTTCCACTTCCTGGGTAGGAGCTAACAACTCATTCAGATAAGGCTGGGGTTGTAGGGTTACCTTTCCGGGCTGCACGTTGCGGGGCAACTCAAACCAGAAGGTTGCTCCGGGTGCGGTTTCGTGGTCATAAGCACCGATGCTCCCGCCATGCTGTTCGGCCAAAATCTTGGAATAAGAAAGACCGATACCTGTGCCCGGACGGCTGTTGTTGCCTTGATAGAATCGGATAAAGAGATTGTTTATATCTATGTCCTTTAAGCCGGGGCCTTCGTCGGCTACAGAAATGCGCACGTTGCTCTGGTCTTCGGACAAGCTTACGGATACACTGATTTGTCCGTTCTCAGAACTGTATTTCAGTGCATTGATAAGCAGGTTCGTCAGGATGGTGGTGCATTTCTCCTTGTCAAAACAGAGGGTGTCCACTTCCTTGTCCGGATTGTAAACAATGGAAATTCCTTTCATTGTTGCCTCCGGCCGGAAGTCATCAATAAGTTGTTCCACCCACGGGTTCAACTCTACGTTCTCCACATGCAGGGTGCTTTGTCCCACCTCCATTTTCCGTACATTCAGCACCATGTTCAGAAGCTCTTTCATGCGTCCGGACTGCTTGCTGATGCTTTGTATAATAGGGTATTTTTCATCCTCCGGTGATAAGGTTGCCAACAGTTGTTTTAGCGGAGCATGTATCAGAGTTAATGGAGTGCGCAATTCATGGTTGATGTTGATAAGGAAGCGCACTTTTTCTTCATACACTTGTTGCTCATGCTCTTTCATGGCCCATTTCAGCTTGTTTTCTTTGCGGCGCAGCAAGGAGAAGAATACGAGTACAATGCCGGAGAATGCCACTATGATGCAACTTATTGTGAACCAGCCGGATTTATACCAGGGCGGAAGCACTATTAATTCCAGTATTTGGTAATCTTCCGTCCATCCGCCACTACGGGTGCTGCATGCTGCCATCACTTGATAAGTTCTTGCAGGCAAACCGCTGAGTGTCAGTTCCGGTTGATAAGAGTAGATGACTTGCCCCTCCATTCCCCGCAGGGTGTAGCGATACATGGGTTTGCGGAAGATATCTTTGTCGTGGGCGATAATCTTGATGGATATGGGCTTGCTTTGTTCCGGTACTTTCAGGCTTTGTCCGGTGTTAATCAGGGTGTTCATACGTTCTCCGCCCACCGATACGTCAGCCAGTTCCAGTATGGGCGGAGTTGTTGACTCGTCGGGAAGTTGCTTGTTGACACAGAGCAGGCCGTTGACACCACCCATGTAGATATCGCCTTGGGCAGATAACAACCGTGGCTTTTCCAGATACTCATTTAGAATCACTCCGTCAGATTCTCCGTAGAGGATGAACTCTCCTTCGTGAATGAGGTGGGCAAACAGTTTTCCATCGGCTCCCAGCCATACGCGCCCCCGCTTATCGCAAATCAATGAATTGATTTCATTAATCAGACTGTTGGGGATGTTGATATGCTCTTGCTTTTCGATGGAGTAACGGCTGAGTCCGTAGTTGCTTCCTATCCAGAAAACGCCGTTTTCATCGATGGATATGGAGTTGAAGATGGTGTCTCCCCGACAACTGAACAGGCCTTCCAATACATTTTTCCGCGAATCTATGCGGTAGATATGTTTAAAGTCGTGCAGGTAGGAGATAGGTCCTTTGCTCTCTATCGGTAGCATGGTGCCGATAACTTCTTTGATGTGTTTATCCAGTGGAATAGGGGTGAACTCTTTCTTGCCGATGTGGTAGCTGTAGGGCGATTCGGAAAGTAATAATATGGTTTCAGTTGTGTTTTGGAATAGATTTACGGTCTTTCCACGCTTGCATATCAATTCGTTGACGCTATCGTTTACGATGATGAGCGGTTGGTAGTTTCCGGTTTTCCTGTCGAAGAAGAACAGCCCTTTACTGAACAGGGAGACTAATAACCGTTGTTTATCCACTCCTGTGATAGAAGATACTTTGTCTCCCCATGTAGACATGATGTGATGGAACTTTTTGCTGCCGGGATGAAAACGGTTGATTCCACCGCCGTCTGTCCCAATCCAGATTTCGTCCTCTTCGTCTTGGTAGATGCTTAAGGTTGATTTCTCGCTCAATCCGTATTCCGTGCCGGGCAGGGCATCCGAATAAATCTTCATCCCTACTTCCTTGATGCTGATTAGTCCTCCGCGTACACTGCCTGCCCACATATTGTTGTTAGAGTCGGAGTATAGATACAGGATAGAGTTGACCGGCAAGGAGTAAGAATCGCCAGGGATATGTGACAGCACGGACATGGTGTCGTTTTCCGGATTCAGAATATAAATGCCTGCACCATCCGTCCCAATCCAGATGTGTCCGTTGCTCTCGGCCAATGAGAGCACGACGTTGGTTTGCAACGAAGAGTTTTCGCTGTGGTAGGAGTGCAGAAGTTTGCCGTTCCGGTCGTAGCATTTCACCCCCTGATGGTAAGGAGCTATCCATATATTCCCGTTCTTGTCGATAAGCGTGGCGGTCAGCTCGTTGCTTTCGAAGGGGACGGGACGTGTTTGTCCGGTAGGAGCGTCAATGAGTAATGCGTGGTTCCATCGGTTACTGCACAGTAAGGTCTGTTCGTCCCACTTCTGCAGGTTGGTGATATTATATTTATTGTTAGGTGTTAGTGGGTATAAGAATCTGATTGTGTGGCTGGCATAGTCATATTTGTACACTCTGCCGTTACCCCCGAACAACACGCCGTCGGTCCACGGGCAGATGGAGGTTACGGTCACCGGGTTATTGTCTTCGTCACGTGCCTGCAGGAATTCATCTTCCTGATAGTCGTAGCGGAAGAGCCCTTTGGGTGTGATAGCCCAGATGGTATGTTCTTTGTCTTCAATGATGTGGGTGATATTCCCAAGTAGATATTTCCTCAGTTCGTAGCCGTCAAAGCGTCCGATGCCCAGCCTCGTACCTATCCATACATATCCCTTCTCCTGGCTCACCACCAGACAGCGGACCGAAGAAGACAGGCCGTTTTGCGTACTAATCTGCTGAAAAGCGTATTGTTTATTGCCGACTGCTTTATCCGGAAAGAGCGATAATAGAAACAATACCAGAGTGGTTAACATGGTTTTTCTCATGGTGTTGTGCAAAGATTGGAACAAAAATAGGGTTTTGTATCGAATCATACAAAACAAAAGGCAGGAATCTGATGGGGAGGAACTCCATTTTTGTCTATTTTTAGGTCCAAATTTGGCTATACCCCTGCAGGAAGGCTGTAGGTAGTCAATTTGGGATTTAGTAATAGTGATTATTGTACCGGTGCTTCTTCTGTTTCGCTCTACATTTGCATCGAAATCAATGTTAACAATAGTCTTTACTAATTTAAATTTAATTCTATGAGACAGAAGTTATTTAATGTTTTTCTAACATGTCTGCTCTGCTTGACAACTACTGCTGCCGCTTATGCGCAGCAACCCGTCAAAGTAACAGGTAAAGTGATTGACAATACCAATGAGGGTGTACCCGGTGTCAATGTGTCTGTAAAAGGAGGATCGCTTGGGACGATTACCGATATTGACGGTAATTATAAGATTGATGTCCCCAACTCTAAATCAGTATTGGTTTTTTCTTTCATCGGTTATGAGAAGCAAGAGGTTGCGGTAGGTAATAAGACGGTGATTAATGTGACGATGAAGGACGACACGCAGTTGTTGGACGAAGTGGTGGTAGTGGCTTACGGTACAGCCCGTAAGGGAGACTTGACCGGGGCATTGACCAACATGAAACCCGATGCCAGCGACGCTGCCAAGGCAATATCCATTGATGGATTGCTGGAAGGTAAAGTTGCCGGTCTGGTGGTTAGCTCGGCTTCTTCCAGCGTGGGTGCGGCTTCTTCCGTAACGATTCGTGGTGCCAGTTCATTGCGTGGCGACAACCAGCCGTTGTATGTCATTGATAATGTGCCGCAGGCCTCTACGGGCGAGTTCGGCCAGTCGGCCATCAGCGGTGACTTCCAGATTGCTCAGGATCCTCTTTCTGCTTTGAATCCGTCCGATATTGAAGACATCACGGTCTTGAAGGACGCTTCTTCTACAGCCATCTACGGTTCACGTGGTGCCAATGGGGTCATCCTGATTACCACCAAGAAAGGTAAGGAAGGCAAAGCTAAAGTGAATGTAGCCGCTACTTTCACCGTTGCCAATGCAACACGCTTGCTGGATGTAGTGGACCTTGATGAATATGCCGATTATCAGAACTCACGAATCACGGACGGTTATTATCCGTTTTATAAGGTGGGTGATGAGATGAGGTATGTGTATAATGACCAGTTGAAGAACTATGACCCCAACAATCCCAATACCTATCATCTGGTGCATTATCGCAATTGGCAGAAGGAGATTTATGAGTCGGCTTTCTCGCAAAACTATTCCGTATCGGTGAATGGTGGCGGCAGCAAGACTACTTATTATATATCTGCCAACTTCAAAGATATAAACGGTACGGTCAAGCAAACCGGTTTGAAACAGGGGGATTTGCGTGCCAACTTGAGCGCGCAGCTTTCCAAGGCTGTTAAGATGGATTTGAGCCTGAGCGGTTCGCTGAGGCAAAACGACATGATGGCCGGTGGTAATACGCTGGGCGGTGCTACGGGCGCTATTTCCCGTACAGCTCTGGATTATGCTCCTTTTGAGAAGCCGAATGATGACCCTTCTCTGACCAATGAAAACAAGACCAACGTATTTAGCTGGCTGAATGATTATGTGGACGTCACGGATGACAAGACTTTCAAGGGAAGCTTGAACCTGACATGGAAAATCAGCAAGTTCCTGTCCTACAGTCTTCGTGCCGGTGGAAACGTTAATATCAATAACCGCAAGCGCTGGTATGGCATGGAGCTTTATCAAGGTATGAATAACGAGGGTTATCTGGCGCAGTCCGATATGAACAAGAGTAACTACTCGGTTGAAAACATCCTGAACTACAACACGATGTTGGGTAAAGTCGGTAGGTTGGACGCCACGGTCGGCGTGACTTACGACGATTACAACTTCTTGAACAAGAACGTGACCGGCAACCACTTCACGATGTTCGAGTTCCGTGAAAACGGTCTGCACATGGCGGGCAATACCATGTATGGTACTCCGATACAGAAAGACTATCAGTTGCTTTCTTATCTGGGACGCGTCAACGTGAGCCTGTATGATAAGTACCTGATTACCGCCTCTATTCGTGCCGACGGTTCCAGCAAGTTTGCCAAGTCAAACCGTTGGGGATATTTCCCGTCAGGTTCTTTGGCATGGCGCATGGAACAGGAAGAGTTCATGAAAGACATTTCGTGGCTGAATCAGTTGAAAGTGCGTGTCAGCTACGGTGTGACGGGTAACCAGGCTATTGACCCGTATGCCACTATTCCTACCTACGGACAGTTGACTAAACCAGTTTATTACTCTGATGGTTCGGGCAACCTGTTGTCGACGATGATAGTAACCGGCATGGCCAACGATGCCTTGAAGTGGGAGCAAACGGCTTCCTGGAACTTTGGTGTGGATTTCAGTCTCTTCAAGTCACGCCTTAGCGGTACGGTGGACTATTATATCAAGAAAACAAAAGATTTGTTGATATCAAAACCGATGCCCGGTTCTATAGGTTTTGCAAACACTTATTTTAATCAGGGCGATATGGATAACAAAGGCGTAGAGTTCTCCCTGAATGCGCAGATTATTGATGCGAAAGAGTGGAAATGGAGCCTTTCGGGAAATATAGGCGTCAACAAGAGCGAGATTACCAATTTGGGAATGCTTCCTTCCGACTGGGGATGTATGGGCACGAGAATCGGTTATGAAGGAGCCTCTTTGGGCGACCACTTCGGCGTAGCCAATGCCTTCTTGCAGGGTGAAGCTCCGGGTTTGTTCTGGGGATATGCCACACAAGGCATCGTGCAGGCGGAAGACATTACGGACGCAGGTGTGAAGTATATTAAGAGCGACGGTACGGAAGGTACCTATACAACTTTCGGTGGAAAGAAACCTTCGGCAGGTGACGTGAAATTAGTCGATCAAAACGGTGATGGCAAAGTGGATGCGAAAGACCGCACTATCATCGGTGACCCGAATCCTGACTTTACTTACGGCTTCCAGACCCGCATTTCCTGGAAATCCCTTTCACTGTCCGCATCGTTCAACGGGGTGCAAGGCCGTGATATCCTGAACACAGGCATTCGCTATACCGGTACGCCGGGTCAGAAATCCAACAACATCGTCCGTAAGGCATACTATAATATGTGGACGCCGGAGAATCACAGCAACTTGTATCCAAGTTCTAAGTATACGATTGAGAATGGCATCGTGATGGACCGCTATGTGGAAGACGGCAGTTATCTGCGCTGCTCGGACATCACGTTGAGCTATACGTTGCCGAAAAGCTGGATGAAAACCATCGGATTCCAGAATACAATGGTGTATGCTTCTGTAAAGAATGCATTTGTTATCACCGATTATTCGGGATATGACCCGGAAGTGAATAGTTTTGCGTTCGACGGTCTCCGCCCGGGCGTGGATATGAACTCTTATCCGAACCCTCGCTCGTTTATATTCGGTTTGAATGTTACTTTCTAATTTAAAAAACTTACACGTATATGAAAAAAATAGCATATTATCTGTTATCGATTGTGATTGCCGGAGGCAGCTTGACCTCCTGCCTGGATGAGGATCCACTCTATACCATGGACTCCAAGGTTATCTTTGCTTCTGAAAATAACGCTGAATTGGCTTTACTGGGCTGTTACGGATATATGACATCGACCGATGCGTATGGTCAGGCTATGCAAGAATATCCGCTCGTCGGTTCAGGCTTTGCTTGGGGACAGCGCGGAGGAGGCGACGACTTGATGTCACTGCGTTGCCTTCCCACTACCGGCGGTCTTAACACCGTATGGGATGGACAGTACAAAGTGATTAACCAGGTGAATACTTTCCTTGAAAATCTGGAGATAAGTTCTTTGTCCGACGAGGTGAAAGTGCAGAAAGGCGGAGAAGCCAAATTCCTCCGTGGACTGGCGTATTACAACCTGGTTTCGATGTTCGGCGATGTGCCTCTGCGACTAAAGACTCCCGCCACTACAGCGGTCGCCGCGCCGCGCACGCCGAAAGAAGAGGTGTTTGCGCAGATTGTGCAGGACATGAAAGATGCCATGCTGACTGCTGCGAAATCATCCGTAGGACGTGTCAACGCCTGGGCTGCCAAGGCTTTCCTCGGAAAGGTGTATTACAAGATGGCTTGTCTTGACATTGATGCCGCCACCAATTGGAAGAATGCAAAGGATATGTTCGATGATGTGTACAGCAACGGTCCGTTTGCGCTTGAGCCCAAGTTCGGTGATTTGTTTGGCGATTTTGTGAACAGCTCTAAAGAATCCATCTTCCAGCTGAACTTCTCCGTTAATTCGGAAGTTTGCTTCAACCGTGCCAGCAACCGTTTTGCACCTCCACAGTCCACTGCCGGTATTGCCTGGGGCACCTATAAGGCTACCAAAGCGGCTTACGACTTGCACGAAGGCACCTATCCGGGCGACCCTCGTATCGAAAACACCTTTATGAAGGCATGGAGAACGCGCGGTGGCAACAATCAGAAGAATCCGAAGCCGATGGTGGGAGACAAGTTGTGCCCGAATGACTCTTCTTATCTCTATCCATACATAACATATCACAAAGGATTTGTAGATGCGGATAAGAAAATCGCGGTTGAACCCATGATGAAAGGCGGGGATCCGGTAGTGGAAAAAGGCAAACAAGTTCCGGTGCTTCATGTGTTGAAGTTGCCTTATGAACTATTCCCCGACCCGAAGAACCCGAGCATTGAAGTGCTGGAACATTTTAAGCTGACTTCCGGTATCAGAGATATCGACTTGGCTAAGTTGTTCTCTACGGATACCGGTCAGAACAAATGGCCCCACTTTACCAAACTGTATGACCAGAACCAGGTGGGTACGGCCGGTCATAAAAATCTGATGGTTTACCGCTATGCCGAGATGTTGTTGCTGATGGCTGACGTCTACAACGAACTGGGCAATACGGCGAAGGCTATCGAACTGGCGAACGAAGTGCTGGGACGTGCACGCACTTCCGGTCTGACGCCTGCCGCCCAACCGGCCGACTGGTCAATGTCTCTGGATCAGGAAACGGTGAGAACGAAGCTGTACTTTGAACGTATTATCGAGCTGGCCGGTGAGCCTTCACTCTACGACATGGTACGCATCCGTGGCGTGAAATACTTCAAGATGGCTTTGGAACTGCACAATAACCACGAACTGACCAAAGCGTCTGATGAGCAATATCTGAAGTCCGTCAACGCATGGCACGACCGTGTGTTCAACGGCACTGCCGGTCTGACGGATGATTACCTGAAGATGAACCTGCTGTTGCCTGTGCCTCTTTCTGAGATTTCGGCCAATCCGGGCATCAACACCAGCGATAACAACTTCGGCTATTAATAGCCTTTAGTTGACCACCTTTTTTCAATAGGCTGACATAAGCTGACATTCCGGAAGCAGACAGTACATTTTTGTCTGCTCTGCCTCCGGCTTTGTCTTTGCTGTTTTAACTCGGGTAATTAAACTACTAAAGATTTCCGACCATGAAAAACTTACAATCAGGATTACTCTATTCCCTGACCGGTGCCGCTGCTGTGGCATCCTTGGCCTCATGCTCTGCCCAAAAGAAGGCTGAAGAGCAGAAGCAATACAACATTGTATATATCATGACGGATGACCACACAGCCCAGATGATGAGCTGCTATGACCACCGTTATATGGAAACACCGAACCTGGACCGCATTGCTGCCGATGGAGTACGCTTCACCAATAGTTTTGTTGCCAACTCATTGAGCGGACCCAGCCGTGCCTGCATGATTACCGGCAAGCACAGTTGCGCCAACAAATTCTACGACAACACCACTTGCGTGTTCAACGCTTCACAGCAGACATTCCCCAAACTCTTGCAACAAGCCGGTTATGAAACAGCCCTCATTGGCAAATGGCATCTCGAAAGCCTGCCTACCGGCTTCAACTATTGGGAGATTGTGCCCGGACAGGGTGATTATTATAACCCGGCTTTCATCACCCAGGATAATGATACGATACAGAAACATGGTTATGTAACGAACCTCATCACCGATGACGCCATCAACTGGATGGAGAACCAGCGGAACAAGGACAAACCGTTCTGTATCCTGATTCATCACAAGGCCATCCACCGCAACTGGCTGGCGGATACCTGCAATCTGGCACTTTATGAGGATAAGACCTTCCCGTTGCCGGACAACTTCTTTGACGATTATGAAGGGCGTCCCGCCGCTGCGGCACAGGAGATGAGCATCGTGAAGGATATGGATATGATTTACGACCTCAAGATGCTGCGCCCCGACAAAGAAAGCCGCTTGAAGTCCATGTACGAGAAATACATCGGTCGCATGGACGAAGGACAGCGTGCCGCATGGGATAAATTCTACGGACCTATCATTGATGACTTCTATAAGAAGAACCCGCAAGGCAAAGAGCTTGCCAACTGGAAGTTCCAACGCTACATGCGCGACTATATGAAGACCGTGAAGTCTCTGGACGACAACGTGGGGCGCGTGCTGGATTATCTGAAAGAAAAAGGTCTGGACGAAAATACGCTCGTGGTTTACACCTCCGACCAGGGCTTCTATATGGGCGAGCATGGCTGGTTCGACAAGCGCTTCATGTACGAAGAGTCCATGCGCACGCCGCTGATTATGCGTCTGCCGAAAGACTTCCAGCGCAAGGGGGATATTGACGAAATGGTGCAGAACATTGACTATGCACCTACCTTCCTTGAACTTGCCGGTGTAGAAGTACCGGAAGATATTCAGGGCGTTTCCCTGATGCCACTGCTGAAAGGCGAGAAACCTGCCGACTGGCGGAAGGCGTTGTACTATCACTTCTACGAGTATCCTGCCGAGCACATGGTGAAACGCCATTATGGTGTGCGCACCGACCGCTACAAGCTGATTCACTTCTATAATGATATCGATGTGTGGGAACTGTACGACCTTCAGGCCGACCCTACGGAGATGCGCAACATCTACGGACAACCGGGGACGGAAGAAATCATCAAAGACCTGAAAGCGCAACTAACCGCATTGCAGGAACAATATAATGATCCTGTACGCTTTTCGCCCGAGAGAGATAAAGAATGAGTTTTTAATAGCTAATGAAAAGACCTTATGAGATATAGAACTATTTATGCACTGGTGTGCCTGCTGCTTCTGGCAGTAGCAAACATCCAGGCTGATAACTTGACACAACCCGTTTCCTTAGTTCCCTGCCCGGTCAGTATAGTGCCGGGCACGGGTAACTTCCGCTTCTCTGCAAAAACAACCTTTGCTGTGGAGAACGAGGAACAAGCTGTAGAAGTACGCCGCTTTACTGCACTTCTTACCCGTGCGGCAGGTTTTACTCCCCGTATAAAGGTGGGAAGCAAGAAAGGGGATATCTGTCTGGCTACGGATGCCTCTTTGAAGAGCGAATCCTATAAACTGGAGATTACGTCCAAGAGAATAAACATTCATGCTGCCGATGTGCAAGGTTTCTTCTATGCCCTGCAAAGTATCCGCCAATTGCTGCCCGCCGCCATTGAGACGGCTTCGACTCCGGCATCGGCATTAGCTTCCCCTTCAACCTCGACCGACATCGACTGGACAGTTTCGGCAGTCACCATCACCGACCAGCCCCGTTTCGGCTATCGCGGATTGTTGGTGGACGTGGCACGGTTCTTCTCCCCTAAGGAGAACCTGCTGCGTATCATCGATTGCATGGCTATGCTGAAACTGAATAAACTGCATTTCCATCTGACGGATGACAACGGCTGGCGCATTGAAATCAAGAAATATCCCGAACTTACGGAGATAGGTTCCCGCCGTGTAGACCGTCCGGGCAAGAGCTTTCCCGACCGCCGCAATCCCCGCCAGGGCGAGCCTACGGTAGAAAAGGGATACTATACGCAGGAAGAGATTCGTGAGATAGTGGCCTATGCCGGGGAACGCCACATCGAGGTGATTCCCGAGATAGAAATGCCGGCGCACAGCAACGCCGCACTGGCTGCTTATCCGTTGCTGGCATGTCCGGTGGTGAACAAATATATCGGCGTGCTACCCGGACTGGGCGGCGAGAACGCCGACGTCATCTACTGTGCCGGAAACGACAGTGTATTCACGTTCCTGCAAGATGTGCTGGACGAGGTGCTCGGACTTTTCCCGTCGAAGTATATCCATTTGGGTGGAGATGAGGCTCGCAAGACGCATTGGGAAGCGTGCCCGTTGTGCCAGGCGCGGATGAAGGAGGAGAATTTGGCGAATGAAGAAGAACTGCAAGGCTACTTCATGGGCCGTGTGGCGCGCTATGTGCAGGGCAAAGGCCGTGAGGTGATAGGCTGGGATGAGCTGACGAACGCTACTATCCCCGACGACTTCATCATCCTGGGCTGGCAGAAGTATGGCGAAGCGGCGGTGAAAGCTGCCGAACTGGGACATCGTTTCATCATGACGCCCGCCCGGATTATGTATCTCATCCGCTATCAGGGCCCGCAATGGTTTGAGCCGTTGACGTATTTCGGAAACAATACCTTGAAGGATGTATACGACTACGAACCGATACAAAAAGACTGGTCGCAGCATACCGCTTCCCTGTTGATGGGGGTGCAGGCGTGCATGTGGACGGAGTTCTGCAATGCTCCCGAGGATGTGGACTATCTGCTTTTCCCCCGTCTGTCCGCATTGGCGGAGGTAGCCTGGACGCGGCCGGAACGCAAGGACTGGAAGGGGTATCTGGCGGCTATGGATGGCTTCAACGAACATCTGGCTGCGAAGGGCATCGTCTACGCCCGGTCCATGTACAACATCCAGCAGACGGTGACACCCCGTGACGGCCGTCTGGAGGTGAAGTTGGATTGCATCCGCCCGGATGTGGAGGTGCGCTACACGATGGATGGCAGTCAGCCCACAGCACAGTCCGCCCTCTACGTTCGGCCATTGGTGCTCACGGGTACGAAAACTATAAAAGCCGCCACTTTCTCCGCAGGCAAGCAGATGGGACAAACGCTGGAACTGCCTGTTGTGTGGAATCCGGCAACGGCCCGGGCAATAAAGAGCATCGGTGCCGACAACATCGGCCTGCTGGTGAATGGTGTGCGGGGAAGTCTGAAATATACCGACTCCGAATGGTGCTCGTGGATGAAGAACGATACCGTTTCCTTCACTCTTGATTTGAAGAAGCCTAAAGCGGTGGCGCGGCTCACGCTGGGTTCCATCACCAACTACGGCATGGCGGCGCATAAACCCGCAAGGATAGAAGTGCTGGTTTCGGCGGATAATAAAGACTTCCGCAAGGTCTCCGGGAAGTCGTTTACGAAGGAGGAAATCTTCCGCGAAAGTACTTTCCGCGAGGATATTCCGTTTGAGATAGGAGAGAAGGCACGCTACATCCGCGTCGTGGCATACGGGGCAGGCCTATGTCCTTTCACCCACGTACGTCCGGGACAGGAAGCCCGCATCTATTTCGACGAAGTCATCGTGGAATAAAGACCGTTTTCCTTTGCCAATTTATTGCCAGCCCTTTGGCAACACTTTGCCAAAGCTTTGTCTATCTCTTGCCAAAGGGCTGGCAATAGATTGGCAAAGCTATAAGAATAGAACGCATTACTAATAGAAACGAGTTTAATAAAGCAGTAGTATCTTAATAGAAAAGCAGATATGATAAAGAATATACTTTTGAGTTTGATAGCCATGTGTTCCTTTTCTGTTGCCATGATGGCGCAGCCGGAGTGGCAGAGCCAGTATGCCATCGGAAAGAATAAATTGGCACCACACGCCTATGTGTGGCCCTACGAAACGGCAGATGCCCTGCGCAGTGGCAACTACGAACAGTCGCCTTACTACATGAGCCTGAACGGTACATGGAAATTCCATTGGGTGAAGAACCCCGACCTCCGCCCGAAGGATTTCTATAAACCTTCTTTTTACACCGGCGGCTGGGCGGACATCAACGTCCCCGGCAACTGGGAACGCCAAGGCTACGGCACGGCTATCTACGTGAACGAAACCTACGAATTCGATGCCCCCCTGTTCAACTTCAAGAAGAACCCGCCGCTGGTGCCCTACGAAGAGAACGAAGTAGGCTCCTACCGCCGCACCTTCACCCTGCCCGCCGACTGGCGCGACCGCCGCATCGTGATTTGCTGCGAAGGCGTGATTTCTTTTTATTATATCTGGGTGAACGGTCATCAGTTGGGCTACAACCAGGGTTCAAAGACCCCTGCTGAATGGGATATCACCGACTATGTCAAAGAAGGTGAGAATACCGTGGCTCTCGAAGTGTATCGTTGGAGTGCCGGTGCCTATCTGGAATGTCAGGACATGTGGCGTCTGAGTGGTATTGAGCGCGATGTCTATCTTTACAGCACTCCCCGCCAGTTCGTCTCCGATTATAAAGTGACTTCTTCCTTGGATAAACAGACGTACAAAGAAGGGCTTTTCGCTCTCGAAGCCACTGTTGAAGGGGCGTCGAATGGTGTGTCTGTCTTGGAATATACGCTGGAAGACCCTTCAGGAAAGACCGTCCTGAAAAAAGAAATCCCAGTAAAGAGCCGTGGCTTGAGTAATTTTGTTACTTTTGACGGACAGACTCTTCCGGACGTGAAACGTTGGAGCGCGGAACATCCCAACCTTTACTCGCTGACACTGGCCCTGAAGAATGACGCCGGACAAGTGACACACCTGACAGGGTGCAACGTCGGCTTCCGCACCTCCGAAATCAAGGACGGACGCTTCTGTATCAACGGCGTGCCCGTGTTGGTGAAAGGCGCCAACCGTCACGAACATTCCCAACTGGGGCGCACCGTCAGCCGTGAACTCATGGAACAAGATATCCGCCTGATGAAACAACATAACCTGAATACAGTGCGCAATTCGCATTATCCGACCCACCCGTATTGGTATCAGCTTTGCGATCGCTACGGACTTTATGTGATAGATGAAGCAAACATCGAATCGCACGGTATGGGATACGGCCCCGCCTCCCTCGCCAAAGACACCACCTGGCTGCCCGCCCACATGGACCGCACTCAGCGTATGTACGAGCGCAGCAAGAACCACCCCGCCATCGTCATTTGGTCCCTCGGCAACGAAGCGGGCAACGGCGTCAACTTCGAACGCACCTACGACTACATGAAATCCATCGAAACCACCCGCCCCATCCAGTACGAGCGTGCCGAGCAGAACTACAACACTGACATCTACTGCCGCATGTACCGCAGCGTGGACGAACTTCTTGCTTATGCCCGCCAGACAGAACCGAAAGTCTACCGTCCCTTCATCATGACCGAATATCTGCATGCTATGGGCAATAGCTGTGGCGGACTGAAGGAATACATGGAAGTCTTCGAAACCGAACCCATCGTGCAGGGAGGTTGCATTTGGGACTGGGTAGACCAGTCGTTCCGCGAAATAGATGCCGATGGTCGCTGGTACTGGACTTACGGCGGCGACTACGGACCCAAAAACATCCCCAGCTTCGGCAACTTCTGCTGCAATGGCTTGGTGAATGCTGTTCGTGAACCACATCCGCATCTGCTCGAGGTGAAGAAGGCTTATCAATATATCAAGGCTTCCATGCTTGATAACAAGAGTCTCACCCTCAGCATCAAGAACTGGTACGACTTCACCAACCTCAACGCTTACACACTGCACTGGCAGGTGGTGGGCGACGATGGCCGGGTGATTGCCGACGGTACACGTCAGGTAGATGCCGCCCCGCATGCTACGGTGGAAGTGACATTGGGTGCCGTGCGCCTGCCTTCTGATGTCCGCGAAGCTTGGCTCAATCTGAGTTGGACACCCGTTGAGGCTGCTCCGTTCATTGGTACGGATTGTGAAGTGGCCTACGACCAGTTCCCCCTCGCCGGAAACCGGAACTACCGTGCTCCTGAGGCGAAACTCTCCGGCAAAGTGGAGATGGACATCGACCCCGTGACGGGAGCGTTACGCTCCTATATATATAAAGGTGAAGAAATGCTGGCTTCTCCCGTGATGTTGAGCCTCTACCGCCCTGCCACGGATAATGACAATCGTGAAAAAGTGGGTGGTGCCAAGGCCTGGAAGAAAGTCGGACTGGATAAACTGACGCAACGTGCCCTTTCGGTCAAGACTTCTGCCCGTGGCGGCCGCAGTGAAGTGGAACTGCTGAACGCCCGTAACGAGCGCCTCGGCACCGCCATCTTCATCTATACATTGAAGAAAGATGGAGCGCTGGATGTGCAGACGCATTTCGTTCCTGATACGGCTGTTGTTACTTCATTGGCACGTGTAGGACTTACTTTTGAGATGCCTGATGCTTATAGCCGGGTCGCTTATCTGGGACGCGGGGAACATGAAACGTATATTGACCGCAATGAGTCCGGCCGTATCGGTGTCTATCATACAGATGTAGAACGTATGTTCCACTATTATGTCCGTCCGCAGGCTACGGGAAATCGTACGGATGTCCGTTGGATGCAACTTGCTGATGAAGCGGGCGAGGGGGTAGCTTTCTGTTCCGACGTTCCGTTCCAGTTCAGTGTCATTCCTTTCACGGATGAATGTCTGGATGCGGCGACGCATATTAATCAGTTGCGACGCGAAGGAGTTGTGACCGTGCATCTGGATGCCGCGCAGGCAGGTGTGGGAACGGCAACTTGCGGTCCCGGCGTATTGCCGCAATACCGGGTGCCTGTGCAGGAATACAAGTTCCGGTTCACAATCCGCCCATTGAAGTAATACCAAAATAATAATAACGACTAT
>CEAK01026240.1_pt1 | contig 16970 bp, 20 predicted proteins | sample 480681 | NCBI WGS metagenome assembly CEAK01 (sample SAMEA3182071, study PRJEB8094) | gut metagenome | biome: human; feature: gut; material: Stool; isolation source: human stools | place: Canada | collected 2011-12-06 | reverse complement strand
AACCATAAAACATACTTGTAATCGGAAGTTTTTAGGGGTATAACCCTAAAAACTTCCGATTAATTATTTATATTTGTGTCTATAACCCTAAAAACTTCAGTTGTATGATTAATCGTGAACTTTATATGGAGCAAATCACTCCTTTTATTGATAAGCCATTTGTGAAAGTTATCACTGGTATTCGTCGCTGTGGCAAGTCGGTCGTGTTGCGTTTAATTAGTGAGGAACTTTTACGAAGAGGAGTATCTGAGGATTATATTATTTATATGAACTTTGAAAGTTTCGAGTGGATAGACATGAAGGAGGCGAAGGCGTTATACGCTCATATTCAGGAAACTACGAAAGCCTCGGGAAAATATTATATTCTCTTGGATGAGATTCAGGAAGTTACAGATTGGGAAAAGGCAGTGAATGCCTTTTTGGTTGACTTGGATGTGGATATTTATGTGACAGGTTCTAATTCACGTTTACTATCTTCCGAGTTTTCGACTTATTTGGCAGGAAGATACGTTGCCTTTCACATTATGACTTTATCTTTTAAGGAATATCTGTTATTCCATAATCTCTCGCTAACAATTTCTGCGTCCGACCGTAAAGCGGAATTTTTGAAATATCTTCGAATGGGGGGATTTCCGGCTATTCATACGGCAAACTATGATTATAATGCTATTTACAAAATTGTGTATGATATTTATTCGTCCGTCATTCTTCGTGATACGGTTCAACGGCATGGAATCCGTAATGTAGAAATGCTCGAAAGGATAGTGAAGTTTGTTTTTGATAATATAGGAAACAAATTGAATGCTAAGAATATTGCCGACTATTTTAAAAGTCAGCAACGGAAAGTGGATATCAATACGATTTACAATTATTTAGATGCTTTAAATAATGCTTTTGTGATACAACGTATTCCACGTTATGACATCAAGGGCAAAGAAATTTTGCAAACTAATGAAAAGTATTTTGTGAGTGACCTTTCGCTCATCTATTCTGTGATGGGGTATCGGGACCGGTTAATTGGGGGAATGCTCGAAAATTTGGTTTGCATGGAATTGAAACGCCGCGGATACGAAGTATATGTAGGTAAACAGGATGAAAAAGAAGTTGATTTTGTAGCCATTAGGCGTGAAGAGAAAATATATGTGCAGGTTACTTATCAACTAGGCTTGCAAGCAACCATCGATCGTGAGTTTGCCCCTTTACTGGCAATTGATGATCATTATCCTAAATATGTGGTTAGTATGGATGATTTATGGCAAGATAATATTGAAGGGGTTAAGCATCGGCATATAGCCGATTTTCTACTTGATGAGTGGTAAAGACGGACTAAAGCTTTAGTCCGTCTAACAAATCTAAATAAATCCCGATAGCCTCTTCTATCTCTTTCAGCATAATATACTCTTCGGCTGTATGTGAACGTGAAGAGCGTCCCGGACCGATCTTTACCGATGCAAAGGACATCAATGCCTGATCTGACAAAGTCGGGGAACCGAAAGGTATGCGTCCCATCTTCACCGCTTTCTGTACGAACGGATGTTTCTCATCAATTCGTGAAGAATTGAGACGGAACGAGCGGGCTTTCGCATCGCAGGCTATATGCTTTCTGATCTCTGCAAATAAATCTTCGTTGGAGTAAAGTTCGTTGCTTCGGATATCAACAACAAATGTACATTTATCGGGAACTACATTGTGCTGAGTGCCTGCATTGATGACCGTAACGCTCATTTTTACCGGTCCGAGTAAAGGTGATTCTTTCTCGAAACGATAATCACGGAACCAGGCGATATCGTTCAATACCTTATAAATGGCATTATCTCCTTCATCGCGTGCGGCATGTCCGGCTTTTCCCGTAGCAGTTACATCCAGTACCATCAACCCCTTTTCGGCAATGGCAGGTTGCATCTCCGTAGGTTCGCCTACGATAGCGAATGAAACAGGGGGTAACCCCGGTAATACACTTTCAATTCCCTCCTTACCCGAAACTTCTTCTTCGCAGGAAGCCAGATAGATGAGATTGTAATTTTGAGAAGTGCGACATAGTTGCAGGAACACCTGTAAGAGCGAAACAACACTGGCTCCGGCGTCGTTACTGCCCAATCCGTATAATTTCCCGTTTTCCTCGCGGGGCGTGAAAGGGTCTTTGTGCCAGCCATTTACGGGTTTAACCGTGTCGATATGAGAATTGAGCAGGATTGTCGGCTTTTTAAGGTCGAACATAGGACTGAGGCACCAAACATTGTTTCCCTTGCGCCCGGTCTGCATCCCTTCGGCTTCGATATAATTTTGCAGGAAATCAGCGGCTTGCGTCTCTTCCCGACTGATGGACGGAATGCTGATTAGTGATTTCAACAGGCTTACAGCTTCGGCTGTCATGGTTGGAATATCGTATTTCATATACAAACTTGTTAATTTAGAGCTTAATATTTGCACAAAGATACTCGTTTTGCGCAATAGTTTCAAATAAAACTAATACCTTTGTACCATATTTATCAATACAAAGAGTATGACTTATCATCATTTATCTGTCTTGGTCCACCGTCAGGCTGAAAAGTATGGCGACAGGGTAGCATTGAGATACCGCGACTATGAGACAGCACAATGGATTCCGATTACCTGGAATCAATTCTCCGGAACTGTACGACAGGCTGCTAATGCTTTCGTTGCGCTAGGAGTGGAGGAACAAGAGAATATCGGTATTTTTTCACAGAATAAACCTGAATGGTTCTATGTCGATTTCGGCGCATTTGCCAATCGCGGGGTTACTATTCCGTTCTATGCAACGAGTTCACCCGCACAGGCACAATACATTATCAACGATGCGCAAATCCGTTATCTTTTTGTAGGCGAACAGTATCAGTATGATTCTGCATTCAGCATCTTCGGCTTTTGTTCCTCGTTACAACAACTGATTATTTTCGATCGTTCGGTAGTAAAAGACCCGCGTGATGTCTCTTCCATCTATTTTGATGAGTTTATGGCAATGGGCGAAGGATTGCCGCATAATGAGGTGGTGGAAGAACGTACCGCACGTGCTTCTTACGATGATCTGGCTAACATCCTTTATACTTCTGGTACGACGGGAGAGCCGAAGGGAGTAATGTTGCATCATTCGTGCTATCTGGAGCAGTTCCATACGCATGACGAGCGTCTGACGACAATGACCGACAAGGACGTTTCTATGAACTTCCTTCCGTTGACACACGTATTCGAGAAGGCATGGTGCTATCTTTGTATTCATAAAGGAGTACAGATCTGCATCAACCTTCGTCCGGCAGATATCCAGACAACCATTAAAGAAATCCGCCCGACACTGATGTGCAGCGTACCCCGTTTCTGGGAAAAGGTATATGCCGGTGTACAGGAGAAGATCAATGAAACGACAGGATTGAAGAAGGCGCTGATGCTGGATGCCATCAAAGTCGGCAGAATCCATAATCTGGATTATCTCCGGTTGGGAAAGACCCCTCCGGTGATGAATCAACTGAAATATAAGTTCTATGAGAAGACTATTTATTCTTTGCTGAAGAAGACGATCGGTATTGAGAATGGAAATTTCTTCCCGACAGCCGGTGCAGCCGTGCCCGATGAAATCAATGAATTTGTTCATTCGGTAGGAATCAACATGGTGGTCGGCTATGGACTGACAGAGTCTACGGCTACGGTATCATGTACTTTGCCGGTAGGTTATGATATCGGTTCGGTAGGTGTGGTATTGCCGGGACTGGAAGTGAAGATAGGCGAAGACAATGAAATCCTGCTCCGTGGAAAAAGTATAACCAAAGGATATTATAAAAAGGCGGAGGCTACTGCCGCTGCTATCGATGCTGACGGCTGGTTCCATACAGGCGATGCCGGTTATTTCAAGAATGGGCAGTTATTCCTGACAGAGCGCATTAAGGATTTGTTTAAGACATCGAATGGTAAATATATTGCTCCGCAAGCATTGGAAACCAAACTGGTGATAGACCGTTATATTGACCAAATCGCTATTATCGCAGATCAGCGGAAGTTTGTTTCTGCCTTGATCGTTCCGGTGTACGGGTTTGTCAAGGACTATGCGAAGGAGAAAGGAATCGAATACAAAGATATGGCCGAACTGTTGCAGCATCCAAAGATTGTCGGTCTGTTCCGTGCACGAATAGAGACCTTGCAACAGCAATTTGCGCATTATGAACAGATCAAACGTTTCACATTACTTCCTGAACCTTTCAGCATGGAGCGTGGAGAATTGACTAATACATTGAAGTTGAAACGCTCAGTGGTTTCTGAAAACTACAAAGAACTGATTGAGAAGATGTACGAAGAATAATGGAAAATACTCAGGGATAAGACGCTGACTAAAAAGTCGGTAGTAACGATAAACGACAAAGGGGCTGTGTCAAAACTAAGGCACATCCCCTTCTTTTTTTAATATAAAATAGTCATTCCTCTTTTTTTGTCTATGCGACTATTTTTTCAGTAATTAGGTAATAAGGCTTAATATTCGTCGTATTTTGAGTCACACGTGGTCTGATAAAGATAAATATAGTGTGTGCACTCCTTCTCTTTCCTGCTTTTAGTAGTTTTGTACACATCTTTTTGATATTAAAAGCTATAGCAAAGAAGGCAAAGTCCATTGTAACCTTGTCTTCTCCCACATGCCGGAACCTTTTGTATGCCATGTTGTGTTTCATTTGTCCAAAAACTGCTTCCGGTTCTATACATCGCCTTCCCCTATGCCTGATGCCTTCTTCCGAGAGTAACCTTTCCCGTGCCTGCCGTTTGTATTGGTTTAACCGGTGGTTGACTTCTATCATACGGTTCCCCCGAGCTTTAAAGCAACTGCCACACAAAGGACACCCTTCACATCTTTGTGCTTTATACCGGGCACTTTCGGTGATGTATCCACTTGCTGTTTTGTCACGTCTAGTTCCTATACGGTTCATGTGCTGCCCCATAGGACAAACGTAATAGTCCTCCCCCGCATTGTAATGGAGACTCTCCGCATGGAATGGATTGGGGGTATAACGGGGACGCTGTTCTTTATGGAAGTAGTTGTACTTGACAAAGGCTTCTATCCCATTATCTTGCATGAACCAATAATTTTCTTCCGAGCCGTAACCGGAGTCTGCCACACCGACAGTTGGTAAGCGGTTATAGCGTTGCTCAAAGGAGTGGAAGAAAGGTATGAAGGTCAGTGTATCGGTTGGGTTGGGAAACAGTCGGAAGTCTATGAGGAATTGGTTCTCGGTACCTATTTGCAGATTATATCCGGGTTTGGTCTGTCCGTTTCTCATGGCGTCTTCTTTCATGCGCATGAAGGTGGCATCAGGATCGGTCTTGGAGTAGGAGTTGCGTTCTCCAAGAGTATCAAGATGGTTGTTGTATTCTATCAACTTGTCACGGTACTCCTCAAGTTCCCGGACCTGTTTCTTCTTTTCCCGGATGACCTTCTTTTGTTCCTTGTCCTTTGTTACAGGCTGGTGTTCCAGCACCTCTTTAAGTTCATTCACTATATCTGAGAGCATGGCGGGAGTGAACTCTACGGGTGTATCTTTCATGGAGTTCTCTTGGGCTATGACTTCATCCACCTGCTCCAGGAGAAGCTTCTCTATTTTGCGGCACGAATAGATATTGTTCATGTAGGCGTAGATAATTACCTTAAGCATCATTTTAGGATGATAAGGACAACGACCAGTTGCTTTATAAAGCTTCTTGAAATTGTCAAGATTGAGATTATCAACAACAGTATTAACTATGCGAACCGGATCGTTCGCTGCTATGTTTTCATCAATTCTTCCGGGAAAAAGAACTGTTTGGTTGGGAATGTAAGGACGAAAATGTAACTTTGCCATAACGAAAAACTTTATGCCTAAAGATACAAAAACTTTGGGTAATAACAAAGCCCGGGCTTGTGAAAGTCTGGGCTTTGTGCATAAAAAAAGGTTGTGCCAGCGTTTTGACACACCCCCTTTTTACAATATACAATCAAGTATATTGTAAATAACAGAAACATAGCATATTAGATTAATTCAATCATACAGGTTTAGAGCCATAGAGGTGTTTCTCATGGCAAAATTAAACCTTTTTTGGGCAAAGGTACTATTCCGATGTAGTAATTCATGTAGTCTGGTTTGGACTCTGGATTATTCCCAAAAAACGTATAACGATTAAACTTGTATGCTATGTTTACAATTAACATCAAAGGAAAAGAAAACCCAAAAACCCCGCAGTTAGTAAAACTGGAGGCAGTCTTCTTCAAGACTGGTTACGCAAGAGTCACAAAGGCATTAAACATTACTGGTCCTATTAAAGACTGGGATAGCCAGACTCAACAATTCAAGTCCAAGGGAGTAGAAGCTTCTGAGAAAAATCAGAAGCTAATTGAATTTAAAACCAAGTACCTTAAAGTTGCTGAGGATTGGGAAGCAGAATGCAAACAATGGGCTCCTGTTCAGTGGTCTCATAGCTTTGACAATATCGATAAAAAGCGTCAATCCACAAAAGTTATTTCTGTTTGCCAAATGTTCGATATCCTCAATGATAAGCTTTGTCATAGAGAACGAATCAAAAATGGCAATGTTCTTACCAGTGTTGGCACAGCTCGACGCTATAGATGTATGCGGCGTGTATTAGAAGAATTTACACTGCAAAAATACAATCGGGCTCTATCCTCCTACTATTTTGAAGATATAACAGAGGAATTTGCTGATGCTTTTTGCTTTTTCTTGCAAAAGCGAGGTGCAGAGAATGGGAATGAAGGTAACTTATATGGCAACATGAAAGTGCTGAGAGGAATTGTATACTATGCGAACAAAATGGGAGTTCCTGATGCGGATATGAGTATTTTCCAGCGTGTTCAGCCTAAAATGAAGCCAAAAAAGTTTGAGCCCAAAACAATCCCCTTAGACGTAATCCGAAAGATAGAGAATGTCGATAGAACCCTTTTCTCTCGTATAGAACAGTTCCACATTGATTTATTCCTTTTTAGTTTTTACACGGGCGGCATGGCTAACGTCGATGTTTGTTTTCTGACATGGGATTGTATTGATAAAGATGGAAGATTGACTTATGAGCGTACAAAATTCCCGAAAAAAGCATCTATTATTTTTCATCCCAAAGCGAGAGCTATTGCTGAAAAATATAAAAACAAGTGCTTTGGAAATTATGTCCTACCTATCTTCTCTTTCAGACATACAACCGAATCCAAAAAGAGAAGCCGGATGAATAAGATTCGAACAAAGGTTAATATTACTTTGCGGAAATTATCCGAAGTAATTAAGTACAATGATAAAATAACATGGTATTCAGCCAGAGGAACATTTATCACAACTATGATAGCAGACAATGTGCATCCGGCTATTGTAGCTGAGATGGCAGGGAATAGCCCACAAACAATATTTAAACACTACTTTAAAAATACGACTCAAAAAGCAATTGACAATCAGGTTATGAATACAATTTAATGAGGATCATTATCTTTGCCGCCAAATAGGTATAAACTAACAAATTAACAAAAAATGAAAGAATTAATCGAAAAGATCGAAGCTGCATATACGGCTTTCAAAACTGATGCTGCTGCTCAAGCAGAAAACGGAAACAAAGCTGCCGGAACTCGTGCTCGCAAAGCTTCTTTGGAAATCGAAAAGGCTATGAAAGAGTTTCGTAAAGCGTCATTGGAAGAGTCTAAGAAATAAGACTCTGAAAATCTCCGAAAACAAGAAAGGACATCACCACGATGTCATTTTCTTATTTCACCATCTTCCGTGCAACCCACAAAAAGACGACAAACAGCAAAAACGAAAACAACCCGATCACGATTACCGATAGCCACACCGGAACCCCCAATCCGAAACCGAGAGCAAAAACAACTCCTTCCAGAAACTCCAACGGATTGATGGAGCTCCACACGAAGCCATCACTCTGCGGCGCAATCAGGAAAGCCAGAGCACTATACAACAATATCAGCTTTGCGACTGATATTAGTGTTGTTTTCAGGTTATATTTCGTAATGTTATTCACTACTGCTTTTTAACGGCTAAGATAAATTCTTTAGCTGGTTTAAAAGCCGGAACACTATGTGCCGGAATAATTATAGTGGTATTTTTCGAGATATTACGGGCTGTCTTCTCAGCACGCTTCTTTATCTGAAAGGTGCCGAATCCTCTCAGGTAAACATTCTCTCCGGAGGCCATCGTTCCTTTCACACTCTCCATAAACGCTTCCACCACAGAAGCCACTTGAGTTTTATCCACTCCGGTCGTTTTAGCAATTTGGCTAACAATATCAGCTTTTGTCATTTTCTACAAATATTTTTTTGTTAAGAGCCACAAAGATAATGCTTTTTGGCTAAGATAATACTGATTTTCACCACTTATTGCAGTGCATGGGAAGCCGCACAAGTAGCGGAATATACATACATTTACACCTCTAACAACCTGCTAATTCGGATAGTAGCCCAAGTGTGCGAGTTCAGAGCAAATTGAGTAAAAAAAGTAGGTCATTTATCTCATCTATTGTCTTCCCAGTAGTTTTTTTAACGCAGAAAACCATTTGGAACTGTTAGTCAATGGTTCTCCGCCAAAACTCCTTATCCAACAATCTTCCGAAAAGAGCGACTTTCCAATCACGGTATCATTTTTAAGCGTAAAAATCAGCCGTCCTCGTTTGCTCTCAACAGTATTGATTTGTTCAAAGTTTACTGGAAATGGCTGATTGTTTCCGCTGAATATTACACCTTCACGTCCGTATTTCATATCGGGCACACGAGTATGCTCCTGCAAGAAACGCTTTACATCACAATCTATGGCAAAATATTCGGCCAGTTCGTCGTAGAGGTTCAGTACATTGATATTATTTTTTGTGGCCCTGTCAATAGTATAAAGTGTGCCGCTTCCATCTCCGTTGCTATAAGCTATCACTTCACAACAGTTATCTACCATAAAGTCATTCCGCTTCAAATATGATATTCTGCTATACTCCCGACTCCATATTACATGCCTTTCGTCGACAGCTTCACATAGTTGCTTATATCTTACTTTGTCCCGGTGATTAAATCTATCTTCCTGACCAACGAAAGGGATAATAGCATATAGTTTCACATCGGAGTGACTTCTCTTTAAATCAAGAACTGTCTCTGCTGCCAGCCTACAAAGCCGATGGCCATACCACTGAGAAAGGTATTTTTGCCTTCCTGATATAATTCTTCGAGGACATAATAAAGTTCAGTTCGAATGACATTCTCCAGATTGTTATCCGGGTGTCCGGTTGATGTTGTAAGTGTGCGATTTCCGGTAAAGGCAACCGTCTTTTCTTTGATAATTTCCATAAAATATTGGGTGCTTGGTTGAACATTGATTTTTGCTGAACCGCACCCTAAAAAAGAAGCACGGTACTCGACAAGTTCCTCCAACAGGTACGACCAAGCACCACGCAGCAAACAAGTCAAGCCCGTGCTATGTGAATATAGCATTGGCTATCCCTGTTTATCTTGCTGCTAAAATTGGTCGTTTTGTTGGAGCGGACAAACAGCTAAAAAGCTATTATATTATGTTTCTAAGTTTTCTGTTACATAGGCTATTTCTTTGATTGAAATACAAATTTAATCAAACTCCGCGAATAACAAGCAATTTGACGACTATTTATGTCAGCCACGGATTCTTATATGGGTCGTAATCGGTCTGGAACGTCGATAGTTGCCAATCCGTAACAGGTTTATTGTCTTCGGCCAGCTTGCGGGGGATCTGGGGATTGAGTCGAAGCTTTGACGCATCATTCAACCACTTCATTGACTCCTCGTGGTCTTTCAGCCTCACAGCACTCACATTGTTGGGCGCAATCAGTTTGGTCAGCTCATAGATAGCCAGCCGTACCATGTGCTTTTTGATATTGTAGTTACGAGGGTCATTCTGTGCAATGTTATGTCCTACGATAGGCATATCGGCGTTCACATCCAACCCCGGATAGAACACCCGTCCGTCATACACTACATATTCGTGCTCCTCCAGCTCATAATCATTATACGCAGGATCATAGTCGGCAATCGCACCCCAACAGAGCGAGTCAAACGGGTTGATATTATTATCGAACTCATCGAGCTTCATCAACGTATAAAATGCCCCGTTGAACGAGACTACTTCCCAGAGATTGTATTCAATCGGTAACCACTCGGTAGTAGCCGCCTCAAACCAACCCTCTACCATCGGAATACGAATATCTCCAAATTTATAGCCGTTCTCCTCCTTACAGATATATGCCACACCGTTATGCGCTACAATGTCTCCCACGTAGTAGGTGCCGAACTGAGAGTATCGGGCAGTGTTCCCGATATCGAAATTCAACTCTACGTGTTCTTCCCAATACGCTAATGTAGAAGGGACTTTATAACCACTGATTGAGCGTATCACCTCATAGATGCGTCCTTCCAGATAGATAAACGCACCTACCGGGAAAGTAATCCGGCGGTCGTGCTCGGCAATGTACTTGCCTTTGTTCAACTCCTGTTCAATCTCGTAGTTCTCACTGAGGTTTTCAATGATACTCATCTCTGCTGATTCTTCGGCTTGGGCAAAACGGTCGGCATTGCCCCGTGTCATTTGTGCCAGGGCTTCGGCGGTAATCACACCCAGATAATCAGCGTCGTTTAAAAATCGTCTGTACATATTCGTTTTTTTAGTAGTTAAATCCATCATATACGGCGGGAGTGGTCGCTATAATGCTTCCGCTGTTATCTCCGCTTTTAAATTTGTACCAGCTATCCCGCAAATAGTAGCAAAGCAAGTAGTCCAAGCAGTCCGATAAGTGACCGTATTTCTCATACTTCACACCCGTTTTAGGGTCAGTAACTTTTTGCTTACACTTTGTGCCGTCTTCGTTTTTAAGCTGGTAAATCAAATCCTCGGTCAGCTTCCGACATTTCAGGTCTATCTCAATCGCCCAACCGTTGTATCCGGTAAACAGCTCGTTCACAAACTCGCATCGGGTCACTTGGGGCGGTTGCTTTCTCATCAACTTCAACTTTGGTCTAAGAATACCCTTGCCAAACGTATCGAGTATTACGGTGTAGTTGTTGATGCCGTCTTCGGTAGTTGTCGAACGCTGTAAACCCGATGGGTCACCCGTTACATCTACGCCGCCGATATGTTTTTCCCGATAGAATTTCTGTTGAACTCGTCGAGAGAGTGCCGGAGTATTATTCTCCTTATCCTGTGGTTTGCCTAAGATTTCCTCTAACACATAGACCTTCTTGTTGTCATAATCAATCTGAGCTGCCAGTACCGACATCTGCGGAGCAACGTTAAAGTCCCACACCGTAATGAGTGGTTTTGTAGGGTCATATACACCTTCTTTCAACCCGGCGATAAGATGCTTGGCACCATCGAAGCGATTGTATATCGCCATATCGTTGGCTTCCACAAAGTCCCAGTTCCCATAGAGCAGACGCTCTTTAGTGGCTTGGTCTGAAATCTTATTCAGAGCCGCTTCATACGTCTGCCGGAAACCTACATCAGGATTGTCAAAGACACTGAAAGGCACATAATACTCACCCTCACGCAACTCCACCTTATCACCGTTATCATCCTGCACAAACCGTCCACGTACCCAGTTTGTAGTCGGGTTCGTAGTGAGCAACATTTTCGAGACCATAAACGTTTCGTGAGTACGCCAGCGCAAACGGGAGAACAGCACCTCAATAGCTTTTTGTCCAATTTCCGATACCTCATCCACGGCACAGATAGTTGCTTCCATCGACCCGAACCGTTCGAAATTCGGGTCTGAGGGCAAATCTGCCATCTCCAACATCAGTATTATCGAGTCGTTCCAGAACGTCAACGTTCCGGCAAGGTTGTTCACCCGATAATGCACATCTTCAATCAACCCCCATCGTTTAATAACCGCTCGTATCGTATTCCAGGTCGATTCTTTGAGCGATTTCAATGTCTTACGTGCCACAATCGCCCGTATCTCCGGAAAACGGATACAGCTACTTACTAACCATACTGAAGCCAAAAACGATTTCCCACCCTAACTAATTCACTATCAATCGCTACTTGATAATCGCTTTCGCCGCCTTGTATTTCTACAAGGATTAGACTATATCTTCATCCTTATTTCTAAGGAGTCTCCCGTTTCCAGTCGCTTGACCGTACTCCCCGTAGGGATAGTCGTTGAGCCTTCCGGTTATCCGGCTTGGTTGCTGATTGTCTTCGTCTCTCACGGTCAGAGTTCCCAGCAGTTAAAGAGATTTATTGTCAGTGCATTACTGCACAGGCCGGCAGTGGTGTCGTTTACCGGCTGCTCCACCACCCAAAATGAGTTGTGGAATATTAGCGTTACCACATTGGTAACAAAATGGCTTGTATTGAGGATTCTGGCTTACGTCATATCCGACTAATTGTTGTTTCACTGCACCTCCGCACTTCGGGCACTCCGGCTGTAGCAACTTCCAAAGTTCGTATTGTTTGGGGGATGGGGTAAAGTCGATATGCAGATGGTCGGGAGCTCTAAGTTTACGGAGCTTTCCCATTACACAATCTCAATGGTAATATCCTTCTCTTTGCTCAATATCGCATTCAGCCGGTCTGAGGTGGCACGTGATTCTGTAACCTTCCCCTTGATGGTGTTTTTACCCACGAGTATGCACCCGGCTGAATCTGCATTGGTGGTGCCGCTATGTATGAGTATGCCTAAGAAATGGGGAACATCGTGCAGGTATGGCAACACACGTTTGAACCGGGGACTGTGAGCCATCGTGATTTTGTATGTGCCGCAAGGAATGGCGGTACGGGCATACACTTTCTCTTTGCAGCGACAGCCGATGCCTTGAGGCGTATCGGGGCATAATAGAGGTAGTAAGCGTACAGTGTCTTCGAGGGTGTTACAGAAAAACACACCATCAATGTAGAGATCACCTATCGTATAGGTCTCTCCTTTGAATTTTCTTTTGAGTAATAGCTTCATTTTCGAATGTTTTTTGATTACATCCGAAGAATAGCTATACCATAGAATAGAAGTTTGATTGGCTGATATGAGGGCAAAAAAGACACCGGACAAGTGACGCTTTTTCTCGCTGTCCGGCATATAATTTAAGATTCTTGGCTAATACCGACTATTTTGTATCCACTTGCTTGTTGATTCGTTGTTCGACAACCTCTACATCCACAGTAAATTTTGGGGTGGCTGTGAAAACCACTTGTACTTTTGCAGGTATTACTTTCCGTCTTTTGGTTTTCGGATCTACCCAGGCCCTCTCTTTCTTGACCTTGAGATCGAAGGAACCAAATTCATTTATAGCAACCTTCTCCCCATTTTGCAAAGCAGCAAGAATCGACTGGCAGAGAGGAGCAAACATCGAGTTTATCTCCCACTTTGCATAATTGGTTTTTCTTGCTACCTCTGCTACAAGTTTTCTTTTGTCCATAATTCATATTTAATATTACTATAGTGCATAAACAGCCGAATACAAAGTGATAGTACGGATTAATCATTACATAAATCTTTTTTATTGCACAATGAAGAGCATAACAAAAATGAAACTCACGCCTACCATGCCAGCTCAATTTATTTGACTTATCAGACTATCTTCGATATCATATTGCAGCCAACCTGGTTATTTGCAAGAAAATCTATTATTTTATTACGATTAGCACTCCTTTTAGACCTATAAATGGGCTATTTGTCAGAATGTCATTTTCATCTGGATACGGATACCCCGGTCTTGTATACCTGGATGATTCTTGTAACTCAGACGCCAGGTATAATCCACTCGGATAAACTTGAAAATATTCTCAATACCAACGCCCATTTCCATATAAGGAACCTTTTTATCCATAATATAAGAACCTTCTGGAAATTGAAATAGCCCCTCATTACGTTCTGTCAAATAGGGATTATTCTTATTCGTCAGATTCCCGAATAGTCCCCGGAATGTAACTACTTCCCGCCATTTCAGTTTCTTAATCAAGGGGATACTGTTCAATATCAAGCCATTCATATTATACGTCAAGTCCCATGAAGCATACTCATCATTAATAAATTCCATCGCATTCATATTTGTATACGATTCCGACTGAATAAGGTAGGACAAGTTCGCATTAGGCAATATAAGCAAAGGATACGGTACCGTACTCCATACCTTACCCACTTTCCCAATGATATCGACAGCTCCATAAGCCGAGAGCCAAAACCGTTTCCTTATTCCAAATTCCGTTTTCTAATAGTTATAAGAACTGCCCAATACATCCTTGAAAGACATCGTATGGCTTAAGGTAAACACCGGGGCATCAAATGTAATCGGGAAACGGGAGTCACGAGTCTGGTAAAATTTCTCATTGGGTGCATAGCGAAGCTTTAATTCAAGTTCTGTCATATGGTAATCTTTCAGAGAAGTGACTTTCTGATCACGGTCGATGCGGTCGAAAACGGCATAACGAGTGGAATACTCCGTCAAGTTCCGTAAGGCAGCACCATAGGAAACCCCATTGTAATGCTCTCTGTAATAAGTTAATTCTGCTTTTCGCTGAAAGGTGGCGCGCGTATCTCTCTGCCGTTTTATAGCAACGAAGATATTATCTTTATTCGTATAAAGATAGTGTTGCCCTAACTGGTTCACATCGTACATATATTCCAGACGCAAAGAATGAACCGGAAATTCTGTTGGATAATTCTTTTTGTCGATAAATGAATATTCCACTGCCGCATCGTACTTTAATTTATGATCTCTTGTACCGTATGCCACATAACCATTCACGAATAGCCGCTTATTGAAAGCCGTAGTCGTAGTTCCACCCACACGAAAACGAGCGCCTTCAATTGAATTTCCGCTGATAATCGTATTCACCGGGCCTAACTCGAACTTGCTTTTAGCCGGATCGGAATTGCTTGGAACGTAGCCATTCACAAAAGCCGTAATCACTTGCTCGGCAGCATAAAAGACTGGGACCGTACGCAACCGCTCCATCAATTCACCCACTGATTTCGATTTTCGCTTCCCGGCTTCATCGGGGCGATGATCTTCCCAATACTCACTTGAACGCTTATAAGCCTCCGGAGGGATAATGATAGGAGCGCCCTCACTGAATACTGACATATTCACGGGGGCGTCGAATGCATGATTCGTATAGATGTTCAATCGTTGGGCATAGATGCCTTTCGATTTTTCAGTCACTTTGAAATCGACCTTGATGTCATCCTTGGTAAGAAGGCGAGTTCCATCCGGGGTACGGCAAAAGGTCTGCTCAATAGTCATTCCTCCTACAAAATTCAGATTAATCTTCTTCGGGACATTTAACTTAACCCGCTGTACGAAATAGGTTGAATCCAACGTGATAAACAAATGCCCGGTAAATCCGAATGATTCCGGTGTGAAGGGAGCAAAGCCCAAATCCACACACTTTTGTCCTGCCACCTCTAGCGTATCCAACATATAATACTTATAAAAATTAGGTCCCATTGCAGACAAAGGACTCACGAAACGATTCAGGAATAAGGGGATATCATTTTGGAAGATGTTTACTTCTTTAAATACTTCGTTCAGAAACTCTTGCATACCATCGGGAGACAATAATTCATCCACACCATCAGCCTTTGCCGCTTTCATCACACATTTTTCAGATTTAGGATCTTTTCTGTAATAGACGGACATTAGTTTCTCCCGTTCGGATACCGGCAGGATAGTCTTTCCGATTTCCAGCGTATCGATATAATCATTAAGAAAATCAAACTGACCGACTTTACCGTCTTTTTTCGATTTGGGTTTATAATCATTCATAGCAAACATGATTTTCTCATACTGGTCATAGCTATAGAATTCCTTATTCCTCGGGTCATTTTGCTCACGTTGCCGGATAACGTTTTTCACGAAGGCAACAGCAGGATTGTCTTTTTTTGTGTACCTCTCCCTGGTTGGCTTAACAACGACCTCCGACAGGCTGATGCTCGTTGGAACCAGTAATATCGACAAATTACCCGTTTTTCCCGGAATTAATTGTATTTCCTTCTCAGTATAGCCAATATAGGAAACCTTCAACGTACCTGCTTTAGAAGGGGCGGAAAAAGAAAATCGACCATCGTAATCAGTAGGGGCACCAATTGTTGTTCCTTTTAATATTAGTGACACCGAGGGCAATGGTTCTCCCGTGATAGAATCGGTCACTACTCCTTTAATTAAGATATCCTGACCTTTTGCCGGAATGGTAAATACCAACAATGACAATACTATTGCACTCTTGAGCCATTGGGTACGAACCGTTTTTGGAAACTCTATAAATATATGGGCTTCGAACGATGTTTTTTCAAAAAATCTTAATGTATTTTTTCCATAAATCATCATATGAAATATTTTTTTTAGTGCTAAATTGTACTTGCAATTAACTTTTAGATTTCAAAGGTAGAGCTCTTGCGCTAATTCATCAAGGTGGTTTTCCTAAAATGCGGTTTTTGCTTACTGAGGTGTAGATTAGAGATAATAAACAGAAATTAGCAGAATTCAGATAATAAAGTTATGTCATGAAATGTATATCGTATTGGTCTGTCACTAAAAAGCAAATAGGTACGCCTTGTTCCCATACTCCACGGATTATTTTTCAACATTTGCGCTTTTTTTATTTTCCCGTTTTTTTTCTACAATTCTTTCAATGCTGGTCATTTGTCTCTTTTTTCCTGAAGAGAAAAAAGCGTGAAACTCCATTTTTAATTTTATTCCAGTATTCTTTTCCCAACAAGGCAATTGTAATTATGAACAGGACTTCATTTGTGATAAGCAAAGTAGTAATAATAATCGCCTTATTCGGGAAATCTAAAAAAGGAAGTATAGGAGTTATCCCCCAACAACATACTACAAATGCCAAAAGAGCTAGACCGGTTTTCTTTTTGATATTCATTTTCTTTAGTTATAATTACAACACAAATTAATTGCATGTCAATGTACTGCCTGATCCTTTTATGAATTGGAATTTTTCCTGCTTACATTCAATAAAACCTCTGGCAGGCAC
>CEAK01024043.1_pt1 | contig 17689 bp, 10 predicted proteins | sample 480681 | NCBI WGS metagenome assembly CEAK01 (sample SAMEA3182071, study PRJEB8094) | gut metagenome | biome: human; feature: gut; material: Stool; isolation source: human stools | place: Canada | collected 2011-12-06 | reverse complement strand
TGCCTGGATGCTGTAGTTACTGTATAAAAGGCTGGAAGTTGTGCTTCTATGTCATAAAGGACATGAGCCTTAACTCCACCTTTTTTCTTACGGAACTTCGCCCAAGGGAATGTAGCCAAACATAAAGGAATCGTAGTGGAATCAAACGCATACTTCCTTCCTGGAATATCCAAGATGTGAGTCGATCGTTTTTCACATGCTTCCTTCATCATATAGAAAGCAAAATCTTCGAAGATTCTGTAATCCCGATTCTGATTGGCAGATGCAAGCGTAGTTTTGGCAATGGGCTCACGACCCAATCCCAAATGATAACGCTTTCCTTGATGTGCTTCCAAAGCTACAATCAAGTCACGAAGACTTTCACGATTACTGAGTTGACCGAACATCATTGCAAGTAACTGACTCCAGCAAGTGAAATGTTTCACATAACGATTGCCATCATACTTGTCTACAAGTCTTCTGAACTTATCATTGTTCAAGAATTCTACTAACTGAGCGAAAACATATTTATCTTGGTTCATTTGAGGTCACCTTAATTGACCTCAAAGGTATGATTTCAAATCGTCGCGCCTAAAAAGTAGTATCTAATAGACTATATTTCAATTATTTCAAAGAACTATTTATCCACTTTTACGGGACAGTAATGATAAATATTCATTTTATGTTCAAATATTCAAAAGATGGAATTTCGGTTTTAACCATATTAGATACCAGAAGAGCAAAAAAGAGTGGACAATTTCCTGTTAAAGTTCAAGTGGTATATAGAAGAAAGCAAAAATATTACTCAACTGGGAAGGAATTGTCAAAAGAAGATTGGGCAAGGTTATTAAAAGTAAAAAGCCGGTTATTGGCAGAAATTCGATCAGATATAGAGAGTAGTTTTTCAACTATTAAGCAACAAGTTAATGAACTGATAACAAAAGGAGAATTTAGTATTGAAACATTAAGCGTCAGGTTAGGAAGGCAGATGAATGATATGACTTTGCGCAGTGCTTTTCGCTTAAAAATGAAAGAACTGGAAGCCTATGAACAAGCAAACACGTACCTAAATTATCAAAGTGCTTTAAAAAGTTTAGAAGATTTCGGAGGTTCCACTATACCTTTGGAAAACATTACAATTGATTGGCTTAAACGTTGTGAAAAATTTTGGATATCAGAAGGTAAAAGCTATTCAAGCATAAGTATTTATTTCCGAGCTTTAAAGTGTGTCTTAAATCGTGCTGTACATGATGGTATCATAAAAGAATCATCTTTTCCTTTTGGAAAGAATAAATATGAAATTCCTGAAGGGTGTGGACGTAAATTAGCACTTACTCTTTCTGAAATAAAAAAAGTAATGTCCTATCAATGTGAAACAAAAGATATAGAAGAATTTAGGGATCTCTGGGTGTTTTCTTATTTATGTAATGGTATTAATTTTATGGATTTATTATTTCTTCAGTATTCAAATATTATGGATGGAGAAATATGCTTTGTACGCTCTAAGACATCTCGAACTACCAAACATAACAAAGAGATACATGCAATCATTACTCCTGAAATGTGGAATATTATTCAAAAATGGGGTAATCCAAGATTAAGCCCGCAAACGTATATTTTTAAATATGCTAGAGGAACTGAAGATGCCTTTGAAAAGATTAGATTGGTACGGCGTATTATAACCAAATGTAACAGAAGACTTAAAAAAATAGCCCAAGACATTGGAATTTTTCAGTTGACGACTTACACGGCAAGGCATTCTTTTGCTACAGTATTAAAACGTGGAGGTGCGAAAACCTCATATATTTCTGAAAGCTTGGGACACTCTAACTTATCTGTAACCGAGCACTATTTAGCATACTTTGAAAAAGAGGAAAGAATAAGGAATGCTCAATTATTGACTAACTTTAATCTCTAGATTAATACATTTGCATGCAAATTGTATGTACAATGAAAAATGGACCAATAATTGATATAGGATAAAAGTGAGTATAATATTAAAAAACGCATATTCAGATTACCTATAATTTAGAATATGCATCTTGTTATCAGGAGTGTTTCGAAAACCGCAGGGATTTCCACTTTAGCCAAACGTAATTCAAATAAAAAAAGGATGATATTATTGCAATTTATTCTTTTTATCGCCCGCGTAGTGATAGAATAATATCTAATATTGATAATATTAATCAAATGAAAAGATTCCGTTCTTTGTATTATCGGCACTAACTAGAAGAAAACAACTACTATAAAGCAAGTTATTATTATTCTTTAAATGATTTGTTAGGTTCCATTTAAAGAATCAAAATGTTCCACACCGAGAAACGAAATGATTCTCGGTGTAGAACATTCCTGAAAAAACGTCTTTTATCGAATATTCATACCGCATATATGAATAAAAACAAGTTGATTACTGCATATTCATGCGCAATCTTACTAACTTTTTCTCTCATTCATTGAATTTACTTAATTGTATTTAGTCTGACATCTTAAAAATAGAACATCTAATCTATTTATCAAACAAGAATTGAATTTAGGGAAAGTATATGAAACTGATTTTCTCCCAAGCAATCACACTTACCAACGCACAACCCTTGAAAGTTACCCTAGGAGAAGATACGCAAGTATTGGATGAAGTAGTTGTTACTGCATTGGGTATCAAGCGGTCAGAGAAAGCATTGACGTATAATGTACAACAGGTGAAAGGGGATGAACTTACAACTGTAAAGAGTACTAACTTTATGGGAGCACTGGCTGGTAAAGCAGCAGGGGTACAGATTAATTCTAGTGCTTCAGGTCCAGGCGGTGGTGTAAAGGTTGTAATGCGAGGTGCTAAATCTATTACGCAGAATAATAACGCTCTCTATGTGATTGATGGTATTCCAATGTATAATCGTGCTTCTTCCGGGGGTGATGGAGCTATGGCTACACAACCGAGCAGTGAATCAATAGCTGACATTAATCCGGATGATATTGAGAGCATGTCGTTGTTGACAGGACCTTCTGCAGCTGCATTGTATGGATATGAAGGAGCTAATGGAGTAGTATTAATTACTACCAAGAAGGGACGTGCTGATAAGACAACCGTGACTTATAGTAATAATACCACATTCAGTGATCCTATGATGATGCCTAAGTTTCAAAACACTTATGGTAATATGACAGGTGAAATGATGAGCTGGGGATTAGAAACTGATAAGAGATACGATTCTGCAAATTTTTTTAATACAGGAAGCAATGTATCCAATGCACTTTCTCTCTCTACAGGTAATGATAAGAGTCAAAGCTATATCTCTGTAGCCACAACTAATGCAACAGGCATTATGCCCAATAATGACTATGATAGATATAATTTCTCATTCCGTAATACTACCAACTTCTTGAATAATAAGTTTATTTTGGATACAAGTGCTAACTATATTATTCAAAACGATAAGAATATGGTATCGCAAGGGCAGTATTTTAACCCGCTTACTTCTTTGTACTTGTTCCCACGTGGCGAAGATTTTTCTGATGTAGCTGTATACGAACGTTATGATGATTTGTCGGGTGTAAATACTCAGTATTGGCCATATGGTGATTTAGGCGGTGTTTCGTCTCAAAATCCTTATTGGATTATGAATCGTATGAATCGTGAGAACGATAGAAGACGTTATAAATTGGCTGCTAGTCTACAATATAATATCATTGAAGGGCTAAATGTACAAGGACGTGTGAGCATCGATAACACCGAAAGTAAATACACCGAAAAATTCCACGCAGGTACGGTCGGTAATTTTGCTGGTCCAAAAGGGCGATATAAAGAAGAAAACCGTCTAGACAGACAAGTGTATGCTGATGTATTGGCGAACTTCAATAAAACGTTCAATGAATTTAATGTAACGGCCAATTTGGGTGCTTCTATTAAGGATCTTCGTATGGAGTTGACTTCTTTACATGGAGACTTGAACAATGTAACTAATCATTTTACCATCGAAAACCTTACACGCAGTGGTTATTATAAAGTAAATGCTGATGGTTTAAAGCGTCAGACACAATCAGTTTTTGCCAATGCGGAAATAGGCTGGAGAAGTTTTCTCTACTTAAGTCTCACCGGACGTGCTGACTGGGATTCTTCTCTGGCTCTTTCAGAAAGAGGAAATAAACCGTTTTTCTATCCTTCTATTGGTCTTTCAAGCATTTTGAGTGAAGTTATTGATTTGCCTGAATGGTTCTCATTCTTAAAAGCACGTTTTTCTTTCACTTCGGTGGGTAATGCCTATGATCCATATTTGACAAAGGTACGTTATGTTTATGATGATCAGCTTGACCAATATAAAGCAGAATCCTTGTATCCAAACTCTGATTTGAAACCAGAAATTACTAAATCTTATGAGGCGGGATTGAATATGCGTTTCTTCAAGAATACATTGAATTTTGATATTACTTATTACAACTCTGATACACGTAACCAAACATTCGCTGCGCCTCTTCCGGCAAGTTCTGGGTATACGGCTGTTAACATCCAAGCAGGTAGTGTACAGAACCAAGGTATAGAGATGGCCTTAGGATATAAAAATGAGTGGCGTGATTTCGGTTGGTCCAGTAATTTTACTTTTACTTATAATAAGAATAAAATTAAAAGATTGGCTGATGGTGTTACAAACAGAATTACGGGAGAACCGATTGAAATGCCTTATGTAGACAAAGCAAGATTAGGAGGCTCTACTTCACCGGTAGTACGCCTGACAGAAGGTGGTTCTATGGGAGACCTGTATATCAACCGTGACTTTAAACGCGATAATAATGGTTATATCTATTTGGATGCCAAGACAGGTTTGCCAAGTATGGTGGAAACCGAATATAAGAAAATCGGTTCATTGCTTCCAAAGGTTAATTTAGGATGGAGAAACTCATTTACTTATAAAGGTTTACGTCTGAATATATTGTTAAGCGGACGTTTTGGTGGTTTGGTTGTATCTAATACACAAGCTTTCCTTGATCGTTGTGGTGTTTCCGAATATAGCGCACAACTTCGTCAGGCTGGAGGAGTAACCATCAATAACAGAAATGTATCCGCTAAGGATTATCTCGGCATAGTAGCGGCTGGTACTGGTGAAGGTGACCACTATGTATATGAAGCAACCAATATTCGTTTGCAGGAGGTTAGTCTTGAATATACACTCCCTAAAAAGTGGTTGTATAACATTGCTGATGTAACATTAGGTTTAATCGGAAATAATCTGGGCATGATATATTGTAAGGCACCGTTCGATCCTGAATTGGTTGCGTCATCTACCAGTACATTCTATACTGGTGTGGATTATTTCATGCAACCTAGCTTGAGAAACATGGGATTTAGTATAAAAGTACAATTCTAATAAAGCAACGAATGATGAAAAGATTCAATATAATTAAGACTGTAAGCGTGGCAGCTTTCACTACTACTCTGCTATTCGCTTCATGTACGGGAAACTTTGACGAATTAAACACACATCCAACAGACGTGTATCCCGAAGATATGACTCCGACGGAACGGGTCGGTACGTTGTTTGTGGCTATGACTCGCTTATTGAATGCCTGTCAGGAAAATAACAGTCAACACACTGAACAAATGGTAGGGCAGTATGGCGGGTATTTTGCAACAACTGCTCCTTGGAATGGTACTAATTTTGGAACATTCAATCCTAGTGCTGACTGGGTAGATGTTCCTTATAAAGATATGTTTACAGAGTTTTATCCGAATTTCCAGACAATAAAAGAATCTACAGGAGGTACCGGATATATTTATGCGTGGGCATCTATTCTGCGGGTCGGTGTTATGCTTCGTGTAGCTGATATTTATGGTCCTATCCCTTACTCTGAAATGGGAAAAGGAGAATTCCAAGTGGCATATGACGATGTGAAAACACTCTATCATAATATGTTTGATGATTTGACACGTAGTATCAATGTACTTTCGGCATTTGTTCAGGAAAATGAAGGAAAAGAGGTACCTGTTGCCGAATATGATATCATATATAATGGTGATTTTAGCAAATGGATCAAATACGCTAACTCTTTAAAACTTCGTATGGCCGTACGTATCGCTTCTAATACTGAAGATACAGAATATGCCAAACAAATGATGGCGGAAGCGATTGATGGCGGAGTAATAGAATCTAATGATGATAATGCCTTTTTTCCATCTATGCCATATAACCCATTTTGGATTGCTTCAGATTGGGGTGATTTAGCTATCAATGCAACACTTTCTGCATACATGAATGGATATAATGATCCACGTATCAGCAAATATATGAATACTTCGACTTCGTATAGAGAGTATCGTGGTGTACGTATGGGTATTAAAGATACAAGTAAAAGCGTTGAAGGTAGTGCTGCAAGGTACTCTAAACCAGCTGTAACAGATGCTTCTCCTATGCCAGTTTTTTATGCGGCAGAGACTTATTTCTTAAAAGCTGAAGCGGCTTTACAAGGATGGATTGCAGGTGGAACAGCGGCAGCTAAGAGTTACTATGAACAAGGTATTCAAATTTCAATGAATCAATATGGCGTAGAGATTGGTGATTATCTTTCAAGTACAGTTGTTCCTCAAGGGTATACAGATCGATGGAACTCTCAAAATAATATTTCATTTACTGATGTTCCTACTGTTGCATGGGAAAACGGAAGTAATAAACTTCAGAAGATTATTACTCAAAAATGGATTGCCAACTATCCATTGGGAATCGAAGCGTGGTGTGATTATCGCCGAACTGGTTATCCTGAATTGTTTACGGCGCGAGATAATCTAAGCTCTGTTGGTTATATCGGTGATATTGATAGTAAACGTATGGTACGTCGTTTACCATATCCTACAACGGAAAAATCTAGTAACTCAGCCAATGTAGAAGCAGCTATTGCAACTATGTTAGGTGGTCCGGACACCGGAGCTACAGATTTGTGGTGGGCGAAAAAGAATTAATTTTTAACCTGATAAAATATAGAATATGAATATAAAGCATATAAAAAATGCATTCGGATTTGCATTTGCCGCTATATTCTTCGTTGGATGTACGGATGTGGAATCTATTAATGATGTTGATTTGAATCAAACAATTAAAACTGATGAGTATTATGCTGCTTTGCGCAAGTGGAAAGAAACACCGGGACTTCCACAAGTGTTCGTTTGGTTCGACAATTGGACAGGAACTTCCCCTACCGGTGAAAATAGCTTGAGAGGTCTACCTGATTCTGTAACCATTGCTTCCAACTGGGGTGGGCATCCGAAATTTGAATTAACTTCGGAGCGAAAGGCTGATATGGAATATGTACAAAAAGTGAAAGGCACAAAGGTTGTTGTTACCTTATTTTCTCAAAATATAGGCGACGACCTTCCAGATAAAGAAATTTATCACGAAGCTGGAACCAGTAGTGATCCGGAAAAGGTGAGACCTGCAATTAAAGCCTATGCAGAGGATATTTATAAAGCTTGTCTTGAATGTGGATATGATGGTTATGACTGGGATTATGAGCCTGGTGGTGGAATGGGAGTTGGTCCGCTTTGGTCAAATAAAGTACAGAGAACTATTTTTGTCGAGGAACTTTCCTACTGGTTTGGACATGGTGCTATGGATCCTAACCGCGATCGTGGAGATCGCCCTATGCCAGAGAAACGCCTTCTTTTCTTGATTGACGGTGAGGTTGGAATCCGAACAGGTATGGATAAAGAATGGCTTTCATACTATGTAGACTATTTTGTATTGCAAGCTTATGGTGGAATGGCAGATTATAGAATGACAGGCGTGTTGCGTGATATGGATGATTGGATACAACAGGGGATTATTACTCCGGATGAAATTGTCCGTAGAACCATAGCTACCGAGAATTTTGAATCGTATGCTAATACTGGAGGAGGATTCCTGGGTATGTCAAACTACGTATATAAAAATACTTATACTGTTAATGGAAAACCTTATGAAATAGACCAGTTAATTGGTGGATGTGGTCTTTATCGTGTAGGCTTTGACTATGCACAAGGTAAGGGCGATTATGATGGTTCACCGGAATATTATTTCTTGCGTCAGGGAATTACAAACATATATAGGAATTTCTATGATCGCATGAATGCTGCCAACGAAGAATAATGATTAAACGAATTTTATAAGAATGAAAATTATGAAATATATCTATTTATCAAGTCTTATGATTGCATTGTCAGCATTCTTTCTTATAGGATGTGAGAATGCAGAATACAAGGCACAGTCAAACAGCCTTTACATAACAGATGCGGCTGGTACAAACAATGCTACTACTGTTACCATGGATGATGGTGCAGACATTAACGTTGTTGTGCGTTTAGCTCAAAAAGTTATGGAAGATGTGGAAGTGGAAATCCAGTTCTCTCCTGAATTACTGGCTGAATACAATGCAACTAGCGGTACGGAATATGAAGTCTTGCCAGCCGATATGCTTCCAAAGAATGCGACAGTGATAATTCCGGCAGGTGAAATTAGTGCTAATTATCGACTTCATGTGGATGATTTTGTGACTAATGGTATTACTTATGCCATTCCTCTTACATTAGGAAATGTTATAAAAGGTAATATTGTAAAATCAAAAGCTCAAAGTAAATTTATTTATGTATTAGCTAAGCCTTTGAATGTTTCTGTTCCTGTATTACGTGGTAATGCCGGAAATGTAACAACACTTCCTGAAACGGATTGGGGAATTACAGTAGATGCATGGACATTGGAAGCATGGGTACGTATGGATGGTTATAGTATAAATAATCAGGCTATTTTCACTTCCGGAAGTAATGATCATGAAATCTATATCCGTTTTGGAGATGCCAATAGGCCTTACAATTATCTACAGATAAAGTCTTTGGGAGGTCAAAAACAAACAGCCAGTGATTTGGAAGCAAACACTTGGTATCATTGGGCTTTCGTTTATAATGGAACAACACTTACCATTTATAGGAATGGAAAACAAGATACCTTCTTTGATCCTCCTGCACCGAAAGGTGGAAGCGTACGCTTTGATTTTATGAAAATAGTGGATAGTGGTAGCTATTTCCGTAATAATTGTGCTATGAGTCAGGTTCGCCTATGGAAAGTAGCTCGTACAGAATCGGAGATCGCAAACAATATGTATTTTGAAGTTAATCCTAAGAATCCTAATTTGATTGCCCTTTGGCCAATGGATGAAGGAGATGGCACTTCCTTTAGAGATGCTACAGGAAACGGACACAATGCAACATCTAATGGTGCACTTCAAAGGTGGGAACATAATATCCGATTTGATAAATAAAATGTTTTAGGCTAATAAATCATTGAAAGAGGAGGATATGTCGCAGAGGCATATCCTCTTTTTTATATGTTAAAGTATCCATAATTTATTAGAACTTTATTCTCCTGAATTGTACTTCTAGTAAATGCTCATATAAACTTAAATTCTAACAAACATGAAACATTGGTTATTATCTGTTTTGCTGGTGGTATGTGGTACTGTTTCAGCACAAATAACACTCGTAAAAGATGGCAAAAGTAGTGCTCGCATCATTGTGCAGGACAAGATGCCAAATAGTAAGACGTCAGCGCAATTCTTACAACGTTTTCTTACTGAAATTTCGGGAGTTGCACTTCCTATTGAAAATGATAAAACTCCTCGAAAAGGAGATATTCTCATTGGTGGTCAATCTTCGGCGGAAGTAACAGAGGACGGATTCTCTATTTCTACTCAAGATGGTATTCTAAAAATATCTGGTAAAGAAAACGGTGTTGTATATGGGGTTGTTACTTTATTGGAGCAATATTTGGGTATCGATTATTGGGGAGAGAATGAATATTCTCTTACCCCTTCAAAAACGGTGAACTTACCCTTCATTAATAAAGTCGAGAATCCGGGCTTTCGTTATCGTCAGACACAATGTTATGCTATCCATACAGACTCTATTTATAAGTGGTGGAATCGTTTAGAGGAACCGAATGAAGTGTTTGCTGCCGGTTATTGGGTGCATACTTTTGATAAGCTTCTGCCTTCATCCATTTATGGGAAAGAACATCCGGAATATTATTCTTACTTCAAAGGAAAACGCCACCCGGGAAAGGCCAGTCAGTGGTGTTTGAGTAATCCGGAGGTTTTTGAGATTGTTGCTCAACGTGTTGATTCTATTTTCAAAGCAAATCCAGATAAACATATCATGTCTGTAAGTCAGAATGATGGTAATTATACAAATTGTACGTGTGATGCTTGTAAGGCAATTGATGATTATGAAGGAGCATTATCAGGAAGTATCATCACTTTTCTGAATAAGTTGGCTGCCCGTTTCCCGGATAAAGAATTTTCCACATTGGCTTATCTATATACTATGAATCCTCCGAAACATGTGAAACCTTTGCCGAATGTGAATATTATGTTGTGTGATATTGACTGTGACCGTGAAGTAACTTTGACGGAGAATGCTTCGGGAAAAGAGTTTGTGAAAGCCATGGAAGGATGGTCTAAGATTACCAATAATATTTTCGTGTGGGATTACGGTATTAACTTTGATAATTATCTGGCTCCATTTCCTAATTTCCATATTTTACAGGACAATATCCGTCTTTTCAAAAAGAATCATGCCACCATGCATTTCTCTCAAATAGCAGGGAGCAGGGGAGGAGATTTTGCAGAACTTCGCGCTTATTTAGTGTCAAAGTTAATGTGGAATCCAGAAGTTAATGTAGACTCATTGATGCAACATTTTCTGCATGGATATTATGGGGAAGCAGCGCCATATCTTTATCAGTACATAAAGATAATGGAAGGCGCATTAATCGGTAGTGGACAGAGGTTGTGGATATATGATTCACCCGTATCACATAAATATGGCATGCTAAAGCCTGCTTTGATGCGTCGTTATAATCATTTATTTGATTTGGCTGAAAAGGCTGTTGCAGCAGAACCAGATTTCTTAAAACGAGTTCAACGGGCACGCCTGCCAATTCAGTATTCAGAACTGGAAATAGCACGAACGGAGACAGAAAAAGATTTGGTAGATATCAATAAAAAGTTAGACCTTTTTGAGGAACGCGTGAAAGAGTTTCAAGTTCCTACATTGAATGAACGTTCCAATTCACCGGTAGACTATTGCAAATTGTATAGGGAACGTTACATGCCGCAAAAAGAAAAAAGTTTGGCTTTGGGCGCAAAAGTTACTTATCTAATTCCTCCTACGGGAAAATATGCGGCATTAGGAAAAAACGCATTGGTTGACGGTTTGTTTGGTGGAGCAACCTTTGTTGATAGCTGGATTGGTTGGGAAGGAACCGATGGCGCATTCGTTATAGATTTGGGCGAAGCGAAAGAGATACATAGTGTGGAAACAGATTTTCTTCATCAAATAGGGGCCTGGATTCTTTTTCCTCTAAAGGTGGTTTATTCATACGCTGAAGACGGTGAACATTATACGCATTGGAGAACGATTGATTTACCGGAAGAACGTACGGGTGAGGTAAAATTCCGTGGAGTCAAGACTGAATCAGCCGAACCGATAAAAACTCGTTATGTGAAAGTAGAAGTCACCGGAACGAAAGAATGTCCGACCTGGCATTATGGTGTAGGCCATCCTTCGTGGTTTTTTATAGACGAAGTGATAATAAAATAAAAAAAGTAGGGGGGAGACGTTAGTAGTTTCCCCCTTTTAGTTGTATTATATATAGATGGGTCAGAAAAACGTTTTTTTTCATCTATATACTATGATTTATGCAACAGAATAAAACTGCTTCTCAACGAAAAACTATTAACCCGGCTTGCTGGGTACCTACTGCTTATTTTGCAATGGGACTTCCCTTTATTGCTATTAATCTGGTTTCTGTTTTCATGTTTAAGGATCTTGGAATTTCGGATACGCAAATTGCATTCTGGACTTCTCTGATTATGATGCCTTGGACACTGAAATTTTTGTGGAGCCCTTTTCTTGAAATGTATCGGACGAAAAAATTCTTCGTATTGATTACAGAATTATTGAGTGGTGTATTGTTTGGAGTAGTAGCCTTTTCTTTGTTTTTCGATTACTTTTTCGCCATAAGTATCTCTACGATGGCAGTGATTGCTTTTAGTGGAGCAACGCACGATATTGCTTGTGATGGTGTATATATGGCTGAATTGAACAAAGAAGATCAGGCAAAATATATCGGAGTGCAAGGTGCTTTTTATAATGTAGCCAAATTGGTTGCTAATGGAGGATTAGTTGCTATGGCAGGAGCATTGGCAGAGCACTTCGGAGCAATAGAAGGTGCTTCGATAGATGCTAACAAAGGAGCGTATTCATCTGCATGGATGATTATTTTCGGCGTAATTGCGGCAATAATGGTACTGATCGGTATTTATCATATAAAAATGTTACCTTCTACACAGGTTCCGTCAACAACAAAGAAAACTGCATCGGAGGTTGGGCACGAATTGGTAGCAGTCATTGCTAACTTCTTTACTAAAAAGCATATTCTTTATTACATCTGTTTTATTATTTTATATCGTTTGGCAGAAGGCTTTATCATGAAAATAGCTCCGCTGTTTTTACGTGCGTCAAGAGATGTAGGCGGCTTAGGACTGTCGTTAACAGAGATCGGTACGCTAAATGGTATCTTTGGTTCCGCTGCTTTCGTTTTAGGCTCATTGTTGGCAGGTATTTATGTCTCTAAGTTCGGATTGAAAAAGACACTATTTACTCTCTGCTGTATTTTTAATCTTCCGTTTGTAGCCTATACCTTTTTGGCAGTTGCACAGCCTACTAATGTATATCTGATCGGAACTTGTATAACAATGGAATATTTTGGTTATGGCTTTGGTTTTGTCGGACTGACGTTGTTTATGATGCAACAGATTGCTCCAGGCAAACATCAAATGTCACATTACGCATTTGCTTCAGGAATCATGAATCTGGGAGTGATGCTTCCGGGAATGGTTAGTGGTTATCTTAGTGACTTATTAGGATATCGTAATTTCTTTATCTATGTGTTAATCGCAACTATTCCAGCTTTTCTGATTACTTATTTCATACCTTTCACGTATGATGACTCAAAAAATAAATAATATAAAATCAACGATTATGAATAAAATTCAAATTCCTTGGGAAGATCGTCCTGTCGGATGTACGGACGTTATGTGGCGTTACTCACAAAATCCAGTTATCGGACGTTATCATATTCCTTCATCTAATAGTATTTTCAATAGTGCTGTTGTTCCTTTTGAGGATGGTTTTGCAGGCGTATTCCGTTGTGATAACAAAGCTGTACAGATGAATATCTTTGCAGGTTTTAGTAAGGACGGAATTCATTGGGATATCAATCATGAACCTATTCAGTTTAAAGCAGGTAACACGGAAATGATTGAGTCGGAATATAAATACGACCCTCGTGTTACATGGATTGAAGACCGTTATTGGGTGACTTGGTGTAATGGCTATCATGGCCCTACGATTGGTATTGCCTATACTTTTGACTTTAAGGAGTTTTTCCAGTGCGAAAATGCTTTCTTGCCTTTCAATCGTAATGGTGTACTTTTCCCGCAGAAGATCGATGGCAAGTATGCGATGTTGAGTCGTCCCAGTGATAATGGACATACTCCGTTTGGCGATATATACATCAGCTATAGTCCGGATATGAAATATTGGGGTGAACACCGTTGTGTAATGAAAGTGACTCCTTTCCCGGAAAGCGCTTGGCAGTGTACGAAGATTGGTGCAGGTTCAGTTCCTTTCCTTACAGATGAAGGCTGGTTGCTGTTCTATCATGGTGTAATCACTACTTGTAATGGTTTCCGTTACGCTATGGGAGCTGCCATATTGGATAAAGATCATCCGGAAAAAGTTCTTTACCGTACACGTGAATATCTGCTTGGTCCGGCTGCTCCTTACGAACTTCAAGGTGACGTTCCTAATGTCGTATTCCCCTGTGCTGCTTTGCAAGATGGTGAACGTGTTGCTGTTTATTATGGTGCGGCAGATACTGTGGTAGGTATGGCCTTCGGATATATAAAAGAGATTATCGATTTTACGAAACGAACGAGTATCATTTAATAAAGATATGAAACGTATTATATTAACTTACACACTTGCTTTTTCCCTTCTTTCCGCCTATGCGGGGGAAGGGGGGAGCCCTCCCCTTAAAAATACGGATAAAAGTCTTTTGATAGATTATGTGGATCCTTTTATCGGAACTACAAATTTCGGAACGACCAATCCGGGAGCGATTTGCCCCAATGGTATGATGTCTGTGGTTCCTTTCAATGTGATGGGATCTTCCGAAAACACATACGATAAAGATGCCCGATGGTGGTCTACGCCTTATGAATATACAAATTGTTTCTTTACCGGATATGCTCATGTGAATTTGAGTGGAGTCGGTTGTCCGGAATTAGGTTCTTTATTATTGATGCCTACTACCGGAGAACTGAATGTGGATTATAAAGAATATGGTAGTAAGTATAAGGATGAACAAGCTTCACCGGGCTATTATTCTAATTATCTGACTAAATATAATGTAAAAACAGAAGTCTCGGCTACTCCTCGTACCGGTATTGCCCGTTTTACTTTTCCAAAAGGGAAAAGTCATATATTGTTGAATTTAGGTGAAGGATTAACGAATGAGAGCGGTGCCATGCTTCGTCGTGTGAGCGATTGTGAAGTGGAGGGATTTAAACTACTTGGTACATTTTGTTATAATCCACAAGCTGTATTCCCGATTTATTTTGTAATGAGGGTTAAAAAGAATCCTTCTGCAACAGGATACTGGAAGAAACAACGTCCGATGACAGGTGTTGAGGCTGAATGGGATAAGGATCAGGGAAAGTATAAACTTTATACTCGTTACGGAAAAGAAATAGCAGGAGATGACATTGGTACTTATTTCTCCTTCGATACAGAAGAAGGTGAACAGGTAGAAGTACAAATGGGAGTTTCTTTTGTAAGCATAGAAAATGCCCGTTTGAATCTGGATCGTGAACAGGCTGGAAAGGATTTTGAGAAGATTCATGCGGAAGCACGTTCCAAATGGAATGATGACTTGTCACGCATAACAGTGGAAGGTGGTACAGATGCCCAAAAGACTGTGTTTTATACAGCGCTTTATCATTTGCTGATTCATCCTAATATTTTGCAGGATGTAAACGGAGAATATCCGGCAATGGAAAGTGATAAGATCCTGACAACCAAAGGTGATCGCTATACCGTATTTTCTCTTTGGGATACCTACCGTAATGTTCATCAATTGCTGACCTTGGTTTATCCGGAACGTCAGATGGAAATGGTGCGCACAATGCTTGATATGTATCGTGAACATGGATGGTTGCCTAAGTGGGAATTATATGGCAGAGAAACATTGACAATGGAAGGTGATCCGAGTATTCCGGTAATTGTAGATACCTGGATGAAAGGTTTGCGTGACTTTGATGTTGATTTGGCTTATGAGGCAATGTACAAATCTGCTACGTTGCCGGGGGCGGAAAACTTGATGCGTCCTGATAATGATGATTATATGTCTAAAGGATATGTACCCCTTCGTGAACAGTATGACAATTCCGTCTCTCATGCATTGGAATATTATATTGCCGATTTTGCATTGTCTCGTTTTGCAGCTGCTTTAGGTAAAAAGAAAGATGCGGAGATGTTCTATAAACGTTCTTTAGGATACAAACATTATTATAGTAAAGAATTTGGTACTTTCCGTCCGATTCTCCCCGATGGAACGTTTTATAGCCCGTTTAATCCGAGACAAGGAGAGAACTTTGAACCGAATCCCGGTTTCCATGAAGGTAGTTCCTGGAATTATACGTTTTATGTACCACATGATGTATATGGCTTGGCGAAATTAATGGGTGGAAAGAAACCTTTTATCGATAAACTACAAATGGTTTTTGACGAAGGACTTTACGACCCGGCAAATGAACCGGATATTGCTTATGCTCATTTATTCTCATACTTTAAAGGTGAAGAATGGCGTACACAGAAAGAGACGCAGCGTTTATTAGATAAGTACTTTACAACAAAACCTGATGGTATTCCAGGAAATGATGATACGGGAACGATGTCTTCCTGGGCTATTTTCAATATGATCGGTTTTTATCCGGATTGTCCCGGACTGCCCGAATATACATTGACGACTCCGGTCTTTAATAAGGTAACGATCCGGTTAGATCCGAAATGGTATAAAGAGAACGAACTGGTGATTGAAACCAATCGTACTCAACCAGGAGCTTTATATATTAATAAGGTACTATTGAATGGCAAGAAGTTCAATAAATATCATATCACACATGATGAACTTGTTCACGGCAAATATTTAAAGTTTGATTTGAAATAACACACAGTGTTTCATAGGTATCGTTTTTGGGTTGACAGGGCTGTCGGACTTCTAATAGTCCGGCAGCCCATTTTTTTACATTTACTTCTGTTATTATTTCTTCGAAAATAGTGACGGTATATGCCCGGGATAGTGACGGTATCGGACCAAGATAGCGTCACTATTTGTTTTGGATACCGTCACTATCTTACTTTTATTAAATTATACTCCGTAGTATTTTTAGTTATTCTCTGTTTTATAGGTGATTACAAAAATCTATTCCATACGTCTACTATGTAAATCGTATGCAATAAAATAAAAAATGAGAAGAAATTTATTTAAACATATCCTTTGGATATTGATACTTGTAGAGTGTTTTCCTCTATTAGCAATTGCCGGATCGCAGCAAAAGAAACAACGTTATAAAATAGCCGTATGTGACTGGATGATTCTGAAGCGTCAGAAAATCGGTTCATTCCAATTGGTACATGAATTGAATGGTGATGGTGTAGAATTGGATATGGGTGGTCTTGGCAAAAGGGAAATGTTTGATAATAAATTGCGCGAACCTCATTTCCAGCAGTTATTTCGTGAAACTGCTCAAAAATATCAATTAGAAGTTTCTTCTATTGCTATGTCCGGTTTCTATGGACAGTCTTTTCTGGAGCGGGTTAACTATAAAGATTTAGTTCAGGATTGCCTTCATGCTATGAAAGTGATGAATGCCAAAGTAGCCTTTCTTCCTTTGGGAGGAATTAAAGCCGGATGGGAAAAGATTCCGGCACTACGGACAGAAGTTGTAAAACGCTTGAAGGAGGTAGGAGATATGGCAGTTTCTGAAGGAATGGTGATTGGTATTGAAACTCAATTGGATGCAAAAGGAGATGTGAAACTACTGAAAGAAATTAATTCTCCCGGAATCAAGATCTATTTTAAATTTCAAAATGCATTGGAGAATGGAAGGGATTTGTGCAAGGAGTTGAAGACTCTGGGGAAAAAGAGGATTTGCCAGATTCACTGTACGGACACAGATGGAGTGACTTTACCTTATAATGAACGATTGGATATGAATAAGGTGAAAAAGACACTGGATAAGATGGGATGGAGTGGATGGCTGGTGGTAGAACGTTCGCGTGACAAGGATGACGTGCGGAACGTGAAAAAGAATTATGGTACGAATATTAAGTATTTGAAAGAAGTGTTTCAATAGTAATTTTCGAGAGTCATAATCAAGTGGTGGTTTGTATCAAAATCCATGATTAATTACTCCTCAACCTATGATTGACTATGGTGGAATATATGATCGAATATTTTTTCTAAGATAAACCAAACGAAAAAATTAAGAACGTTTTTTTATTTAAGTGATTACATATTTTGTAGTCATACGTCTTTCCTAATGAAGTACATTTTAGGATTTAGATATATAATAT
>CEAK01003727.1_pt1 | contig 18244 bp, 10 predicted proteins | sample 480681 | NCBI WGS metagenome assembly CEAK01 (sample SAMEA3182071, study PRJEB8094) | gut metagenome | biome: human; feature: gut; material: Stool; isolation source: human stools | place: Canada | collected 2011-12-06 | reverse complement strand
AGAACTCTTTTAGATTTTAATGGGACAACAATGTGATGTTATATAATGAAAGTCGTCGAAATTCGGGACTGAGTGAGGTATATTCCCGTGAACAGATATTAAAAACCGAGAGTGGACTGGATCCTTACTTATATCCGAATGTGGATTGGATCGATAAGATTTATAAGAATGTTTCATCTGTATCTAATGTCAACCTGAATATTAGTGGTGGTAGCGACTTGGTTCGATACTACTTGTCCGCTTCTTTCTATAACCAGGGAGGACAATATAATGTAAAGAAGGAAAACGGGTATGACCCGAACCTGAATTATAAGCGTTATGATTTCCGTAGTAACGTAGACGTGAACATTACAAAAACTACTTTATTACAGATGAACCTGTCGGCTATTATGACAGATTCGCGTTATCCGGGTATCGCTTCTAACAAACTATGGTATGAAGCTTTCTCAACTTCACCGGTTGCTTTTCCTGTTCGCTATCCGGACGGGCGTTGGGCAGGTCCTCCGGCCAATGCTGGTTCCAATCCGATGAACGAAGTGCAGAACAGCGGGTACACTGATACTTTCCGTCCGGCTTTGCAATCGGTATTTACCGTCAACCAAAAATTAGATTTCATAACCAAAGGACTTTCGGCTTATGCTCGTTTCTCTTTTGACAGTTATAGTGAGTTCAATAATAAGCGTACCGGAGGGGTAGACTTATGGTATACCAACCAGCGTGACGGAAACGGAGAACTTGTCTTTGGTAAACCGATCAAGGAAGGTTCTGATGAACTTTATTATGAACATAGCGATACGGGAGAAAGAGTTATTTATACTGAAGCCAATATCTCATATGATCGCACTTTCGGTCATCATAACGTAAATGGAATGGTGCTTTATAATATGCGTAACCGTATGATTGCTACTGCCGGAAGTGCCATTGCTTCTATTCCATATCGTAATCAGGCGATTGCTGCCCGTTTCGGCTACGGATATAAAGAACGCTATTTAGCAGAGGTGAACGGTTCTTACACCGGTTCGGAGAACTTTGCTCCCGGACATCGTTTCGGTTTCTTCCCGGCTGCTTCTGTGGGTTGGGTCATTTCAAACGAACCGTTTTTCAAGAATATGACTCGTACGGTAGACTTGTTGAAATTGCGTGCTTCTTATGGTATCGTAGGTAATGATAACATTGGTGGTACAGGAGACCGTTTTGCTTATTTTACTCAGTTCGGAAGCGGAAACAGCTATGGATTCGGACCGAACGGAAATCTCGTATACGGTATTAGAGAGACGCTGCTGGGGTCGGACAAACTGACTTGGGAGAAATCTTATAAGACAAATATTGGTTTGGAAATGATGCTTTGGGGCAAATTGAACTTGACATTGGATTATTATTGGGAAAGACGTAAGGATATTCTGATTCAACGTTCTTCTTTGCCGAGCATGGCAGGCTTTGATGCCTCTATCTATGCCAATATGGGTGAAATGGATAATAAAGGAGTAGATGCGAATTTGGAATACCAGACCCGTATCGGTAACAAAGTAGGGTTGCGTTTATTTGGTAATCTGACTTATAGCAAGAATAAGATTGTGTTCCGTGACGAACCGGCTATGCAATACGCTTATCAAAAGAGTGAAGGTACCCGTTATGGCGAGTTCTATGGATATATAGCCGAAGGTTATTTCCAAAGTGAGGAAGAAATCAAAAAGAGTCCGAGACAGATGCGTGAACTGGCACCTGGTGACATCAAGTATAAAGACTTGAACGATGATGGTGTGATTGACGCTAATGACCAATGTTATTTGGGCAAGTCTTGGTTCCCTTCTTGGTCATACGGTATGGGCTTTAATATCAACTATCATAACTTTGACTTGGCTCTCTTCTTCCAGGGAGTGTCGGATGTATCTATTATGGCCAATGGTGGTTCTATTGATACCGGCAATGGTGACTGGGGAGCAAGTGGAGTCGGTATTGTACCTTTCACCGGCATGGGACTGAATCCCAGCAATGTCATCACCAAAGCATTAGATCGCTGGACGGCGGACAATCCTCGTGCAGATGCATGGTATCCGCGTATGACAGCTAATGCAACAACAAATGACAACAACTATGTGAATAGTACGCATTGGTTGAAAGATGGCAGTTATCTGCGTTTGAAACAAGCCTCGCTCGGATATACGCTTGAGAACAAGAAACTAATGGATAAAGGAATAGAATACCTTTATTTCTATCTGTCCGGACAAAACTTGCTGACATTCTCTAAATTCAAGTTATGGGATCCGGAACTTGGTTCTAATGGAGCAAAGTATCCGTTATCGCGTATGGTGACATTGGGAATGAGAGTTTCGTTTTAATCTAATAAAGCAATGAAAACAATGAAAAAAATATTTAGCCGTATATTGGCTGTCGGGCTGTTGTCCGCCGGCATTATAGGAGTCTCTTCTTGTGATTATTTGGACCAGAAACCGGAGAACCTGAAAACTACGGATATGATTTGGGAAACCCGTGTGGAGGCGGAAGCTTATTTATATAACATTTACGGATATATTTGGCTGTCTACTGATGATCCGGTTGTGTTCGGTTTTGCTGATGAAACCTCCTGTGTCTTTTCTAATACGAATGTCCGTAATATGGTAGAAGGCAACTGGGGACCTTCCAATACATTGGGTGATAATAAATGGAGTGCTGCTTATCGAGGTATTCAGAAAGCGCTTGTATTCGAGCAAAACATCGACCGTGTTCCGGAAGGTGTGTTAAGTACTGATTTGAAGACTCAGTATAAGGCGGAATCACGTTTCTTGCGTGGTTGGTTCTATTGGAATCTGTTGCGTCTGTATGGACCGTTTGTTATTTTCGAGAAACCTGCCGAGCAAGACGAAGATTTCAATAATTATGTTCGCCGTCCATTTGACGAATGTGTGGAGTATGTCTGTGGCTTGATGGAATCAACATTGAATGTACTGCCGGATGTATGGACCTCAACAGCTTATCTGGGACATCCTACGAGGGGGGCTGCTTTGGCGGTGATTTCACAAGCTCGTTTGTTGGCAGCCAGTGAACTCTGGAATGGAAATCCCCGTTTCAAGGATTTCAAGAATAAGGACGGAGAATTGTTGGCACCACAGACCAAAGATCAGGAAAAGTGGCGAATTGCTGCTGAAGCCGCCGAAGATGTGATTGATCTAGGCATTTATCATCTTTATCACAATACAGAAAGCGGTGATAGAGAATTTGATCCGTATCTGTCTTTCCGCGAACTCTTCATGTCCGGCAATCATGCTGAAGTTATATTTGCTACTCATAAATCTGGAGACTGGCAGTGGGGATATGATAAACGTTGTAACCCGAAGAATGGCGGATATAGCATGCAGAATGCAACGCAGAATATCGTAGATGCTTTTTTGACTCGTGACGGACTGGATATCAATGATGACGAGAATTATTCGGAAGAAGGATTTGCGCAGAAAGATGATCCGGACGAATACGGAAAAGTCCGTAATGAGATTAACCGGGGATACCGTAAAGGAGAATCGAATATGTACGTTGATCGTGAACCCCGTTTCTATGCTTCCGTACATTATAACGGACGTCCGGTACTCTCTGCCATAACTGTTGACGACCGCAATTATTTTTCTTCCGACAAGAATAAAGATGGATTCGGAAGAGCTGAATATTACTATTCCGGTTCATCGGGAGCGGGAACGCAGATGACCGACTTCACCGGGTATAATGTAGCCAAGAAAGTAAGTACCTCTTCCAGTATCCGTAACGATCAGGCAGTATACCGCCCGTATATTCATATTCGTTATGCCGAAATATTATTGAACTATATGGAAGCGATGAACGAATACAATCCGGAAGATCCCAAGATTATCACTTATTTTAATGAGATTCGTGAACGTGCCGGTATTCCGAATATTACGGTTACCTATCCTCAGGATTTGGGTGATAAAGAAAAAATGCGTGAATGGATTCTTCGCGAACGTCAGATTGAACTGGCATTTGAAGGCGACCGTTTCTGGACGCTTGCGCGCCGGTTACTTTATGAGAAAGAAGAGAATCGCAAGATTTATCGTATGAATGTACTTGCTGACGATCAGGGACAAGGATTTGCTTTTGAAGGTTTCTATGAACGCAAGTTGTTGCAGACCAGATATTGGGATAATAAGATGTATTTGTACCCGATCGCTCAGACAGAGATTGACCGTGGACGTGGCTTGGTTCAGAATCCGGGTTGGTAGAATTTTCCTGAAAAATATAAAACTAATAAGATAGCATAATGAAAACAATTTCATACTATATATCTATGGTTGTTATTTTGGCAGCAACCATTTTCACCGGCTGTACGGACGATGATGAAAAGTCGTTGTCACCTCGTGCCGGAGAACTTTCTATCTATGATTTTGCTCCGAATACAGGAAAAGGAGGTACGCAGTTATTGATAAACGGTGAACAGTTTCCTTTGGATGCAACTTCTATCAGTGTGAGTATTAATGAAGTACAATTATCTATTCTGCGTTCCAATGAAGAGCAGTTATTGGTGGAAGTTCCGGATAATGAAGCAATAGGAACGGCTCCTATTGTCATTAAGACAAATGGGAAGACAACTCAATCGGAAGTGAACTTTATTTTTCAGAAAACAGCCATTACAGGTTACTCTCCTGCTTATGGAAAGGTTGGGACAAAGGTACGTATCTATGTAGAGAACTTACCGACGGAAATCAAGAATCCGTCCGCTACCTACAATGGGCTAGCTGCTGATTGTACAGTTGAAGAAGGATATTTCCTGGTGACTATTCCGGAAACAGACTTCGGATCATATCCTATTGTAATCAGTTTTAACGGAAGAACTCTTACTACGGGAGATTTTGAATATAAAGAACTCGTGTTCGAGCGTACAGTTACCACTCTGCCGGGAAGTTCCGAATTTAATATTATGGATGGGCAACCCCGCCGGGGTGGTATCGCAACCGATAACAATGGAAATGTTTATTTGACGGATATAGGTAATTTGCGCGTACGTAAAATTGCTCCTGACGGTACTGTCACGGAAATGGCGGGTACAGGAACGGCAGCTGATGTTGACTGGGGACTTAACTGGCGCTTGGACAATGGTGGCGCAGGTTCGTATAACGCTGTAGTGCGTCCTACTGACTTAAAGATTGATAGTAAAGGGAATATGTATATTTGTGACGATTGGACGAGTGCAACTGTACGTTTTGAACCTGATGGTAAAGCACATTATCTAGGGTGGCAGATAGCTGTCAGTCTGGCTATTGATGAGGCAAGCAATCGTCTTTACAGTATGACCGCAAATGGAAATATTCTTCTTAAGGACTTGGATGATTACGGCAGTTCTCCAAGTAGTCATGGCACCATAATAATTACCGGTAATGGAAGTCCCGGTGGTATGGATATAGATAAAAGTACAGGTGATCTCTATATTACCAATATCGGAACCAATCAAATTATTAAATATGTCAAGGATCGTTGGGATACACCTATTGTAATAGCTGGTACCGGCAAAAGCGGATATGCTGATGGTCCGGTTAATGAAGCGACCTTTACTTCTCCGTGGGGAATAGCAGTTACGGCAGACGGTAATATCTTGGTAGCAGGTAATGGTACAGCAGAAGCTTCGACAGTTAGTGCCGACCAAAGTATTCGGTATATAGACCAGAAAACGGGAATGGTTACCACATTTGCCGGTTCCGGAACTTCCGGAAATACGGATAGCAGCTTTGAAGTGCTTTCTTATGCAGGTGTCAATTCAGCGCTTGAAAGCCTGCCAGCCGCCTTTGGTGCGCCTTCTTCTGTCTGTGTCGATAAGGACGGTACGGTATATGTATTAGACCGGCGGAATAATTGTGTAAAGAAAATAACAACCGTAGAAAAATGATAAGTCTTATGAAACTGAACACTATTCAATATATAATTTTGATTTTACTGATAGGCAGTGTAAATCTATTTAGCAGTTGTAAAGACGATGACGGGCACGATGCTGGTAGTCCGGTAGTTGTGAATCGTTTTTATCCGACTAGCGGTAGTGCCGGAACGGAAATTCTGATTACCGGAAAGAATTTTTCTGAGAATCCGGAAGATATCTCGGTAACTTTAGGAAACATTCCTTTGAAAGTGCTTAATTGCAGTATGAACAACATTCTGGCTATCGTCCCTCCTAAATTGGGGGACGGAGAGCTTACTATTACTATTGCCAACCGGGAACCCGTTCGTACTATCGATAAGTTTACTTATTCATTCTCTGCGGTAGTCACTACGTTGGCAGGTAGTGCCAATGGCGAACCGGGATATCAGGATGGAGTTGGAAGTGAGGCGCTGTTTTTCTTTGACGCTGCCAAAGCAGAGCCGGCAGAAGACTGGAAGAAAGGTTCTGTTTGCGTAGATGATGACGGAAATGTGTATGTAGGCGACTGCGTCAACTACTGTGTCCGTAAGATTACTCCTGACGGAACTGTCACGACTTTGGCAGGACTGGCCGGAAATAAAGGTTGCATTGACGGAACAGGAATACAGGCACGCTTTAACGGACTTTACGGAATGGATTGCGATGCGGAAGGAAATATAATTCTGACCGATGTGTTCGAATGGAAAATCAGGAAAATAACACCTGAAGGAGTGACAACTACACTTGGAGAAACAGACTTTGAACCTTGGTTCCTGACCGTAGATAAACGCAATGGAGATATTTTTGTATCGTCCAGCAGTGGTATTTACAAATGGACGGCAGAGGGATCTACCCAGATAACTACCGGTAATTTTAGAGGGATTGTTGTGGATAAGGAAGGTAATTTGTATGCAGCCGACCAGATTCTGAATGGCATTGTAAAATTCAAAGCTGGTACTTGGGAAGCAGAGAATTTGATAGGTAAAGGAACATCGGGCTATCTGAACGGATCTTTTGAGGATGCACTCTTTACATTCCCGTCTGATTTGGCTATTGATTCGAACGGTGATATCTACGTAGCTGGTAATGGTGCGTGGGACGGTGGAGAGAATCTTGACCAAAGTATTCGCCTGCTTGATATGACAAACAGAGTGGTACGCTTGGTTGCAGGTGGCACTCAGGCAGGATATGTGGATGCTAATGCTGGCTCTGCCGCTTTCTCAGGACCTCAGGACCTTGCCGTAGATAAAAATGGTGTGATTTATGTCTACGATAAGAAAAATAATGTGATAAGGAAGATAGTTTATGAATAATTAAGGGGGAATGAGGCGGGGAGGAGTGCTTCTGCATCTTTAAGCCGCCTCTTCTGTTTTTCAGTTTTTAATAGGGTATTTAAAAGAAGTACAAATGAGAAAGAAAATGATTCTATTGGTTCTTACCTTGTTCATCGGGCTTAGCGCGTGTGGCAACGATGATAAGGAACTACCGGATGAACCGGGAAAAGAACAAGGTGGAAATGGAGGGGATGAACCTGAAAATCCTGATAACCCTTCCGGCAATGAACCGGTAAGCTGGTATGTGGCTACCACAGGCAACGATGGAAACAGTGGTACTCTGGACAGTCCTCTGAAAAGTATTTCAAAGGCATTGTTGCGTGTCAATCCCGGTGATACGATTTTTCTCCGGGAGGGTGCATACCATGAGTTTGTCACTCCTACTCGTTCAGGGGAAAAAGGTAAACTGATAACATTAAAAAGTTATCCGGGCGAAACTGCTAAGATTGATGGGACCGGAATGACGATCAAAGGTTGGTTCAGTGCATTGGTGCAACTGAAAAGTGTCCAATATATGACTTTTGAAAACCTGCATATCTGCAATGCTACGAATTCGGATGTTAATACCGACCCGGAAGGGGTATATATCAATGGAGTGTCAAGAGACATCACTTTCCGTAACTGTAAGGTTTATAATATAAAAAGTACTTGTCTTGCAGGACATAACAACGGTGACTGGCGTAGTGCGCATGCGTTTCTAGTCATAGGAGATGATAACGGCACACCGATACGTAATCTGACAATTGAAAAATGCGAAATCTACGATATGCATACCGGAACCAGTGAAACGCTGACTATTGCCGGGAATGTTGACGGTTTTACCATACAGGATTGCGAAGTACATGATGTCGAGAATATCGGTATTATTGTGGCCGGAGGAGACAACTTGAATGCAGGTGGTAATATATCCGTAAATTATGCGCGTAACGGAGTGGTGAGACGAAACAAGGTATATCGGTGCTCTCATCAGGTCTCAAAGGATTTTTGGGAAGGTGTTTATAATAATCCTGCCGCTTATGGGGCGATTGGAATCTATGTTTGCGGAGGTGCAAGTACTATTATCGAGCAGAATATCGTGTGGGAATGTGACCGTGCTATCGGTTTGGTTAGCGAGAGTAATGTGCTGGCTACCAAAGATTGTATTGTGCGTAATAATTTTGTTTACAACAACTATCGTACGGGAATTTACCTGGGCGATTATATCGGATACACGGTAGGAGGTACGTCCGGATGTTATGTTGTAAATAACACGCTCTATCACAATAACCTGGTTGGCGGTGCGTTGAACGGAAGCAATAATTCGGAAAATATCAATGATGAAAAGGATAGCGAGGGTGAGATTCGCCTGGCTGAGAATTGTACTAATAATACAATAATGAACAACCTCATTTATGCTGTGACCGATAGGGATATTTTTGTCCGTAAATACACCCGGTCCGGTAGCAAGAACAAAATCGGCTACAATCTCTATTATTCTCCGACTTCTGCCAATCACAAGTGGTTTTGGGATGGTGTAGAATATACGAATTTCTCTTCATGGCAGAAAGCCAGCGGAGATGAGAATTCGCTTTATAATGTCGATCCGAAATTGGTGAGCCTTGACATATCCGCTCCTGATTTGCACTTACAATCAGGATCGCCCGCTAAGAACGCCGGTTATTTCATTGCCGCCTATTTCGTAGGTAGCTATGATATTGATGGTAATGCACGTTACAATGGAACAAATATCAGCATAGGAGCCGATCAGTAATAAAACAGATTATAGATTAAATTCAAAGATATTCAATTAAAGCCAAATAGAAATGAGAAAAAGTTTTTGTTCGCTCATAAGCTTTCTTCTATTTAGCTTGTTAGCATGCGGAGCTGCTTCTGCCCATTGGTATGTGGCTCCGACTGGTAATGATGCGAATAATGGAAGTAAAAGAAAACCTTTAAAAACAATAGCCGCAGCACTGCAGCGTGTCAATCCTGGTGATACCGTTTTCTTGCGGGAGGGATCATACGGAGAGTTTGTCGTTCCGACACGTTCAGGAAAACCCGGCAAGATGATAACGTTGAAAAGTTATCCTGGTGAAATTGCTAAAATAGACGGTTCCGACCTGTATATCAAAGGATGGGGCAATGCACTGGTACAGGTCAATAATATAGACTATATGCAATTTGAGAACTTGCATATCTGCCATGCCCACGATTCGGAGAACAACACAGATCCGGAAGGAATTTATATAACCGGAACGTCCGGTAACATAACATTCCGGGGATGCAAAGTATATGATATAAAGAATGACTGCCCGTTAGTTGACGCAAAAGGTGACTGGCGCAGCGCGCACGCAATTCTGGTCTTAGGTACGGATGACAACACGCCAATTCGCAACCTGCTGATAGAGAAGTGTGAAATCTTCGAAATTCATAGCGGCACAAGTGAAGCCTTTACATTGGCAGGCAATGTGGTCGACTTCACCATTCAGGACAATGAAGTACACGATGTGGAGAATATCGGTATCATCATTGCGGGAGGAGATAATCTGAACCCCAAAGGCGATATTTCGGTCAATTATGCACGCAACGGGGTAGTGCGTCGCAATAAAGTATACCGTTGTACACACGAAAAATCGCAGGACTATTGGAGCCAGTCCGTATCCAATGGCGGCGCGATCGGTATATACCTGTGCGGCAACGGAAACACGATTGTAGAGCAGAATGAGGTTTTCGAATGTGACCGTGGTATCGGGCTTTGCAGTGAAAGTTACAAGTTGCAGACCAAGGACTGTATCGTACGTGATAATTTTGTGTACAACAACTTCCGTACCGGTATCTATATGGGAGCTTATCTCGGTTTCGACGGACTAAGTACCAAAAACTGTTATGTTGTGAACAACACTCTGTTCAATAACAACCTCAAAGGCGGCCAACTGGACGGCACGAATAATTATCTCAAAGTGAATGATCGGGATAACAGCAGCGAAGGGGAAATCCGTCTTTCCGAGTTGTGTGAAGAGAATGTAATCGCCAATAATATCATTTATGCCGTATCCGACCGGGATATCTTTATCCGCAAATACACGACTTCGGGAAAGAATAATTATATCGGTGGCAATATCTATTTCTCACCCACGAAGAAGAACCATAAATGGATATGGGATGGTAAGGAGTACACCGACTTTTCCGCCTGGCAGGCTGTAAGTGGTGATAAGACATCAGTGTTCGATGTAGATCCACTATTGAAAAGTACCCGGCTACAACAACCTGACTTACATTTGAAATCCTCTTCGCCGGCGATAGGGACAGGACTCATATTTCAGGGCTATGTCCGGGGAATGTTCGACGTTGACGGCGATAAGCGTTGTGATAATCATCGTATTAACATAGGTGCAGATCAATAAAGTGTCCGCCTTTTCACTAGTTTAAATATACAAACCATGAAAATACTAAAACAATTCTTTTCTGTTCTTTTCGTGCTGCTGTGTGTAGTAGGCACTGGCTATGCCGCTACGTTCGATGGCGTACGCGAACTTGTGTCCCGCCGTGCCCCATGGCTGGGAAAACATATTCAATTCAAGGAAATTGCGTCTTCGGACGGTGATTGTTTCATATTGCAGACTGTCGGCAAGAAATTGGTGGTACAGGCCACGGGAGCAAATGCGGCGGCAGTCGGTGTCAACTGGTATCTGAAATATTATTGCCACCGCAGTATGTCTCATCTAGGTGACCAGCTCGCCCCCGTTACTGAGCTTCCGGTCATCGGGCAACCTGTAACAGTCAAAACCACATCTATATATCGCTATGCGCTGAACTACTGTACTTTCAATTATACCATGAGCTTTTATGACTGGGACGACTGGCAATGGGAACTTGACTGGATGGCACTCAACGGCGTGAACCTGATGCTTGTAGCCAACGGCTCGGAAGCTGTATGGCAAAACACGCTCCGCCGGATGAACTACTCGGAAAAAGAGATTGCCGATTTTATCACCGGACCGGCTTATAATGCCTGGTGGCTAATGGGAAATATCGAAGGTTGGGGTGGCCCTATGCCTCAGTCACAGATAGACAGCCGGAAGAAACTGGTGCAGAAAATGCTGAAGCGTATGAAGTCATTGGGGATTGAGCCGTTAATGCCCGGATTCTACGGAATGGTGCCGAGCAACCTGAAAAACAAGAGTAAGGCGCATATCATTCCGCAAGGAACTTGGGGTGCTTTCACTCGCCCGGATATTCTGGATCCTATGGACCCAGAGTTCGATCGTGTTGCAGCCATCTTTTATGACGAAACCCGCCGTTTGTACGGTTCGGACATTCGTTTCTTCTCCGGCGACCCTTTTCATGAGGGAGGAGCTACGGACGGCGTAGCGCTGGGAGATGCAGGACGAGCTATACAAAAAACGATGCAGAAACATTTTCCCGGATCTATCTGGGTGTTGCAAGGCTGGCAGGACAACCCGAAGCCGGGTTTGCTGGAAAAGCTGGATAAACGCTATGTATTGGTTCAGGAATTGTTCGGGGAGAATACCAATAATTGGGAAACCCGTAAAGGCTACGAAGGAACGCCTTTCATTTGGGCTACTGTTACAAACTTCGGCGAACGTCCCGGTATCAACGGAAAATTACAACGTTTTGCCGATGAAGTTTACCGTGCCTCGAATAGCGAATATGCGAAGTATATGAAAGGGGTAGGTATCTTGCCCGAAGGTATAAACAACAATCCTGTTACGTATGAATTGTTACTTGAACTGGTGTGGCACAAAGACCGGGTGGATGTAGACCAATGGATAGAATCTTATGTTACAGCCCGTTACGGACGTATCACCGATGAAATACGGACTGCCTGGAAGATGATGTTGAAATCTATTTATAGCAGTGAAGTCGGTTATCAGGAAGGACCGCCCGAAAACATCCTGTGCGCACGTCCCGCACTTGAACTCAAATCGGTTTCCTCTTGGGGTAGACTGGCTAAGAAGTATGATAGAGATCTTTACAAGAAAGCAGCGTTCCTTTTTGCCAAGGCAATGCCGGAATTTAATGAGGTTCGTACCTATCGCATTGATCTGATACACTTCCTGAGACAAGTCATTGCCAATGAAGCTGATTCGGTGTTCTATGATATGATAACTGCCTATCAAGAGAAGAAAGTTGAGAAATTTGAGCAGGAAGTTTCCAAATTCCTGATGATGATCGATACCGAAAATGAGTTGTTGGCACAGGACCCGTTTTTCCGTCTGAGCACTTGGCAGCAACAGGCCAAAGATGCAGGAAATACGGCCGCAGAGAAAAAGAACAACTTCCACAACCTGATGATGCTTATTACCTATTGGGGAGAACATGTGACATCGGAAGACAATTTGCATGACTATGCCTATAAAGAATGGGCCGGCATGATGAACACCTATTATAAGGAGCGTTGGCTCGTTTACTTCGATTACTTGCGTGCGTTGCTTCGCGGAGAGGAAGCGAAAGCGCCCGATTATTTCCATTGGGAACGCGAATGGGTGGAAAAGAATTTGCACATGGCGGACGATGCGCCACGAATGTCTTTGGAAGAAATTGTAAATAAGGTCACTGACAGGTAATATTGTTTTATGTAAAAAGAATGAAAGTTATGAACAGGATATTTATCAGTTTAATGATTACCCTTCTGCTTGTAGGCTTTTCCGGTTGCGGGCAGAAGAAAAGCACCATGCATCCCCTTGTGGTGGCTACTCCGGAACGTCCTTCAGGGCAGGAGGACGTCATTCAACTAACTGCTCCCAAGATGGACACGGTACGCGTGGGATTTATCGGACTGGGGATGCGTGGTCCGGGAGCTGTTGTCCGTTTTACACATATTCCGGGTATCCAAATCAAGGCTTTGTGTGATATACGTCAGGAATGTGTGGAAAAAGCCCAGAACATTCTCAAGGAAGCCGGTTTGCCGGAGGCTATGACCTATTACGGTGATGAGAACTCCTGGAAACAGTTGTGTGAAAGGGATGATATTGACCTTGTGTATGTGGCTACTGACTGGAAACACCATGCGGAAATGGGAGTGTATGCTATGGAACATGGCAAACACGTAGCTATCGAAGTTCCCGCTGCCATGACATTGGAGGAGATTTGGAGTTTGATAAATACTTCCGAAAGAACCCGCAAACACTGTATGCAACTGGAAAACTGTGTATATGATTTCTTTGAACTGACAACATTGAACATGGCACAGCAAGGAGTTTTCGGCGAGATTCTGCACGTTGAGGGCGCTTATATTCATAATTTGGAAGATTATTGGTCTTCTTACTGGAATAATTGGCGTATGGATTATAATCGCAACAATCGTGGGGATGTCTATGCGACGCATGGCATTGGCCCGGCTTGCCAACTACTCAATATTCATCGGGGAGACAGGATGAAGACATTGGTGGCTGTGGATACAAAGGCGGTTAACGGACCGGCATATATCCGGAAAACCACGGGCGAAGAAGTAAAAGATTTCCAGAACGGTGACCAGACAACTACTGTCATTCGCACGGAAAACGGTAAGACAATACTCATCCAGCATAACGTAATGACGCCACGCCCGTATAGCCGGATGTATCAACTGGTCGGCACTGACGGATATGCCAGCAAATATCCGGTGGAGGAATATTGCCTGCGCCCCGAACAGGTAGATACGAATGTTGTTGCCAACCATGAAAACCTGAATGCGCACGGTTCTTTGCCCGAAGATGTGAAACGGGAATTGATGAACAAATATAAGCATCCGATTCATCAGGAACTGGAAGAAACAGCCAAAAAGGTAGGCGGCCATGGTGGTATGGATTATATCATGGATTATCGTCTGGTGTATTGTCTGCGCAACGGATTACCGTTGGATATGGATGTGTATGATCTCGCCGAGTGGTGTTGCATGGCTGAGTTGACTCGCCTCTCTTTGGAAAATGGTTCGGCTCCGGTGGCTGTTCCCGACTTTACCCGTGGAGGCTGGAATAAGGTAAGTAAATTCCGGCATGCATTTGTACAATAGGTATAGAAATAAAAATATAACAATCATCTATTATGAATAAAGGACAAAGGCTTTATAAGTTCATACTGGGTTTGCTCATGCCGTTTCTGTTTTTGGCTTGCTCCTCTAAAGAGCGTATTAAGATAGACGGCGGAACTTTCAATGTTGACGGTAAGGATGTGCAGTTGATTTGCGGCGAGATGCACTACGCCCGTATTCCTCACGAATATTGGCGCGACCGTTTGAAAAGGGCACGTGCCATGGGATTGAATACAATATCAGTCTATGTGTTCTGGAACTTTCACGAACGACAGCCCGGTGAGTTTGATTTCAGCGGGCAGGCGGATGTTGCCGAATTTGTACGTCTGGCACAGGAGGAAGGCTTGTATGTGATTCTCCGTCCGGGTCCGTATGCTTGTGCTGAGTGGGACTTCGGCGGTTATCCTTCTTGGTTGTTGAAAGAAAAGGACATGGTCTACCGCAGCAAAGATCCCCGCTTCCTGGAGTATTGCGAACGTTATATAAAAGCGCTTGGCAAACAACTGGCCCCGTTGACGGTCAATAACGGCGGAAACATATTAATGGTGCAGGTAGAAAACGAGTACGGTTCGTATGCGGCGGATAAAGAATATCTGGCAGCTCTCCGCGATATGATAAAAGATGCCGGATTCAATGTTCCGCTATTTACTTGCGACGGTGGTGGGCAGGTTGAGGCCGGACACATCGACGGTGCATTGCCGACATTGAACGGAGTGTTCAGCGAAGATATCTTTAAGATCATCGATAAATATCATCCGGGCGGTCCGTATTTTGTGGCGGAATTTTATCCGGCCTGGTTCGATGTATGGGGACAGCGCCATTCGACAGTCGACTATAAACGCCCTGCCGAGCAACTCGATTGGATGTTGGGACAAGGCGTATCCGTTAGTATGTATATGTTCCACGGAGGAACAAATTTCTGGTACATGAATGGTGCCAATACGGCTGGAGGATATCGTCCGCAGCCCACCAGCTATGATTATGACGCGCCTCTGGGTGAATGGGGAAACTGTTACCCGAAATATTATGCTTTCAGGGAAGTCATTCAGAAGCATCTGCCTCATGGAACCGTATTGCCCGAGGTTCCCGCCGACAATCCGACAACAACCTTCGCAACGATTGAACTGAAAGAAAGTGCTTCTTTGCAGGCTGCTTTTCACCAGACTACCGAATCGGAAAATGTCCTTTCAATGGAAGATCTGGGAGTCGACTTCGGTTACATACACTATCAGACTACCATAAACAAGGCAGGCAAACAGAAACTTATTATACAGGATTTGCGTGATTATGCGGTAATTCTGGTTGACGGAAAGCAAGTGGCAAGTCTGGATCGCCGTTACAATCAGAATAATGTAATGCTGGATATACAGAAAGCTCCTGCTACCCTGGAGATACTGGTAGAAAATACAGGACGTGTTAATTATGGTCCCGATATTTTGTTCAACCGGAAAGGAATTACGAACCAGGTGCTGTGTGGAGATGAAAAGTTGACAGGTTGGTCTATCACTCCTCTGCCACTTTATAAAGAGAAAGTTTCGGAAATGAACTTTGGCGAAAGTATCCAGGGAAAACCTGCTTTCCATAAGGGAATATTTACCGTTCGGCAGAAAGGCGACTGTTTCGTTGATATGAGCCGTTGGGGGAAAGGGGCTGTCTGGGTAAATGGTAAATCGCTCGGGCGTTTTTGGAATATCGGTCCTCAACAGACTTTATATCTGCCTGCCCCATGGTTGAAAGAAGGGGAGAATGAGATTGTCGTTTTTGAAATGGAAGATACCGGAAACCGTGTTCTGCAAGGACTGGACCGACCGATTCTCGACAGCCTCGGTGTAGACAAGAATTATCAGAAGGGACAGCTTCGTGTGGTTACGGGTACTCCTACGCTCGACGAAGGGGATATCATTCTGAAAGCTACTTTGAAAGAAATGAACGAGTGGCAACAGTTCGATTTCCCTGTTGCTGCAACCTTCCGTCATTTTTGCATCGAGACTCTTTCCTCGTATACGGATGACAATCAGGCTTGTATCTCGGAAGTGGAATTGCTGGATGATAAAGGTCAGGTGATTGATAAAACGAAATGGAAAGTTGTCTATGTAGACAGTGAACTGGCGGACCAGAATCTGGGAGTAGGGGAGAACTTATACGACGGAGATGTTTCGTCCTTCTGGCATACGGACCCGACAGCGAAAGCTTCTCATCCGCATCAGATCATAATTGATATGCAGGAGATATATAAAGTTACTGCTTTCCGGGTGAAAGTGCGCGAAGGCTCATTCTTATCCGGTAAAGTAAAAGAGTTCCAATTATATACCCGTCCGCAGTTCTTCCTGTTTCATTGATAAGATAAATCAGGGAGATACGTCAAAAAACTAAGTAATGTTTTACCGTAGGGATGTGGTTTGCCTGTCTGAAGATAATTTGTTATATGTCTTCAGGCAGGTATCTTCCTGTCCCTTACGGTAGATCTTTTTTGGGGGATGGCATCTCTCTTAAAATCTATAAGCTGAATAACTTGAACTTAGTTTTCTACCAGAAAAGATTTTTCAGTTTCATATCTCATATTCTCATGTTTTTTGTATAACTAATTCATTATCAATTAATTAATTTATGAGAAATAAAAAGGAACAGAGTTATTTCTCATAGTTTTTCTGTTTTTTTCCCTCATAATTGAGTTATTTCTCATAGCCCCCTTTCCTGTTCTTTCTTCTCTCTACTCCATATTTTTCTCCTGCCATATGCTTCTTTTTCTGCAGTCTTCCCTTTAATACCATATGCTATGTTCATGTTTTTTTAATATTACGTCTTTCTCCTTGTGCTTTTCCCCTATCCTCTCTTTTGTTCCACTCCGGTGCCCGGTCTTTTTCACTCCGGTGGCCGGTTCTTTCCACTGAAGTGTCCTGTCCTGTTCACTGTAGTGGAACGAACAGCATGTCTTTTCGATTATCCGTTATTCTCCTCCTTCCGGAAGGATGATTCCCCTCAGGGGTAGGTGGTATGTAAATGTCGGAATGGGTAATTCCCCGCTTTTTATATCCGGCCTGTTTTTTTTAGTACCGAATAAATCTGCCTGCATTACTTGTTTCTTTGTTTAGTGCTTTCCTCCCTCGTTTAAATATAATAATGTGTATAGTTTTGTATTCTTCCCTTCGTAGCTTCTTGTATAGAAATGGCGGTGTTCTTGAACCAGCCTATCAATCAGCAAGTTAGTCAGATTATAAAAAAATAATCAGAAAAAAGAGTGATATATATTTGTTTTGTATCCTGAAAGGGAGTACCTTTGCACCCGCTTTCCGAGAGAAGAAAGCCTTGATGAAAATGACTTAGTGACAAAGCGCAGGACTGCTTGACTCAAGAACAAAAAAAACTTCCGAAAAGTTTTGGAATATAAATAAAAAAGTTCTTATCTTTGCAGTCCGATTCGCAAAGAAAAGGTGTTTTGCTTGTTCTTCTTTCTATTTATTCTTTCCCTTTCGCATAGAGAGTCTGAGAAACGGATAAAAAGAAAAACTGAAAAAAAACTTCCGAAAAAGTTTGGTAGTTAAAAATAAACCTCTTACCTTTGCACCCGCTTTTGAAACGGAAGCGACAAGTTCTTTGAAATATTGATAAACAATACAAGTAGTACAAGAAAAGATAGAACCGTCAATACAATCTGTTATTTATGTTTATCTATATGTAATAGATACAGGTATTTAGAATGAAGTCAATAAATTGTACGGCATCCTGAACAGAGCTATAACCGGCACATGCCGATTAAAAAATACTTTTACAATGAAGAGTTTGATCCTGGCTCAGGATGAACGCTAGCTACAGGCTTAACACATGCAAGTCGAGGGGCATCAGTTTGGTTTGCTTGCAAACCAAAGCTGGCGACCGGCGCACGGGTGAGTAACACGTATCCAACCTGCCTCATACTCGGGGATAGCCTTTCGAAAGAAAGATTAATATCCGATAGCATATATTTCCCGCATGGGTTTTATATTAAAGAAATTCGGTATGAGATGGGGA
>CEAK01027642.1_pt1 | contig 18830 bp, 17 predicted proteins | sample 480681 | NCBI WGS metagenome assembly CEAK01 (sample SAMEA3182071, study PRJEB8094) | gut metagenome | biome: human; feature: gut; material: Stool; isolation source: human stools | place: Canada | collected 2011-12-06 | reverse complement strand
GAAGGGAGGACGAAAAGCAATGCGCAGTGTAAACAAAACGTCTCTCCGAATGGAGAGCATGATCGGATAAGGAGAATCCCTTATGAAAAAACAAATCATGACTCTTGCGGGCATCCCTGCCATCCTGTACGGCAGCCGGAGCCGGAATGCTTACCTCTATCTCCACGGCAAGAACGGCTGCAAGGAAGAGGCAGAACGTTTTGCCGCTACAGCCTGTGAAGCAGGTTGGCAGGTGCTGGCTATCGACCTGCCCGAGCATGGCGCACGGAAAAACAGCCCTGAGCGGCTTCTGCCGTGGGTGGCTGTGCCGGAGATAGAAGCCGTATACGCCCGCATAAAGCCGGTGTGGGCGCATATCCGGCTGTATGGCGTGAGCATCGGCGCGTGGCTTGCCATGCAGGCGCTGCAGGGAGACGCGCCGGAACAGGCTCTGCTGGTCTCTCCGGTGGTGGATATGGAAGCTCTCATCACGAATATGATGCAATGTGCCCATGTGACCGAGGAACAGCTGCAGCGGGCAGGGGAGATCCCCACGGATCTTGGGGAGACCCTCTCATGGCCGTATCTGTGCTGGGTGCGGGAACATCCGCTGCACTGGCATGGCCGCACGCAGGTGCTGTATGGTGACAGGGATGCCCTGACCAGCCGCACCATGATCGAGCGCTTCCGTCAGGAAAGCGGGGCGCATCTGACGATCATGGAGGGCGGGGAACACTGGTTCCACACCCCAGTGCAGATGGCGGTCCTTCAAACGTGGGAAGAAACGAATTTTTGATTTTTGATTTAGAATAGCCGCCGCGTGCGCTATGGCTATTTTTAGCGGAAGTATTATTTTTATATTTGCAAACCAGCAAAGCCTGCGGGCTTTGCTGGTTTGCTTTTTCACGGGAAAGGTCGTGACCGTACACTGCATTTTTTGTGGTGACTATGCATTTTATCTTTGGGACTCTTTCTGTGAAAAAATGGTTTGGAAACGACCGCAGTCGTTTCCAAACCACAATATCAAATAAATTTTCCTCTGCTTATGGCCAGAGCGCACGCGGAGGCCATTTCAAATCATAGAAGCTTACAGCAACAAAAACTGCCGCTGACGGTTTTTACGCCGTCAGCGGCAGTTTGCATTTACAGATTCAGTTCAGCAGGATCTGAAACTCAGACCTTTGCTTCGCTGTTTTGCTCAGCATTCTTATAGGCCTTGAAGGAGTGGAACACGATGTTCAGGCCCAGAACGATCAGCAGCACGGCCAGGATCAGCTGCAGGCCGTTTGCAATGAACACAGCACCCCAAGTGGTCTCGCCAGCGGGGATGGTGACAGCAGCGGCATTGCTGATGGCCTTGACCATGGCGATCAGGCGCTGCACCAGAGCGGTGAAGGTGACGCACAGCATGATGACCAGCGGAGGGAAGATCATCTTGTTGCTGCGGCCGGTGACCTTCAGGAACACGCACAGGGTGGCCAGAACCAGAGCGCTCAGCAGCTGGTTTGCAGAACCGAACAGGGGCCAGATGTTGGCGTAGCCGATCTTGGTCAGCAGGAAGCCGAAAGCCAGAGTCAGGAAGGTGGAGAAGTACACGTTGCACAGCAGCTTGCGCCAGCCCTCAGCATGCTCCATGTCGTCCACGCTGAACAGCTCCTGGAAGCTCATGCGGCCGATACGGGCCACAGCATCCAGACTGGTCAGAGCCAGTGCGGAAACGCACATGGTCATAAACACAGAGGCAAAGTGCTGGTCCAGGCCGAAGCCCACGAAGAAGCTGGCAACGCCGCGGCTGAAGATCTGGAACGGAGTGCCGTCTGCGGGGGTGCCGTCTGCAGCAGCAGAAGCACCGGCCACACACAGGGCGATGACAGCCAGCAGGCTTTCCAGCACCATGGCACCGTAGCCGACCTTCAGCATATCCTTCTCATTGGTAACGGTCTTGGAGGAGGTGCCGGAAGACACCAGACTGTGGAAACCGGAAACAGCGCCGCAGGCAACGGTAACGAACAGGATGGGGAACATGGTGCCCAGCTTGGCGTTGGTAAAGCCGGTGAACACCGGCAGGTTCATGACGGGATGGTTGACGATCAGGCCCAGAACAGCGCCCACGATCATGGCCACGAACATAAAGGTGGTCATGTGGTCACGGGGCTGCTTCAGCAGCCACATGGGCAGGACAGCGGCAAAGAAGATGTACACAAAGGTGATGTAGCTCCATGCAGCCTTGCCCAGAATGATGGGGAAGTTTGCACCCACCACAAAGGACAGCACGATGAATACGATGCTGATCACATTCTCTTTCCAGCCGGTGAAGTGCAGGTTCTTCTGCAGCAGGCCAAAGATCACGGCGAACACCATGAACATGATGGAGACCATGCCGGCAGCACCGTTGGTCTGGGCAGCCTCCACCAGAGCACCGTCAGCACCGTAGGCATTGAAGGTGCCGGCCACCATGTCGGCAAAGGCGGCGATCACGATGCCGCAGAACAGCCAGCAGAACAGCAGGAACAGCTTGCGGCCGGTCTTGCCGATGTACTTTTCGATCAGCATGCCCATGCTCTTGCCGTCGTTCTTAACGGAAGCATACAGAGCGCCGAAGTCGGTGACAGCACCGAAGAAGATGCCGCCCAGCAGCACCCACAGCAGCACCGGCAGCCAGCCGAAAGCAGCGGCCTGGATCGCACCGGTGACAGGGCCTGCACCGGCAATGGAGCTGAACTGGTGTGCAAACACGGTCCAGCCGTCGGTGGGAACGTAGTCCCGGCCGTCCTCATGGACAACTGCCGGGGTCTTGGCAGAGGGGTCGATGCCCCACTTGTTTGCCAGCCAGCGGCCATAAAGCATATAAGCGCCAAACAGACACACGGCTGCGATCAATACGATGACCAGCGTATTCATTGTTTTTACCTCTTTCCTTTTTTGGCATCCGGCAAATGTCAGCGACATGGGGGCGGCAGGGTGTAAAAAAGGCCCCGTCTTCCTGCGTTCGTTCCATTTGGGACGAACCATCGAAGACGAAGGCCTTCACATACACTGCACATCGTGTATGGAATACTCCGCGATACCACTTCGTTTGCTGCACAGGGCAGCCACTCCCAGCGTACATACATACGCAGCCCCGTAACGTGGGCAAAACGGCCATGCATTACTGGAAGGCGGGGTCAGCGCCTTTGTTCACACAGGCTGCTCGCAGGGGAGAACGCTTTGCTCCTGACTGCTGCCCTTGCATCAGATGGGCGGCTCTCTGGGAGAGGGTGCTGCAAAGAATCATGTCCTGTTCATCGCATTTGCCGAATGATTGTCCGTATTTTAGTGCGGAATTCACAAATTGTCAATATCTTTGGAACAAGTTCGGAGGATACACTAATTCAGAAAAGCGTTCTGCAATAATTTTTAGGTGATTTTTGTTCATGCGTGAAACGAAGAAAACTATACACGTCAACGAATGAAAAGAGTTCACGCCAAGGGCTTGACTTTCACACTTTGATGTGCTAAAGTGGTGATGCAAGAAAGAACCTGAACATTTCCGGAACAATTAAAAGAGGGAACGCTCCCAAAACCGGACAGTCCGCTGCGGCGGCAAGGAGAACATTCATGGCAGATAAAAATTCCAGAAGAAACCAGACCACCGATGCACTGTTTGATGCCATCCTCAGTCTGGAAACGCGGGAGGAGTGCTACAACTTCTTTGAAGACCTGTGCACCGTGAAGGAGATCTCGGATATGGCGCAGCGGCTGGAAGCGGCAAAGATGCTGCTGGACGGCAGAACCTACGATCAGATCGTGAAGGCAGTGGAGATCAGCACGGCCACCATCAGCCGCATCAACCGCTGCATCCAGTACGGCTCCGGCGGCTACCGCGAGACCATTGAAAAGGTGCGCGGCACCCAGAACCCTAAAAAGCAGGAGTAACACCGGCGTACCCGGCAGACATAGAATGGGGCGTACACCGCCCCTGACCGGATGAACGAAAGGAAGGTTTTATCATGTCTGCTGAGAACTGTATCGATACCACCCGCTGCCCCTGCCCCTGCCTGCCCAAGGTGACGCTGGAGCAGGCGGTCATTGACCTTGTGGAGAGCATCGCTCTGCAGGAAAATGCCCTGAGCCACATCCTGTGTGCCGAGAGCCGGAAGATGGATGCCGCCATGAAACTGGACGGTCTGGACCTGTGCAAGCTGCTGGAAGTAAACGATTCGGCCACCAACATGGTGCACGCCGTGGCAAACCTGGAGCTGGTGCTCAAGGATAAGCTGGAGTTCGTCTCCAACAACCTGTACTATCCGCCTGCGGATGCCGCAGCGAAGTAAGAAGATGCGGAAAGGCCTGTCCGGATGCCGGGCGGGCCTTTTCTCTGCTTGAATGCATAATTTTTGTAAAAACCATTTGTTGGAATTGCTGATAACGGGATTCTGTGCTATACTATACAATGTATCACCATGAAAGTGAGGAAATTTACAAATTGCTGAACTACGATGCGATCCTGTTTGATGTGGACGGGACCCTGATCGATTCCGCTCCCGGTATCATAAATACATTAAAAGAAGTCTTTGCCAGGATGGGCGTGGACACCACAAATGTGAACCTGCGCCGCTACCTTGGCCCGCCGCTGCGCAAGAGCTTTGGTGAGCACTTTACCGACCCGGCCCTCATTGAAAAGGCCACCGACCTGTACCGCGACAGCTATGCCGTCAAGGGCAGCCACGAGTGCGCCGCCTACCCCGGTGCAGCAGAGATGCTGCAGCGCCTGAAGGACGCGGGCCTTGTGCTGTGCACCGCTACCTCCAAGCCTACGCAGGTCGTCACGCCCATTCTGGAAGAAAAGGGCCTTGCAGGCTATTTTGATTTTATCGGCGGCGCGTCCATGGACGAGAGCCGCGACACCAAGACCGACGTGGTGCGCCATGTGCTGGCCCAGCCCATGATGCAGGGCAGGCGGGTGCTGATGGTGGGCGACCGCAACGACGACATGCGCGGTGCTGCGGACTGCGGGCTGGATGCCGCCGGTGCGCTGTACGGCTACGGCAGCAGGGAAGAGCTGGAACCCTTCCACCCGGTGCTGCTGGCCGAAAGCTGCGCCAGCCTTGCAGACCAGATCCTGAACGGACAGGCATGACCGGAAGGCCCTGTGCCGGAAACTAAGTGAATGGTGAGAAATATGAGAAATACACGACCGGAAAAGCAATCGCTTACTCCTATGCAGAAGCAGGCTGTGCTGGTGTGCAGTGTGTGCGCGCTGGCAGCCATTCTGACCATTGCCATTACCATGACGCTGCTCAAGCGCGGCAAGACCCCTGCAGCCCCGGGGGAACAGCCCTCCAGCGAGGTGCTGGTGCCGGGCGAAGAGGATATCTCGGATCACTACCAGATCAGCGAGACCTCTGCCGCCCTGCTGCCGGAGACCGCCGACGCGGGCGAGAGCTACCAGAAGGAAACGCTGTTCCTCGGCGATTCCAACACGGTGCGCCTGTACGCCAACGGCCTGATCAGCCTGCAGCAGTTCTGCGCCAAGGAGGGCATTGGCACCCATGCCGCCCTGAACGAGGGCATCGTTACCTTTAAAAAGGACAGCAGCACCTACACCATCGCGCAGGCCGTGGCCAAAATGAAGCCCCGCCGCGTGGTCATCATGCTGGGCACCAACGATACCGGCATGAGCGTGGACGAGTTCATCAAGAACTACACCGCGCTGGTGCAGGCCATTCAGGAAAGCTACCCCTACACCGACATCATCGTGAACACGGTGCCGCCGGTGCCTGCAAACCACGCAAACTACCCCCACATGGACCAGACCAAGATCGACGACTTCAACATGGCCCTGCTGTCCATGTGTGAGCAGATGGGCCTGAAGTTCCTCAACAGCGCCGAAGCGCTGAAGGATGCCAACGGCTATGGCCGCGAGGATTACTACCAGACCGGCGATATCCACCTGAAGCCCGTGGGCCTGAAGGCCATGCTGAGCTATCTGCGCACCCACGCTTACCAGACCGACGACCGCCGGCCAGACACCGCCAACATCCCCACCCGCGCCGAGTATACCCCGAACCCCAGCTCTGCGGTGACAGCACCCAGCAGCTCGGAGGCTGCAGGCTCTTCCGAAGAGCAGGGTGTGCTGTATCAGGCCAGCTACCGGGTGGACAAGACCGGCGGCACCCTTTCCAGCGGCAGCGACAGCGGCAAGACGTCCCTCTCCTATGAAGTGACCAGCGCCGCCCAGTCCATCAGCGTGACGGCTGTGCCGCAGGACGGCTATGTGTTCGTCAAGTGGAGCGACGGCGTGACCCAGAAGACCCGCACCGATACGAACTTCAAGCAGAACGTGGACGTGACCGCCGTATTTGCAGCGGCTTCCGTGCATATCAGCAGCACCGGCAAGGCCGTGCTGGGCGATTCCTACACCTTTACCGCAAAGCTGGGCGGCAAGCACCTCACTGCCGACAGCATCCGCTGGTACGCCAACGGTGCGGAAGTGCCGCAGGCGGCGGGCAAGACCACCGTCAAGGTGGAGATCGACCCCTCCATGCTCAATGCGACCTTTAAGGTGTACGCAGTGGCAAGCTACAACGGCTGCACCGTTACCAGCAACGTCCTGAATGTGACGGTCAGCGGCGTAAGCTCCGGCAGCTCGTCTCACAGCTCCGGCAGCTCTGGCAGCACGTCGGGCAGCAGTTCTTCCGGCAGCACCAGTTCTTCCGGTGCATCGTCCGGCACCACCTCCGGGGCATCCTCCGGGGCTACATCTACCTCCGGCAGCTCGTCTCACAGCTCTTCCGACAGCTCGTCTCACAGCTCTTCCAGCAGTGAGAGCACGGCTTCCCCGGCAGGCTCGGCTTCTGCTTCCAACGGAACAGCCAGCTCTTCCCACAGCACCAGCTCGTCCCACGCGGACTCTGGTGAGAGCAGCTCGGCTTCCCATAGCAGCTCCAGCAGCTCTGCAAGCTCTGGCAGCTCCCATGCGGCTTCGGAATCCAATGCCAGCAAGGAAGCCGCCAACGAGCAGTCCGCATCCACGGACTCCGCGTCCTGAGGCTGTCACCCCGGCCTGCTGTGCCGCATAGGCTGGCAGGAAGGGAGGCGTTTGCATGTACTACGAGGAACCCCGCATCCCGGCGCTGCCCGGGGAAGAGAACGTGACCGACGGCAGCGTGGACGATTACGGCACCGACTGGGAGAACGTGGACAACGGCGCGCTGGAAGAGGAAATGGCAAAGTGTGCTGCCACCCCCTGTGATGTCAAAACCACCTGCCCGGACAACGACCCGGAGCAGACGGACGTACCATCGTACGAAATTGTAACAGAATGATGTGAAGCCAGCTCTGTTTACGGCAGGGCTGGCTTCTGCCTGTTGTTGAGCGCATGGCAGCTGAGGCCATGGCAGAAGGAAAAGAGGGAAGGTTTATGGCAAAATATTATTGCGTGCTGTTCGATGCAGACAACACCCTGCTGAACTTTGACGCAGCCGAAAGCAAGGCACTGGCCGAAACGCTGGTGAACTACGGCATTGAGCCGGACGCAGAAACGGTGCAGACCTACCGCACCATCAACTCGGAGCTGTGGCGGCAGCTGGAAAAAGGCCAGATCAAGCGGGAAAAGCTCATGGCGGAGCGGTTCACCCGCTTCCTCAAAGCCATTGATGCCGCCGGTGACGGAGCCGAGATGAACCGCTTCTATCTGGAGCAGCTCTCCACCCACCCGGATCTGATGGGGCCGGAAGTGCTGGATGTGCTGCGGGAGCTTTCCGAGGTGGCAACGCTGGCCGTTGTGACCAACGGCTTCCAGAAGGTGCAGATCCGCCGTCTGGCCGAGAGCGGTGTGCTGAACTTTATGGAGGACGTGTTCGTCTCCGAGAAGATGGACAGCGAAAAGCCCAACCGCAGAATTTTTGATGCGGCCCTGCGCGCCCTTGGCGTGGAGAACCGCGAGCATGTGCTGGTGGTGGGCGACGGCCTGAGCAGCGACATTCAGGGCGGCGTGAATGCGGGCCTTGACACCTGCTGGTATAACCCCAGCCACGCCGAGAACCCCGGCAAGGTGGTGCCCACCTACGAGATCGCAGACCTGAAAGAGCTGTACCCGCTGGTGATGGAGCAGGAAGAGCTGGCCAATGTGGGCCTGAAGAACCGCCGCCACCAGTGCTGAGCCAATAAGCGGATGGAGAACGGGATCATAAAACTATGCTGATACATTTGGAAAAACTAGGCAAGAGCTTTGGCGAGAAGATCGTGCTGCACGATGTGACCGCCAGTGTCGAGCGGGAGGACCGCATCGGCATCGTGGGCCAGAACGGCGCGGGCAAGACCACCCTGCTCAAGATTTTGACCGGCGAGTACCAGGACTACGAAGGTGAGTTCAGCGTGACCCACGGCGTGACGCTGGGCTATCTGGAACAGAACGCAAAGCTGGATGCCACGCTGGATCTCTACGGCGAGATGCGCTCCACCTTTGCCCCTGTGCTGGATGCCATGGCCCAGATGCAGGTGCTGGAACGCAAAATGGCCGCGCAGCCGGACGACACGGAGCTGCTGGCCCGGCACGACCAGCTGCAGAACATCGTGGATGCCGCCGACGGCTACAACATGGATGTGAACATCAAAAAGGTGCTGTCCGGCATGGGCTTTGCGCAGGATACATGGCAGAAGAACATTGCGGTGCTCTCCGGCGGCGAGCTGACGAGGCTGCGGCTGGCAAAGCTGCTGCTGGAAAAGCCGGACGTGCTCATTCTGGACGAGCCCACCAACCACCTGGACTTTGCCACCATGGAATGGCTGGAAAACTACCTCAAAAGCTATTCCGGTGCGGTGCTGGTGGTCAGCCATGACCGCTACTTCCTCGATAACGTGTGTACGAAGATCTGGGAGGTCTCCTTCCAGACCATGACCACCTACAAGGGCAACTTCTCGGCCTACCTGCCCCAGAAGGAAGCCGCCGACGCCCTGCGCCAGAAGCAGCACGATGCAGATGTGGCACTGGCCGAAAAGCTGCAGGACTATGTGGACCGCAACCTTGTGCGCGCCTCCACCACCAAAATGGCCCAGAGCCGCCGCAGGCAGCTGGAAAAGCTGGAGATCACCGAAGCGCCCAAGGACGAGACCAACCAGCTCAAGTTCCGGTTTGAATATGACGTAGAACCGTGGAACGAGCTGGTGCTGCTCAAGAACCTGACCATCAAAATAGGGGAGCGCACCCTGCTGGAACCCTTTACCTACACGGTGTGCCGCGGCCAGCGGCTGGTGATCGCAGGCCCCAACGGCGCGGGCAAGTCCACCCTGATGCAGGTGCTGGACGGCAAGCGCCGCCCCTCCGGCGGCATGGTGCGGCTGGGCACCGGCGCACGGCCCAGCATCTTTGCCCAGCAGCAGAACCGTCTGGGTCAGGGCCGGGTCATCGATGTGATCTGGAACAAGTACCCCCGCATGACCGAGCTGGAGGTGCGCAGCCATCTGGCAAAGCTGGGCTTCCGGGGCGAGACGGTGTTCAAGCCCTGCGAGGCGCTTTCCGGTGGCGAGCTGGCCCGCCTGCGCTTTGCGGAGATCGTGCTGGAACGGCCCAACCTGCTGTTTCTGGACGAGCCCACCAACCATCTGGACATTTACACCCGCGAAAACCTTACCGAGGCCCTCATGGCCTACACCGGCACGCTGCTGCTGGTCACCCATGACCGCCACCTGATGAACAGTCTGGCCTGCCCCATCCTCTACCTTGAGGACGGCAAGGCCACCCTCTACCCCAGCTACGATGCCCTGATGGGCCGCAACGCCCCGGCACCTGCCGTGCAGAAGGCCGCCGAACCGGCCAAGACCGGCTACGGCAGGGAGCAGCGCCGCCGCCGCGCCGAGCTGCGGGCCAAGATCAAGGCCTGCGAGGACGAGATGGAAGCCTGCGGTGCACGCGAAGTGGAGCTGGACAACGAGATCAACTCCCCGGAGGTGTACAACGACCCCGACCTGCTGCGCCAGAAGAGCGACGAGCTGAGCGACCTGCGCTTCCATCAGGAAGAGCTGTTTGCCGCGTGGGAAGCTGCCATGGAAGAGCAGGAAAGCTACGAGCAGAGCCAGCAGACCGAAGAGTAAAGGAGAGCGCAGCATGCCCCAAAACAGACGCAGTTACGAAAAAACGCGCCGCATCGCCCTTTCCGGCCTGCTGTTTGCGCTGGCCATGGCACTTTCGTTCATTGAGGGCACGCTCACCATCCCGGGCCTTTTGCCGGGCATGAAGCTGGGCCTTGCCAATATCGTGGTGATGTACGCGCTGTTTTTCATGGGGCCAAGGCAGGCGCTGGTGCTGGACGTGCTCAAGGCACTGTTCGTGTTTCTGGTGTCCGGCTTCACGGCGGGCCTTCTCTCGCTGTGCGGCGGCCTTTTGTCCCTGCTGGTGATGTGGGTGCTGTACTATCTGCTGCCGGTGCGGCCCACCTGGTTCATCCTGTCCGTATGCGGCGCACTGGCCCACAACATCGGCCAGCTGCTGGGTGCAGGCGTGATCATCTCGTCCTCGCTCTCGTTCTACTATGCGCCGGTCATGCTGGTGCTGGGCCTTGTGATGGGCGCACTGACCTCCATCACCCTCAAGGCCCTGCTGCCGGCTCTTGGCAAAATGGGCTTCTCCACGCAGGAAAAGCGGGGGGAATAACCAACCGTCCATGCATCACAGTTGCATTTTGGCCGGAAATCAGTATAATAAGGAAACAACCTGCTATTTTAAAGATAAAATCTCTTGCATACAGCGCTGCCGCCGTGGGAAAGTGCGCGGCAGCCGGGAGGTGTTTGCACTATGAGTGAAAAAGTTACCATCAAGGTGGAGCGCAAAAAGCTGCATCTGCCCACCATCGCCCTGCGGGGGCTGGTGGTGTTCCCCAACAATCTCGTCCACTTTGAGGTGGGCCGCGAAAAGAGCATTGCCGCCGTGGAGTGGGCAATGGCAAATAATTCCAACGTGTTTCTGGTGGCACAGAAGTCCATGGACACCACCGAGCCGCAGCAGGCAGACCTGTTCAGCTACGGCGTGGTGGCCGAGGTCAAGCAGGTGCTGCGCGTCTCCGGGGACCTTGTAAAGGTCCTGGTGGAGGGCAAGTACCGCGCAAAGCTCAGTGCACTGGATGCCAGCGGCGATTTTCTGCTTTCGGAGGTGCGCCCGGCCCCGGTGCGCGCAGGCAAGGCTGACGATGCCGTGGAGACCGAAGCGCTGCTGCGCGCCCTCAAGGCCGGGTTTGACGAGTACCTTGGCATGAACCCGCGCCTTGGCAAGGACGTGGTGTTTGCCATCGTTTCCAGCGACGACCCCGCCTTCCTCAGCGAGTACATGCCCGCAAACCTGCTGTTCCGCTACGAGGACAAGCAGGCCGTGATGGACGAGGGCACCCTGAACGGACGGCTGAAAAAGCTCATCGAGATGCTGCGCCGTGAGTGTCAGGTGATGAAAATTGAAAAGGAGATCGCGGAAAAGGTCAACGAGTCCATGGACAAGAACCAGCGCGATTACTACCTGCACGAACAGCTGCACATCATCAGCGACGAGCTGGGCGAGGGCGACGACACCCACGCCGAGGCCGACGAGTACCGCCGCAGGATCACGGAACTGCACCTTGCCGAGGACAGCGAGAAGAAGCTGCTCAAGGAAGTGGACCGCCTTGCCAAGATGCAGGGCTCCAATCAGGAAGCAACGGTCATCCGCACCTATCTGGACACCTGCCTTGACCTGCCGTGGAACACCTTTACGGTGGACGACCTTGATATCAGCCGCGCACAGCAGATTTTGGACCGCGACCACTACGGCCTGAAAAAGGTGAAGGACCGCATTCTGGAAACGCTGGCCGTGCGCAAGCTGGCACCGGACGTGAAGGCACAGATCATCTGCCTTGTAGGCCCTCCGGGCGTGGGCAAGACCAGTATTGCACGCTCCATCGCCGAAAGTCTGGGCCGCAAGTATGTGCGCATCAGCCTTGGCGGCGTGCGGGATGAAGCCGAGATCCGCGGCCACCGCCGCACCTACATCGGCGCGATGCCCGGCAAGATCATCACTGCCATGATCTCTGCCAAGAGCGCGAACCCCCTCATGCTGCTGGACGAGATCGACAAGCTGGCAGGCGACTTCCGGGGCGACCCGGCCGCAGCCCTGCTGGAAGCGCTGGACCCGGAGCAGAACAGCACCTTCAACGATCATTTCATCGATATCCCCTTCGATTTGAGCCATGTGCTCTTTATCACCACCGCCAACGATCTGGGCAGCATCCCCGGCCCCCTGCGTGACCGCATGGACGTGATCGAGCTGCCCAGCTACACCCGCGTGGAAAAATACAACATTGCCCGCAAGCACCTGCTGCCCAAGCAGCTCAAGGCCTGCGGCCTGACCGGTAAGGTCACGCTGAGCCAGAGCGCGCTGTACGGCATCATTGACGGCTACACCCGCGAGGCCGGTGTGCGCAATCTGGAACGCACCATCACCAGCGTGCTGCGCAAGTGCGCCCGCAAGATCGCCGCAGGCGAGGTGGAAAGCGTCTCCGTTACCGGCACCATGCTGGAACAGCTGCTTGGCCCCCGCTTTGTCAAGCCCGACTTCCTCAACCGCACCAACGCGGTGGGCATCGCCAACGGTCTGGCATGGACCAGCGTGGGCGGCGAGACCCTGCCCATCGAGGTGCAGGTGATGGACAACGGCAGCGGCAAGATCACCGTCACCGGTTCGCTGGGCGACGTGATGAAGGAGAGCGCTCAGCTGGCCGTTACGTGGGTGCGCGTGCACGCCGCCGAGTACGGCATCGACCCGGAAAAGCTCAAGAAGTGCGACCTGCACATCCACGCCCCGGAGGGCGCAGTGCCCAAGGACGGCCCTTCTGCCGGTGTCACCCTGACCACGGCGCTGGTGTCCTGCCTGTCCGGCATCCCGGTGCGCGGTGATGTGGCCATGACCGGCGAGATCACCCTGCACGGCAACGTGCTGCCTATTGGCGGCCTGCGGGAAAAGAGCATGGCGGCCTACCGCGAGGGCATGAAAACGGTGCTCATCCCCAAGGACAACGAACCCGACCTGTACGAGGTGGACGACGAGGTGAAGAAGAACCTCACCTTCCTGCCCATGCAGAGCCTGACACAGGTGCTGAACGCGGCCCTGCTCAAGCCCAATGCCGCCAAGAGCGCTGCGGGCCGCACCCACACCAAGAAAAAGGCAGCGGAAAAGCACATTCCCGCTGCCGCCGAAAAGCCCCAGCCCGGCGCGGTGTGCTGAGAATAGGGCAGGGCGGCAGATAGCTTTCTCCGCGAACAGCCCGGGACTCCAGTCCCGCCCCAACGCTTGCGCGCCGGGGCCCCACCCCCAGGACATTCGCTGGAGAAACTATCTGCCGTCCTGCTGGGATCGGCACCGGATACTCCGGCAAGATGCGCGAAGCCATGTCTAAAGTGCAGGCTGCGACTAAAATCGACAGAAAAGCCCGACGGGAAGTGCGAGGGCTTGCCTTCGCTGGTGGTCTGGCGAGCGCAGGCGGGACGGAGTGTCCGGTGCCGATTCCCCTATCAAAGAAAGGAAAGCTCCATGAATTACAACAAAGCTGATTTCATTGCCAGCTACGGCATTTCCAGCCAGCTGCCCGAGAGCGACCGCCCGGAGCTGAGCTTTTCGGGGCGGTCCAACGTGGGCAAATCCAGCCTCATCAATAAGCTGTGCAGCCGCAAAAACCTTGCCCGCGTGTCCAGCACGCCGGGCAAAACGGCCACCATCAATTTCTATTCGGTGGACGACTGCTATTTTGTGGATCTGCCCGGCTACGGCTACGCCAAGGTGAGCAACGCCGACCGTGAGCGCTGGGACGACCTCATCAACAGCTACTTTGAAGCACCCCGCCACCACACCCTGCTGGTGCAGCTGCTGGACTGCCGCCACGCCCCCAGCGCCGACGATGAGCAGATGCTGCGCTACCTGCACTATCACCAGATCCCCTACGTGGTGGCCCTGACCAAGGCCGACAAGCTCAAAAAGAGCCAGCTGGCCAAGACGCTGGAAGACTTTGAGAACCTCTGCCGCCCCTATGGCTGCCAGAAGGTGGTGCTGACCAGCGGCGAGAACGGCTACGGCATCCCGGAGCTGCAGGCGGTGCTCAATGCCGCTGTGGCCGGGGAACAGGAAGCGGAGTAAACCATGGCCTACAACGAATTTGCCTATTTCTACGATGAATTCAACGGCGAGGCCGATTACGATGCCCTGTATGCCCACATCCATGCAAAGCTCAAGGAGCACGGCATCCACGACGGCATCCTTGCCGACCTTGGCTGCGGCACCGGTGAGCTGACGCTGATGCTCACGCAGGCGGGCTATGATATGATCGGCATTGACCAGTCCGAGGAGATGCTCTGCGTTGTGCGCGATAAGGCCGAACAGCTGGGCCTTTCCGGCAGGCTGCTGCTGCTCCGGCAGGACCTGCTCAAGCTGGATCTGTACGGCACCATCCGGGGCGCGGTGTCCACCTTTGACACCTTCAACCACATCCCGGACCTGGACACCGCCATTGCCAACGCGGGCTTTTTCATGGAGAAGGGCGGGGTGTTCCTGTTCGATATGAACACGCCCTACAAGCACCGGAACGTGCTGGGCGACAACGCGTTCACCTTTGAGGAAGAGGATGCCGCCTGTGTGTGGCGCAACCACTACGATGCCGCCAACCGCCGTGTGGAGATCACCGTGGACATCGACTACCACGAGACCGGCGAGCACTTCCACGAGCAGTTCTGCGAGTACACCTATGACCTTGACACCATCCGCACCGCGCTGGAAAAGCACGGCTTTGCGCTGGAAAGCGTCTGCGACGGCGAGACCTTCGGCCCGCTGACCGAGGACAGCCAGCGCTATTTCTTCTGCGCAGTCAAGCAATATACACAATTGGAGGGATAACTTTATGGCAAATCTGATCCGCGGCCTGTCGGAGAACGGCGGGGTCGTGTTCTGCGGTGTGGATTCCACCCAGATCGTCCGCAAGGCCGAAAAGCTGCACACCACCAGCGCCACCTGCAGCGCGGCACTGGGCCGTCTGCTCACCGGCGCGGCCCTGATGGGCTCCATGCTCAAGGACGACCGTGACCAGATCACCCTGCGTGTGTCCGGCGGCGGCCCGGCGGGCGTGGTCATTGCCTGCACCGACGGCACCGGCAACGTGAAGGGCTGCATCGATCACCCCTTGGTGGAGCTGCCCGCAAAGCCGAACGGCCACCTGGATGTGGGCGGCGCTGTGGGCAAAGACGGTGTGCTCACCGTCATCCGGGACAACCGCCTGCAGAAGGAGCCTACCGTGGGGCAGGTGCCGCTGGTCTCCGGCGAGATCGCCGAGGATCTGACCGCCTACTACGCCTACAGCGAGCAGGTGCCTACCGTCATGGCGCTGGGCGTGCTGGTGGACAAGGACTTGTCCATCCTGTGCGCAGGCGGCTTTATGGTGCAGCTGCTGCCCGGTGCCACCGATGCGGAGATCGATCAGCTGGAAAAGAATATCGCGGCCATGCCGTCCGTCACCACCCTGCTGCACGAGGGCAAGACCCCCGAGGACATGATGCAGCTGGCGCTGGCGGGCTTTGACCCCAACGTGCTGGACGAGCGCGATGTGCACTACCAGTGCGACTGCAGCGCCGAGCGCACCAAGGAGATGTTGTTCAGCCTTGGCCGCAAGGAGCTGGTGAGGATGCGCGACGAGGACCCCGCCTGCGAGGTGGTGTGCCACTTCTGCCACAGCAAGTACCAGTACGACCTCAACGACCTGCTTGCCGAGTACGACGCGCAGGCGGCGGAACGTGCCGCTGCAGAGCAGGGGACTTGACAAACCGCTAAAAAACAACTATACTACAAATAGAAAAGGCGCTGTCCGCAATGGTCAGCTTCCCTTCGGCTAAGGAGTCAATAAGAATGACCGCTCAGGTTTGGGAGTCTGGGGCGGTCATTTCTTATTGTTATGGATCTCTTTGAAGATTGCCCATGCGATCTGAAATGTAATCCCAACTGTGCCGCCAACAATGACGAACAGCTGCAGAACCTCTTCCAACTTCATGATGCATCCCCCCTTCCGCGTTTGCGAACGGGGGAACAAACAATAAGCTTTTACGTCCCCCGGACGCTTGCCGGAGGGAAGCATGACCACCTGCGCTTGCAGATAGCACCTTAACGCCACCCTTTGGGGTGGCATTTTTAGTTTAGCATACTTTTTGACGAATTACAACGGGAACCTTTCACCCGCAGATGTCCGCTGCCACGGTGTAGGTGACGGTATAGTCCAGTACATTGCCGTTCACGGTGCAGTCCTCTTTGCGGGCGATGCGCTCCGCGTCCGGCCATGCGGCGTACAGCGCCTGCAGGCTTTGCAGCCGGGCCAGCGCAGCGGCCTGCGCTTCGGTGCGGCGCAGCGTTTCCGGCTGCTGCACATAGCGGCAGGTCTCCTCCACAGAGCAGGGCAGGGCAAGGCCCAGCAGCGGCACCTCCGGCTGGAAGTGCCGGAGAATCACCGCCGCATGTTCCGGCGCAGGCGCGGCGGGCAGGGGGAAGGTGTGCCCGAACGCTGTCACCCGGTATGCGCGGGTGCACGCGCCGGTGTACTGCTGCACCGTCTCTTCCAAGGGCACGGTGCGGGTGTCGCTCCACTCAAACTGCGCAATCACCGTTCCGGCAGCGGGCGCAAAGATCAGGGTGCCGTCCCGCTCGGCGCGGGCTGTGCCAATGAGGCCCTGCCCGGCTTCCACCTGCTGGCCCGGCTGCACCAGCATGGTGCCGCTGGTAAGGTTCGTGCGCAGAACAGTGCCGCCGCATTTTGCCCGGATGCCATGCAGCGTTCCGGCGGCAATGTCCGGCTTGGGCCTGGCCGCGGCGGCTTCCACCACCAGCCGCCCTTTGGCAAAATTCAGGCTGGCCCAGGAGAACTCGCCGCTGTGCAAAAGGGCGTACTCCCCGGCGGTGAGCTTTGCCTCGGTCACAGCCGCACCGGGCTGCAGGCCCGCTTCCCGCAGGACGGCGCAGGCCCGCGCAGCCTGTCCGGTGGTGAGGGAAGAGGTGTCCGCATACCAGACGAACTGCTGTGCAAAGAGCAGCAGCGGCACAAACACCGCCAGCCCCGCCCAAAGCCCGGCCCGGCGCAGCAAGGGGCGCAGGCAGAAATACAGCCCCAGCTTCCGGCGGATGCGCAGCCGCACCCGGTGCTTGCGGGCCAGCGCGGCAAGGCGCGGGTACTGCCACGCGGCGCACCGCCCGCCAAACCCTCCCGGCAGGGCCGTTACCCCATAGGGATGCAGCCCGGCCCGGGCGGCAGCGGTAAGCAGGGCTTCGGTGCTGCCATTGCATGCGGTGAACTCCACCGCGGCCCAAAGGCTTACCGGTTCCATGGGCACCTCCTAGTCATCCGCAAAGTCCGTGCGCACGAACCGCCCCCGCAGGGTCAGGCGGCTGGCGGTAAGGGTGACGATCTTCAGCCCGTCGCCGTAGATGGTCAACCGGCCATGGGGCATCTGCAGGCACAGCCGGTCGGGGCTGTAGGTCAGGATGCGGCAAAAGTGCTCCACCTCCATGCGGCCCCCGCTCAGGTAGACGGCAGGGGCGTGGTAAAAGCCCTGCGGCGGCTGACGGAACAGCAGGGCCAGCCAGCTTTGCAGCAAAAGCCGCTTTTTGCGCTTGGCACACATCCCATTCCCTCCCATCCCGCAGTTCTGCCCGCGGCGCGCTGCTACATATATATGGATGCGGAGGGCTGAGTTATGAATCGAAGCTGGAATTTCCGGCGGGGCGTGCTGCTGGCGCTGGCAGGGTACACGGCGTTTCTGGTGTTTGCCGCGCCGCAGCGCTGTGCCGATGTCCTGCAGGCGGGGCTGCGGCTGTGCGGCGGGCCGCTGCTGGTATCGCTGTTTCCGTTCCTCATCGTATCGGCGCTGGCGGCAGGCTGCGGGGCCGGGCAGTGGCTGGGCTTTGTGTTCCGGCCTGCGGCGCGGCTCATGGGCATCCGGGCAAAGGGTGCGGGCGGCGTGCTGCTCATTGGGGCCTTGGGGGGCTTTGCACCGGCGGCGGTGGCTGCGTCCGAAGCCGTGCGCACCGGTCAGCTCACCTCCCGGCAGGCCTCGGCGCTGCTGCCCGCCTGTGTGTGCAGCGGGCCGTCCTTTGTCATCCTCACGGTAGGGCAGCAGATGCTGGGCAGCCGCGCGGTGGGGGTGCGGCTGTTTGCGGCCCAGCTGCTGGCGGGATACCTCACGGCGGCGCTGCTGTGCAGGATGCAGGGCGGGGCCGGGCAGGCTCCACCCGCGCAGGGGGAAACCATTCAGCTGCCCGCACTGGACGCGGTGATCGCGCAGGCGGCAGTGACCTACCTGAAGCTCTGCGGCTTTGTGCTGTACTTCCGGCTGCTGGCGGCAGGGTGCGGGGCATTGCTGCCACAGCCGTGGGCGGCGCTGCCCGCCATGCTGCTGGAAGTGTGTTCCGGCTGCGATCAGGCCGCCCGCACCGGGCTGTGGGCCAGCACGCTGTGCTGTGCGGCGCTCAGTGTGCAGGGGGTGTCGGTGCTTTTGCAGGTGCGCACCATCTGCCCGGCCGAGATCTCGCTGCGGCCTTTGCTGGCAGCGCGGGCGGTGCATTTGCCGCTTTCGGTGGCGCTGTTCTGGCTGGGCAGCACCGTGCCGGTGCAGGCCGTGCAGACCTTTACCACCCTGACCGAACGGGTGGTGGTGCTGCGCCGCGTGCCGCTGGACTGCGCCCTGCTGGCCTTTGCCGTGTGCTGCATCACGGTGGAGGAGCTGGCGAGGAGTTAAGGTACGGGCTGGGCTGTGGGCTGGGAGTTTCTCCAGCGAATGTCCGGGAAGTGGGGCCCCGTGCGTAAGCACAGGGGCGGAACCGTGGGTTC
>CEAK01007803.1_pt1 | contig 19002 bp, 20 predicted proteins | sample 480681 | NCBI WGS metagenome assembly CEAK01 (sample SAMEA3182071, study PRJEB8094) | gut metagenome | biome: human; feature: gut; material: Stool; isolation source: human stools | place: Canada | collected 2011-12-06 | reverse complement strand
GGGAAGCGTAGAACATCCCATGATGCCCGAGCACTATATCGAGTGGATAGAATTACTCACCCCTACCGATGTGTTGCGCCATGAACTGAAACCAGGCGAGAAGCCCGAGGCTATATTCATGACAGACGCCACCGAGGTGACTGCCCGTGAATATTGCAATCTGCACGGATTATGGAAAGGAAAATAAATCATTTCATTGAATACTACTAAAAAGGACCACGAGCATGAGTGCTCATAGTCCTTTTTTATTGAGTTACTTGAAAAAGCGGTTCAGTTGCTTCATAGCCTTGTCAAACTGCTTGGCAGGCAACACATAGTTTTTCACAGGATTCATCTTGGCATCATAGACATCGAGGGACCCCTGGGCTGTCTTCTCCAGAATACTGTCCTTCCCTATAATGAAAGCATAGTTCAGATTGCTTCCCACCACATGCCACAGACGCGGAGTCTTATCGGTCATCAGCCGCCCCATAGAATAGTCGTCTGTAGGATTCTTCACACCCAGATATTCCTTCATCAACGTAGGAACCATGTCATAATGAGTAGTACGATGTGTGTACTTATGTGCCTGTTGTCCAGGAATATGCCATATCATTGGTACTCCTATCTGATGAACTGAGAAATTGCTGTTATGTCCCCAGTAGTTGCGATGATTCTCATTGAACTCCTGGCTATGGTCGCCTGTCAGCACAACGATGGTATTATCCATAAGTCCCTGTTTCTTCAAAGCCTCAAACACCTTGCCCAACAGCAAGTCGTCCTGATAGCAGGTGTTGCGATACAGGTTCCAGAAAGGAGTTGGATCCATATCGTTGTTAAGCTTGGTATAATCGGCAAACGCCCATGCTGGTTGGAAATGTTTATTCTTGTCGGCTGGCAACTCAAAACTATGGGGTAGGTCGAAGAAGAGGAACGAGAAGAAAGGCTTTTTCTTGTCCTTTCTGCCTTCCATATCGGCAATAAACATATTGGCCACTCTCGTATCACGCTCCAAGGCAGTCTTGCCCTTGGTCTCGGTGTGTATGCCGGGCACACCTCCAAAGATAACTCTTCCAAAAGGAGGGTCTGCCCATGTAGCACTGGGATAAGTCTGAATGTCGTAGCCCAGAGCTTGCAGTCTGCGGATAAGCAATGGTTGGACACGAGCCGGTTCAAAACTCTCCCAATAATAGCACGACAAACCAAAGAAGAGGCTGAACACACCACTTCGCGTACCATTGCTGCCACTCACATGATTGGCAAACCATTGATTCTGTTCGGCAAACTGATAGGTATGAGGCATACATTCTGGAGTAAGTGCCCTGCGATTCCATGAATCTAACAAGATAACCACAATATTGGGCAGAGAATCGGGTTCCACCGTCTCAAGCTGATGCACGGGATACAGCAAGTCTGTACTCTGTCGACCATTGGTCTGCCCCACTCTTCTTGGCTGTTTACAGCCCCACTTAAGCAACAAACCATTCGAGGTAGTAGGGAAATAATAAGGCAGCAAAGTGGCACTCTTCATAACCGACTGATGCTGATAGAAGGCAGCATAGATATGCCATAGATGGGCATAAAGTGTACAGCCTACGAAGATGCCAGCCACCAACCAGACATAAGCTTTCTTCCTCAACAGCCACACGCGATGTGACAGATACCATACGCCCACTACAATGGCGGCAACGATGGCAAAAAGTCCTGCTTCCTTAAGATAAAGCAAGGCATCGAAGTTGAATATCTCGCCTGCTCCCTCGCCGAAAACCATACTCAGTACAAAACCATTGATATGGAAATGATAGATGGCATAGACCTGAGAGTTAAGATAGTTGAGCACACAGAGCAGCACCACGCCCACTATCTGTACAACCCTTGCTGTCTTGGGAAAACGGCATAACAGCACAAGGAAGCCCAACAGATAAGGCAATAAAGCAAACTGCGAGGCATGGCTCACACAGGATGCTGCAAAGAAAACCCATCCCTCAAAATCCATATAGTCGAGGACGGGACTACCCACAATGTAGAAGCCAAACTGAATAGCTATCAATATTGTGGAAAAGGCATAAAACAAAAATCCTTGTTTCAGGCCATTTATCAATTGATTCTTATAAGTCATATTTAGGTAAAAAACTTTTTTCTTCCAAACTTGTCTATAGCTTCAGGAGTTTGGCAAACTCCCATACCACGATTCCTGCCGTAACGCTGACATTGAGCGAGTGCTTGGTGCCAAACTGAGGTATCTCAAGGCAGCCGTCACTCATATCCACCACGTCCTGCTTTACTCCTTTCACCTCGTTGCCGAAAATAACGGCATAGCCTGTAGAGTGTGAAGTATTATGAGCATCAGGGAGATTCTGCAGTTTGGTGGAGCCTTCCACCTGCTCGATACTATATACAAAATAGCCTTTCTCCTTCAATTTCTCCACAGCTTCCTCGGTGGTCTTGAAGTATTCCCAGTCTACGCTGTCCTCGCCGCCAAGAGCTGTCTTATGTATTTCTGCATTAGGAGGCGTGGCAGTAATGCCGCACAGATAAACACCCTCTACCCTGAAGGCATCGCATGAGCGAAACACACTTCCTACATTATATAAAGAGCGTACATCGTCGAGAACCACTATCAGGGGCAGTTTCTCTGCTTCCTTGAACTCCTTAAGCGTGAGGCGGTTCATCTCTATCGTTCTTAACTTACGCATTTTCCTCTGCTTCCTTTGTTTTATAGGCCAAGGCGTACATACGTATCTGCTTGATCATGGCCAAGAGACCGTTGCTGCGTGTAGGACTCAAGTGATCTTTCAGACCTATCTTCTCTACAAAATACAGGTCGGCATCCATGATTTCAGAAGGAGTATGACCGCTCAACACACGTATCAAAAGGGCTATAATGCCTTTTACGATGAGCGCATCGCTGTCGGCTGTGAAGACAAGTTTACCGTCTTTATAGTCACATTGCAGCCACACACGGCTCTGACAGCCGTCGATTAAGTTCTGCTCGTTCTTGTATTTCTCGTCGAGAGGAGCCAGTTCGTTGCCCAAGTCTATGAGCATCTGATACTTGTCCATCCAGTCGGTAAAGTCCTGAAACTCCTCTACTACCTCGTCCTGCAATTCGTTGATTGTCGCCATTATTTTATCTCCTTTATTTCGTTTACAGTTATCAGTTTATATAGTTTGTCGTTGGGGCGCACCTTGCCAGGCACAGGGATTGAAACTCTCCAGCCCTGCTTGGCCACCTCTACAGGTTTCAGCTCATAGCGTATCTCATCGGCATTGAGATACATCACACCTGTGGTGTTGCCCGTAATGAGCAGTTTCTGCCCCTGCTCTATCTCAGAAGCCTCTATAGCCACCTCTGCCACACCAAGCTTGGAGAAGTATTTCATCACTTTGCCCACGAGCACCTTCTTCTCAGTAGCTACAGAGCCATAGTGCTTGTTCCATTCGCCAAGAGTCTGTCCCTGGTAATATCCATCCCAGAAACCACGATTGAAGACAGTAGCCAACTTCTCGTCCCAGGCATCCTTCTTCTCCTCGGTAAAGGTTCCGTCGAGCACAGAGGCTATAGCCTCCTTGTAGCATTTCACTACGGTGTATACATATTCTGCACCACGTGCACGTCCCTCTATCTTGAACACACGCACACCTGCATCCATCATACGGTCGATGAAACGTATGGTCTTTAGATCTTTAGGACTCATCACATACTTGTTGTCTATCTCGAGCTGATTGCCTGTTTCATTGTCTGTAACCGTATAGCTTCGACGACATATCTGCACACACTCTCCTCGGTTGGCAGAACGGTTGGCATTGGCAAGACTCATATAGCACTTGCCCGATACAGCCATGCACAAAGCACCATGACAGAACATCTCTATTCTGATCTTCTTGCCCATAGGGCCGCAGATGTTCTGGCGTTCTATCTCTTCATGGATATGCTTCACCTGGTCCATATTCAGTTCGCGTGCCAATACAGACACATCAGCAAAACGGGCATAGAACTTCAGTGCCTCGGTATTGGAGATGTTGAGCTGGGTAGAAAGGTGTACCTCCTCTCCTACCTCATTACAGTAGGCCATGACAGCCACATCGCTGGCTATAACAGCCGAGATGCCTGCCTCCTTGGCTGCATCAATGATTTCTTTCATCGTAGCAATATCGTCATCATATATCACAGTATTTACCGTCAGATATGTCTTGATGCCGTGTTCATTGCAGGTGGCTGCTATTTCGCGCAGGTCGTCGATGTTAAAATGATTGGCAGAGTGTGAACGCATATTCAACTTGCCAATACCGAAGTATACCGAGTCTGCACCAGCCTGTATGGCAGCAGCCAACGACTCGCGTGAGCCTACTGGTGCCATGACCTCAAATTCTTTTATCTTATCATTCATAAATGTCATTTATTACTTTGCGGCTGCAAAGTTACGCAAAAAGTCTAACTTTGAAAAGCAATTTTGGAGAATTAACGCAACAAAATGCATAGATAAAGGCATTTCGAGGAAATACGAAGCAATACGGTCGGGAGGCTCTACACAAATCTGGGAAGATTGCGGCAAGAGTTAAGTTGCCAAATCGTAACCCCGTCAATCGACCTCGGAGATTAAGAAATGTGGTGGCTTTTGGCTCTTACAAGGTCGGCAGAAGCCGAACACAGACAGAAACAAAAGACCAAAGAAACAGAATGTCAAACGAATAAATTTTAACAAATAAATGGGATACGCAGTATTACACTTAGAGAAAGCAAAGAGAGCGGACAGCGGCATGTCTGCCCATATCGAGAGAACCATACAATCCAAGAACACCGACCCGACAAGGACACACCTTAACCGTGAACTCATCCAGTTCCCCGATGGTGTTCGTAACCGAACAGCAGCCATCCAGCACCACCTCAATACAGCAATCAGACGCTAACATGGAATAGGGGGCGGAATACTATATCAAGCCCCCTTTCCTTCTTTTCAATTTGGTTTATTTGCCTTTATTTTTCACTTTTTCCTTTGGAATGCCTATTATTTGGGAAAGTTTTTGTAAATTTGGACCGTGTTCTCTTAAGAGGCATAACTTATTGCTCAATTTTCTCTCTCGAATCACCACCTCGGAAAAGAAAACGAGCAAATATCCAAAAACGCAGAGGTCGCGCTCCATAGCGCAGACTTCTCCATAGCGTTTTTGGCTCTTGTAGTGAGCCTGAGAGAGATATGGCGGGGCTGCGCTTTTTTGTGTATCAGCCCACCAGACGAACTGATTAATAGTAACAAATAATTAGAAGTGATGACTTTACACGAAGCAATGATTAAGGCTATAAATGAATTGGGTGGAGGGAAACAACACATCCAAGACGTTACCGATTACATAAATACCCGTCGTTTATATTCAAGAGGTGACAATGCTGTACTACCTGTCAATCAGGTAAGTGCGCGGCTTAGTAGGTACAAGAATATCTTCTGCCGAGCAGATGGATATATTTGGATTAAGGATATGGTATATTAAACTGCTTATGGTTAACGGAAAGCAAATCATCACACGTTGCTTCGCTATTTTAATACTATGTGGAATAATATTGGTTGGAGGCTATGGACTCTATATGTCCTTTAGAGATTTTGACAAGCCTGTTCCCGTAGTGACGAAAACTGATAGTATAGGTCGTCCGTTTGAGATAAACGGATATATGTTTTATCTTCGGAACGATGCCTTATATGATGAGAGTGGAAATATGGTTGCAGACCTATCAATAGAAAACAATAGAACAAATAAAAATGCACAAGCTTCTCCCTCTTTGAAAGATGTACTAACTGAGGGCTTGGGGTACGAAAATAAAGGCTTTGAAGACTTTAGCATTTTTGGATGCAGTAAAGAGGAAGTTTAGAAGCTTTACATCCAGTCGGTCATTAAATCTATGGCATCAGGTAAAACGATTGAGGTTAGCAGATGGGTAACATCCTATACTGAAAATTCCACGCGGACTTATTACAAATATGACTTTACGAACAATACATCAGGAAAATATTGGTATTATAAAGGAACAGACAACACAAATAAATTTGATTTTACTTACACTGCTGATAATAAAAAACTGAAAATAGATTAATCGAGTAGGAGGAAAACGAAGTAGTTTTTCTCCTACTTTCGTTTTCCGACCTCTCACACCATCGTACATGCGGTTCCGCATACGGCGGTTCCTATTTTGGGTACCATTCGAGGTATGAACCCATCAATGTAGCATAGCCTGCCATGCTCAACTTTTCATTGGTTATCGCACGACATAGTATGTAACTACCAGCTACACGCCAATAACCCAGACGACTATTGCCCCACATGTAAGCTTGGTATTTATCTATACCACACTTTATCAAGTTGGCAATTCTCGTTTTCACCCTCTTCCACGACTTCCATATACACATACGTAGCCGCCTTAGCCACTCGTCAGTTTCCATGAGAAAACATTTCATGTTGGCAAGGTGATAATAACCTACCACCCCCTATGTACTCTTCAAGTTTTTGCTTTCTCTTGGCATATCCCCAACCATTAGAATAAGCTCATGCCGAGCATACAAACAGCAAGAGCCTTGACCTAAAAGTCAAGACTCTTGCCACGATAAAAGTCGAGAAGACTGTTCTGATAAAGCGACTCATACTTAGCTTGCACCATGTCGCTCTGTGCCTTGAGGAGATTATTTTTAGCCTCATTAAACTCAGTAATGCTGGCCTTACCATTCTCGTACTTTCCCTGAGTAAGCCGGAAGGCATCCTCATTGCTTGCCACAGCCTGTCGGCTGCTCACATAGCGCGACTCGGCAGCTATGGCATTGTAGTACACCTGCTGAATCTCCTTATAAAGAGATTTCTTGGCATCCTCTAACTTAAGTACCTGATTGTCACGGTCTATACGGGCTGAACGCACACTGTTGCGGGTGGAGAAACGATTGAAGATAGGCACGTTGAGACTCAAACCAAGATACTGACTGAAATTGTTTTTAAGTTGCTTGCCAAACGATTCGGCATCAAAACCGCTCGTCTTGTAGTAGTTGCTGCCCAGCCCTGCATTGAACGCCAGTTGAGGATAATAAGCCGATTTGGCTATAAGAACAGAATGGTCAGCTCCCTTAACACGCAACTCCTGTGCCTTGATCTCGGGTTTGCTCACAAGGGCATCGGCAAAGACGACAGAGGGAGATGCAGGCACATAAGACTCGGGATTGATATGTGAGGTCTCAGGACGCAGAATAGAGAAGCCATCGGGCGAGGGGAGTTCGAGCAACTGCGACAGGTCGAGTAGGGAGAGCTGGCAGTTGTTGCTGGCTGTGGTAAGCGTAAGCTGGCTCTGCGCCAAAGCAGCTTTCTGCTGAGAGAGTTCTGCCACACTTGCCTTACCATTCTCTACAATGGTCTGCAGGCGAGCCACTTGCATGGAGTCGATACTCACCTGTCGGCGAGCCACATCGGCTATCTCCATATTATTGAGAGCTTCGATGTATGCCTTGGCCACATTCATACTCAAATCGTTGCGTGCCTTACTCAGGTCGGCATCAGCTGCATCAAGATTGAGTTTGCTAAGACGTATGGTGTGGGTCGTCTTGTTGCCATCGAAGAGAGAGACTGTTGTTCCCAATGAGAAAGAGGTAGAACTGGTGGTACGGTCTTCGTAAGTATTCTGTGCCGTCAGTCCACGACCGAAGGAGATGTTCTCGCCAACCGAGGTATTGAGGTCGGGTAGGCGAGAGTTCTTATTGGTATTGAGCTGCAAAGCCTGCTGCTCGCGTATGTTCTGCATCTGCTTCACCGTGATATTGTGCTCTAAAGCATAGTCGATGCACTGGCGAAGGCTCCATGCCTTCTGTGCCTGAGCCTCGCCCAAAGCAAAGAAAGCCATTGCCGACAATATAGTAAAACGGATATTCATCATTTTCATGCTTTATTTATTAGTATGCTTATTCATCATCCTTGTTGTCTGCCACAATCTCAGGACCTCTCACTCTGTCTTTCAGCGACAAGCCCTTCTTGATCTCAATATTCACGCCGTCGCTCAGTCCTGTCACCACCTGCTTACGCTCATAGGTTTTCTTCTCACCACTACCCTTGACAATATATACAAAGGTACTGTCGCCACTAAACTCGATGGCACTCTCGGGCACGGTAACAACATTCAAGGCCTTGGCCAGAACTATCTCTGCATTGGCACTATAGCCAGAGCGAATCTTGCCACCCTTGACAGAACGAACAGCAGCCTTCACCTCAAACTGGTTAGCACCATTGTTCTCTACAGCTTTAGGAGAAATATACTCCAAGTCGGCATCAAACTTAAGATCCTGCATGGCACCAATGGTGATCTTCATCGGCATTCCTATAACAAGATTTCCCACCTCAGTCTCGTCGATGTTGCCACGGAAGATAAGGTCGTTCATATTTGCCACACTGGCTATGGTAGTACCGTCATTAAAGGTATTGGAAAGAATGACCGAGTTGCCCACCTTGACAGGAATATCGAGAATTATACCCGAGATAGTGGAACGTATGAGGGTAGAAGAGGCATTGGCATTACTCTTCGACACACCATCACGTACAACTTCGAGAGCATCTTCGGCAGCCACCTTTTCCTCGCGTGCCTGCTTGAGGGCCTGCTTTACCTTGTCGAACTCGTCGGCGCTTACCAACTGCTTCTTATACAGGTTGTCCTCACGTCCGAAGTCTACCTGTGCCTGCTTCAGATTGATTTCAGCCAGGCGCACACGAGCCTGAGCGCTGCTAAGCTGTCCCATATCGGGAATCACCTTTACCTTGGCTATCACCTCGCCAGCCTGCACATAGTCGCCAGCCTCCTTGCAAATCTCGGTAATGATACCGCTTATCTGTGGCTTTACGCTTACCTCGTTGCGTGGTTCTATCTTACCTGTTATGACGGTGGTTTTCAACACATCACCCATCTTAGGTACAAACTCGCTATACTCGGTAGCTTTGGGTTGAGATTTCTGATACAGGAAGACGAATGTTCCTACAAAAATCAAGGCGACAATGGCCGCTACAATCAGTTTGGAATACTTTTTCATATCGTTGTTTTTTTATATTTTCATGATGTAACTTATTGAACTTTAGCTGGATAGTTTATTCATCACGCATAGCATCTACGGGTTTGATACTCATGGCTCGCCAGGCGGGTGCCAGTCCTGCCAAACCTCCAAGGAGACTGATGAGCAGGGCAGAGAAGATGGCCGTCCAGAAGTTGACCTGGAAGTGGGCAGCCAAAATACCGTCTGTGGTATTGGCCAATTCTATCAGCTGCAGGATTGCCACACCGAAGATAATGCCACTCATACCTGCTACAAGGGTCAGGATAATACTCTCCGAGATGATTTGTGACAGTATCATCCTGGGAGTGGCGCCGATGGCACGCCGGATTCCTATCTCGGTGGTGCGTTCCTTTACCGTTACCATCATGATGTTGCTCACACCGATAGCTCCGGCCAACAGGGTGCCTATGCCTACCAACCAGATGAGGAAGTTGACTCCATTAAACAGGTTGTCGAGCATCTGGAAGAGTACCTCGGTATTGAACACCATGAGTCCTTTTTCGTCGGCAGGGTCGATGCTGTGAGGGCGAGCGATGACTCTGCATATTCTGTCGGCTAGAGTGCTCATCACGATTCCTGGCTTTCCTGTAACGGCAATGATATCTACTGCATTGCCTCGGTTATAGGCTGTGCGAAGCACGGATTGTGGAAGGGTGATGGTCTCGTCGGCACGTCCTCCGAAGTTTACGCCGTTGCCCGAACGATAATCTACGCCTACTACTGTATAATAGGTGGAGTCCACTCTTACGCTCTTGCCACAAGGGTCGCCTCCTCCGGGAAACAGGTTCTTGTATATCTGCTTGCCGATGACACACACCTTGCGTTGCTGACGTACATCTATGTCGTTGATGTATCTGCCGTAAAACATCTTTGGGGCAGAGACGTCGGCATAGTCTGGATTTACGCCTTGGGTAGAGCCACTGAAAGTCTTGTCGCTGAACACGACCGTCTTTCTGCCTCCGAAGAGCAAGGGAGTGATGACATCCAGTTCTGGTATCTGTTGGCGAAGGCGTTGCAGGTCGTTTGTTTCCATCTGCCATGAGCGCCCCTTGTTGAATCCCTTGTAAGGCTTCGTCGTCTTTTGGGCAAAGACTATTGCTGTGTTGGTGGCAAAACCTGCGAAATTGTTTTGCAGCAGTTCCTTTAGTCCCTGTCCACCTCCCATCAGGGCGATGAGCATGAACACGCCCCAGAACACACCAAAGCCTGTGAGCAGACTGCGGCTCTTGTTTCTCGTGATGGTGTCGAGTATCTCTTTATATGTATCTAAGTCGAATCTCATTTTTATATCAAGAATGAATTTAACATTCAACACTTAACATTTAACATTGAAAAATTATTCCGCTCTCAGCGCCTCTATCGGTCGGATTCTTGCCGCCTTGATGGCTGGGATGAGACCTGCGATGGTGCCTGCGATGACGATGGTGACGGTGGCTCCGATGCAGGTGCCGATGCCTACTGTAGGATTCACGAACATGGTGGCTTTGAAGAGACCAGAATCTACGGTGGTGTGTCCGATAGTGGCATCCATGATTTCATTGGCGATGACACCACATACCATGCCGATGTACCCAAAGAACGAGGTCATGATGATACTCTCGGTGATGATAAGCTTCAATATCGACCATGGCTTGGCACCTATCGCCTTGCGAACGCCAAACTCTCTGGTACGTTCCTTTACGGTGATGAGCATGATGTTGCTTACGCCTACGATGCCGCTCAAGAGGGTGAAGAGACCTACTATCCATAGGGCTGTCTGGATGATGGCGATACCTTGGTTCATCTGAATGTTGTCCATGTATCGGTTCCAGATCCAAATGCTTCGCTCGTCATCGGGAGCAGCCTGGTGATTGGTATTGATGCTGGCGCGATATTTTTTCTCGAAGGCTCTGTTTTGTTCCTCTGTCTTCAGATTCTTGAGAGTAAACTCGATGTCACCAGCGCTATTTCCCTTTACAAAAATGGTCTTGGCAGTATTATAAGGAGTGAAGGCGGCGTTGTTTTCTCTGGATTCATCATCCTTGTAGATACCCACAACCTTGAATGACAGGTCGTCTAGCTTTACATTCTTGCCAACCAGCGAACGATAGTCTTTCACTAGTTCCTTGGCTTGGTTTCTGCTTAACACCAAAACTTTGCGTCGCTCCTTTTGGTCAATGTTATTGATGAATCGACCTGCGATGATTTCCGTCTTGTCGATTTTTGTATGGGTAGGAAAAACACCTGTCAATCTTTGGCTGGCGATATAGTTGTCGCCGTATGTAATGTCTGCATTGTATAGCTCTAGGTGTCCTCCCACATCTCCAATAAGGTGACCGAAGGTGGTGTTGGAGATGAGCAAGTCCTTGTCGTTGAGGTCGATGTCGCGTCCTTCCTTCAAACCGTTATAGGCTTTGGAAGTTCTTCCACCAAACACCATCATTGAGTTGGCGAGGAATCGATTGCTCTGCTGCAACTGGGCATTGATCAGTCCGTTGCCTGCGCCCAGAAGGAATATCAGCATAAAGATTCCCCAAGCTACGGCAAAGCCTGTCAACGAAGTGCGCAATTTGTTGCGTTTCGATGTGCTCCAGATTTCTTTGATTAATTCTCTCATAAGCCTTATTTCACGTAGTCCTTGCTTACCAAGTGGTGGTCGTAATTATTTTCTATACTTCCTATGAGTCCATCCTTGATATGTATTACCTTGTCGGTCTCGTTGGCCACACCGCTTTCATGAGTCACCACCACAATGGTCATGCCTTCTTTCTGGTGCAGTTCCTTCAGCAGGTCCATCACCTCGACACTTGTCTTGGAATCGAGTGCACCGGTAGGTTCATCGGCAAGGATAATCTGTGGTTTGGTAATGAGGGCACGGGCTATGGCCACACGCTGCTTCTGTCCACCCGACATCTCGTTAGGGTAGTGGTTCGCCCATTGCGCCAAGCCTAACTTGTCGAGATACTGCATAGCCAACTCATGGCGCTTACGGCGACCCACTCCCTGATAAAATAATGGCAATTCTACGTTTTCTACTGCTGTCTTGAACGAGATGAGATTGAACGACTGAAAGATGAATCCTATCATTTTGTTGCGATATTCAGCAGCCCGAGTCTCGCTCAAGTCTTTGATAATCACATCATTCAGACGATACTCACCCGAATCGTAATTATCGAGTATACCCAATATGTTGAGCAGGGTAGACTTTCCTGAACCCGATGCACCCATGATACTCACAAACTCGCCACGCTCTATGTCGAGACTGATACCTTTCAGCACATGCAGGGGCTGTGCACCCTGATAGGTCTTATTGACGTCTTTTAAGTGAATCATTGTCTTGAATGGTTTAATATTTATTTGAGTACTTTGAGTTGAGTAGTATCAATGTCGGTCGATCCTTTGTCATTGATACTTATTTGCTTCGTTGTACCCGTTATATCCATATCGGTAGATCCAAACGAATTAACTTTGATGTGGTCACAATCGGCAGTAAGATGTGAGTCGAAGCTGCCATAATTGGAAACCTCGAAGTCTCTTCCCTTAAGACCAAAACTGCCGTCAAATGAACCATAATTATTGATAAAGGCAGAACCTGTAATATGCATCATTTTATCAATATCGAAAGAGCCATTATTGTTGATATGTACAGAACCTGCTATATTCATGTCGTTATTGATATCCAGTGAACCATAATTGTTGATTCGAAGAGAATCTGTAATCTGCATAGGATTATCAATATCTAAAGAACCATTATTGTCAATAGATACATAGCCAGCCTTCACTGTTCCCTTGTCGTAATCGAACGAACCTTGGTTGGAAATCGCCAAAGACTTACTCTGATTGATGTCGCCATAGAAATCTAAAGCTCCATTGTTGCTGATTTGGTCGATAGAGGGAGCACTGATATAAACCTTAAGACTATAAGAGGAAGTATTGTAGAAATGGGCATATCTGTTCATGATATTCAGTACTCCATCGGTAACCTCAAGTTTGGCCTGTGCTATACATTGCTCGGTGCCTTCCACTGAAACACTATAGGCAGCCGACTGCGTATAGTAAACATCAATACCTATCGCATTGCTGATGGCATGAAAGTCTTTTAAGGCAAACGACTGCTTGATGACTTTCTCGTTATCCAGATGTTTTACTTGTTGTGGAACATTCTGCTTGCTCATAAAATTGACACAACTGGTAAAACTCAGTGTAGCAAACAGTGCTGTTATTATCATTTTTGTTTTCATTTTCTTCATGTATTTATGGGGGTTAAAAACTTCTATTGCGGCATTACATCTATCTCATCGAGTTTACTCTGCAAGGCTTCCTTCACCTCATCGAGTGAAATATCGAGCAATACCATCTGGCGGGCCAACTCGGGCAGGCGGTCTTTCATAAACTCCTGCTTGCGAGTCTTCTTAATCTGTCGCTTGGCTCCTGATGATACGAAATAGCCCAGCCCTCGTTTGTTGTAGATGATGCCTTCTGAAGCCAACTGGTCGTACGATTTGACTGTGGTATTGGTGTTTACCTCGAGCAAGACTGCATATTCACGCACACTTGGCACACGCTCGTCTTCTCGATATTTACCTGCCAGTATCTCGTCGCACAATCGTTCGGCTATCTGTATGTATATCGCTTTGTCGTTGCTGAAATCCATAGTTTGTTTTTTATTGTTTTACAATATGTTAAACCACTTGTTATTGATAATCTGCATATGAGTGAAAAGCTTGTAGGCTGCCCAGTAATTGAATGCCGACAAAAGCAGAAGAACCATCACCATAAGCCATCCGAAAGTGTTAGGTTCAATGGATTGGACGAGATGACGCAGTACATCTTCATCCACGAAGGAAGATATCAATGCCATCAGAAACATCAGAATGAAACTGGAGCAAATGGTCAGCAAGGTGGCAGACTTGCGGAAAACTGTGCCTCCCAAAGTAAAGAAGGAATGGGTAAAGATCGTCAACGATAACAAAAGCATACCCACAGGGAAAGTCTGTCCCAACACGCTGGTGCCATTGCGTACTATAAAGTGAGAACTGTCGAAATTATCTTTCAAGAACAACTCTTCAAAAACCGTGCCTACGAGAGAGCCCTGCATGCCTGGAGTAAGAAAGAGGCTGAACACAAACTGAATGATGTCGGCTATTATCCACGAAGCGACTATCATCAAGGATGTTCCTAAAACGGTGTACAGCAAACGGGAAGTAAACTTCTCCATATTGGTGGCTGGCAGCATCAAGAACAAAGAGCGGGAAGCCTTGGTCTTCATGTTAATGAAGATTCTTGACCCACAGAAAAAGAAAATAATGAAACTGATAAACATGAACAAACCAGAAACACTTCCCAAGTATAAGTCCTTCACATCATTATATGTAACATAACCATTGCTTCGCATATTAAACTGATACCAAATACAGATAAAGGAAAATACAAAAGCCAATCCCAAGGTGTTGCGCACATATTTCTTCCAGTTGGATAATGCGTCCCAACGCAAAACCATTGCCAAACGATGAAAATCTAAAACCTTATTCATAATATTGTCTTTTTTTGAACTTTTGCAAGTTCAGAAGTTATAGTAATTTGAAAATGAAAATAGAAACCTCACTCTTTATTTACAACTTGCCGTTGATGGCTGCATTGAAGAGAAGCTCGAGGTTCATCTGAGTCTCCCGGCTGCCAGCCTTTCGCTTGGCTATCACGGCATTGCCCTGAAGTGTAGGCTCTGCATAGAGTACCGTATCGTCCATTTCGGCAGGTGTGCGGTACTCGAAGGAATAGTCCTCACAAATATCTGCCACCGAGGCATCGAGCAAGAGATTATTCTGATTGAGAATAACAATGTGGTCGAGCAGCGACTCGATGTCATGAACCTGATGAGTAGAGATAATCAACATTCGCTCATCGGTCATATTGTTGGCTATCACCTTGCGGAACTGACTCTTCGATGGGATGTCAAGGCCATTGGTGGGCTCGTCCATGAAAAGGTATTTTGTACCTGTGGCAAGGGCAAAACTCATATAAGCCTTTTTCTTTTGTCCCATCGAGAGTTCGTTCAAATTAAGAGAGAGAGGTAATTCGAAATCCTGCAAACATCTTTCCAACACTTCCTGACTGAAGTTGGGATAGAAGGGACGGTTCATCTTCACATAGACATCGAGAGAAACATTGGGGAGAAAAAACTCCTCAGTCACTATAAAGATGTCACGAAGTACATCTGGGCGACGATCACAAGAAGATATTCCGTCGATAAGAATAGCGCCCTGCTGTTGACGCAGCAAACCACTGATCAGGTAAAGCAGAGTGCTCTTGCCTGTACCATTCTTACCTAAAAGTCCATAGATATTATTCTCCTTAAGAGTCATATTGAAATCGCTGAACACGTTTCTCTTGACTCCTTGATAATGGAAACTCAAATTGTTTACTTGTATCATAATCTAACTGTTTTAGTGTACTACTTAAATATTACACTGCAAAAGTATAACAAAAAGCAATAGCTTCCAAATTTTCAAGCAATTATTTTTTGCTTTTAACACAACGTTAACTTTTCCACCTTATTTTATAAAGATAATAATATAAACATACTCAAGTTCTGAACACTACGAAAGTTTAAATATCTGTCCCACACTGAGATGCAAAGCAATAAGACACCTGTTGTCATCATGGTATCCATTTTTTAACCGATTCTATCAAAATGCCTATTTATGGCACAAATGTGCCCTACGTGGGGCACATTTGTGCTCTTTAAGGAGCAATTTTACCGCAAAGGAAAATAATATTACCAATTGAGCTTTCGCTGGGCTCAAAAATTATAGAAAATTAGAAACAACAGCTTTTGTGGGAATATTTTATGTTTAATTTCAAGTCCACAAAAGCTGTTGTCTTAACTAACACAACTTCCGTAAATCAGAAAGTTGAGTTAGATATACTTCATCAAAATGTCCCAGACAGCTATGATATGACAGATACTACCAGCCAATACGAAGAAATGGAAGACAGAATGCATATACTTGCGCTTGTTGATACTATAGAACACGGCACCAGTAATATAACAAACGCCCTCGGCAACAATCCAAATGACCGTAGCAGGCGAAACAGAATCAATGAGAGGCTTGAAAGCAACCAACACGGAAAGTCCCATACCGACGAAACAAATGGTTTCCAAATTGCTGTGATCCTTCAGCCGACAAAAACTCATGACTGTTCCGGCTATTGCACACGCCCAGATGAAACAGAACAGACTCCAGCCCCAATAACCCTGATCGCGCAAAGCTATAAGCGTGATGGGAGAGTATGAACCTGCAATATGCCAATAGATGGCAGCATGATCCCATTTACGCAGTCGCTCTTTCCACTTACTCCATGCCGAGAGAGCATGATACACAGTAGATGCAATATACGACATAAGCATGCCAAAGAGATAAAGTATCACTCCTGCCGTTGCCCAACCGTTGTGATTGGTAAAACACCAATACAGGAAAATAATGCCTACGATGACTCCCAAAAGGATGCCACCCGCATGCGACCAGGAATTCCAAAGTTCCTCCTTATGACTGAAATGTATCTTGAGTTTCATATTACTTTTATAGTGCTAAAAAAATAGTTAGCCGAATGCAAAGATAATGCCAATGAGCGCAATGAAAGCTTGCTTTCAAATTGCCGAGTGCAGCTTATCTTCTGCAAAGATAGCCCTATTATCCGTAACCGAAGACCATAGTGACGTTAAAAAAAAATAATGAGAACCTCCTCACTCGGAAATTCTCATTACGATGTAAATATAAATTGTATAAGTAAAAGATGATATCTGCGTTTCGCACCTTGTTTAAAACCAATGCAAAAGTAGTAAAAATTGTTTTTTAACAGGTGACTTTTTTATCTTTTAGGGGGTAAAATTTATTATTTGAACTAAAATGAACCAATTTTACCACCCATTTACTTAAAAACACCAAGCCCTTGAGTGTGAAAAGACACTTTGTAAAAAAACACCAGATACAATAATACATCTACAAAAAGCACTTAAAGCTAACAAAAAACATCATTTAGAGACTTTATTCTGTATTTGTAAATTTAGAAATTAATGAAAATGAAAATAGTTTTGCCCCAAACGCCCTGAAGTGGCAGAAGCTCTTAGCCCAGGGCAGCGCCCTGGGTTATTACGGATGATAGCCTTTCAGCCCGTACTTAAAAACTTGAGTTATAAGCCCACTTGAAAAAGCCAATTTTACGAAAACCTATTCTTGATTATCAAGTTGCAAAGACAAAAAATACGATTTTCGACTTTTTCAAGTGGACTCAGTAAGATACTTGACTCAGATGAATATATGTTTTATCTGAAAATATTAAGAAAGCGAGAGCATCTTCTCGATAGGCTTGACAGCATCGCGTGCGATCGCTTCGTCAACCTCTACAGTAGGCCAATCATACTTCAGGGCATTATAAATCTTCTGAAGCGTGTTCATCTTCATATATTCGCACTCATTACAGCTGCATCCTAATCCACCTTCGCTCACCTCGGGTGGCACAGGATAGAAGGTTACACCAGGACAGTTGCGCTCCAGCTCGTGAAGAATACCAGCCTCCGTGGCGATAATATACTCCTTGATTTCTGGATGCTTCTCGGCATAATGAAGCATTGTGGCAGTAGAACCCTTTACATCAGCTACAGCCAACACAGGAGCCTTGCACTCAAGATGAGCCATCACGACAGCCTCAGGATGCTCGCTCTTCAGCTTTACGATAGCCTCGACAGAGAATTTCTCATGCACATGACAGCCACCATTCCAGAGCAACATATTGCGGCCTGTAACACTATTGATATAATTGCCTAAGTTATAGTCGGGACCAAAGATAATCTTTTCATCTTGTGGAAAACTGTCAATCACCTTCTTGGCATTGCCACTCGTCACCACACAATCGGTAAGCGCCTTGACAGCAGCTGTCGTATTGACATAGCTCACCACCTTGTATCCAGGATGCTCAGCCTTATACTGCTTCAGGTCTTCGGCCTTGCAGCTGTCGGCAAGCGAACAACCAGCATTCAGGTCAGGACAAAGTACTGTCTTGTCAGGACTCAGCAGTTTGCAAGTTTCTGCCATAAAGTGCACACCGCACATCACCATTACCTTGGCATCAGTTTCTGCAGCCTTGCGTGCCAGCGCCAAAGAGTCGCCCACGAAATCGGCAATATCCTGAATATCGCCTACGGTATAGTAATGAGCCAGGATGATAGCATCTTTCTCCTTGCAGAGTCGGCGTATCTCCTGCTTCAAGTCTAAGGTTGCATCAACAGGTTCATCGACAAAACCTTTCTCTATCCATTCTTTTTTCACCATAACATTATTATTATTTTATTTCTTTATTCTTCTTTTTTTATAGGATATAGGAATGATGATATAACGTGGATAAGTGGATAAATATTTGGATGATTTCTTGCCAGTTTTATTATCCACACCCTGATAGTAAGTTATCAATACATCTGTTGCATTTCTTTTTCTTGGTTCTTAATGCTTTAGATGTTTTATCCACATTTTCCTATTCTGGTGCAAAGTTAATAAGTTTATATCTTTTTCCGTTCTAAAATTCCTAAAAACTTCATTAAAACTTAATAATAACTATGTGGATATCCTCATTCCGAGCGGGCTGGAATGTGATTGGTGGATATCTTGAAAGTTATGAATAAGTTATTGGATGGGTTTTCCATTTGTTTTTCCACAGGTTTGTGGATAAAAGTTATATACTATGTTCTGCTGTATTAAATACATAGCCTGTGCAAGATAATATTATTTTTTACCTGTAATAATGGTAGTTAAATAAAAAAATAGTATCTTTGCAGAGCAGATTTAAAAGATAATATTTTTTATAACTGCGGCTTTTCAGAATTGGATAGAACATTAATTCGTCAAGCATTGAGCGTTGCAGTTTCTATTTTTGAATATTGGTGTAATTATGACAAAAATAACTAAGTATATAATATTGATATTTT
>CEAK01026050.1_pt1 | contig 19190 bp, 26 predicted proteins | sample 480681 | NCBI WGS metagenome assembly CEAK01 (sample SAMEA3182071, study PRJEB8094) | gut metagenome | biome: human; feature: gut; material: Stool; isolation source: human stools | place: Canada | collected 2011-12-06 | reverse complement strand
GGCGATGGTTGAGTTTATCCGCATCCAGTATCGTCTGGGCCGTCTGACGGCGGAGCAGGTGCGCTCCATGGCCCCGAAGTGGATCACTGCCGATCAGGCGGAAGAGATTATCCATATGTGACAGGCCAACTTGGCCGGAAAGGAAGTCAGCTATGAAGCATCTGTACGAGTACATCAATGAGATCATGGATATCGCCGAAGTCAATCACGCGGAGCCGCAGAACGCCAAGGATATGTTTTTGGCCAATATTTGGAACGCCGGGGCCCCCACGCTGCCCCACTACAGGGGCGCGGGGAATGTGGATTACGCCGCATTGGCGGAGGACCTGCCCAGACTGGCCAATGAGGGAGCGGCCCTCACTCAGGCGTTATTTGACCACTACAAGGCGCTGGTGGAGCTGCGCAGGGCGGGGCGGTACGCCGAGGCGGTGGAGCTGATGCGCGGGGCTGTGGAGGCGGCTGAGGGCGATGAGTAAGTACATCGCCTTCATCCCGATGGAGAAGATCGAGCGCATCCAGATATACGTCAACAAGTCGGCCAAGACCCTGGCCGAGATCAAGGCGGAGACCGGGGCTGACTATCTGATCAACGGCGGACTGTACCAGGGGGCCCAGGCGGTATGCCACCTCCGGGCGGACGGGCGGACCTATGCTAAGGACCCGTATACCTACTGGGGCTATGCCTGGGACACAGGGCCGGACATCACCCTGCGCTCTGTCCCGGCGGCAGAGCGGCGGAATTACATCTGCTGTGTGTGCCTGCTGCGGGGCGGAAAGGCGGAAACCCTCATCTACAACCGGGATGTGGGGGGCAGCAGGCCCAGGACAGCCATGGGGATTAAGGATGGGGCGCTGTGCCTCTACTGCACCAACAGCGGGCGGACTCCGGAGGAGCTTCAGGCCGAGCTGCTGGCCCTGGGGTGGGAGAGCGCCGTCATGCTGGACGGCGGCGGCTCCTCTCAGTGCGATCTGGCGGGGAAGCGGATTGTCAGCAACCGGAAGGTACACAACCTCATCTTGGTCTACAAACGTAAGAGGGCCCCATCCGAGCCCGACGACAGCGATAAGGAGGACAAGCCTATGAGCACAAAATACACCGTATGTCTTGACCCCGGCCACGGACCGGATACGGTCAATGGGTCTCCAGACGGGAGTTACAAAGAGAGAGAATTTGCCTGGGATATGTATACCCGCATCCGCCCGCTGTTGGAACGGCATGGCGTCAATGTAATCTGCACCAGGACGGAGGACACCAAGCCCAGTCTGACCGCCCGTTGCGAGGTGAGCAACAAGGCGGGAGCGGACCTGTTTGTCTCTCTGCACTCCAACGCGGAGGGCGTCTCCGGCTGGGGGACGACACGGGGGCTGCTGGTCTACACCTCCAGCGGGCCCATGACGGCCAAGCGCAATGTGGCGGCCACGGCCATTGTCAACCGGGCCCACGAGGCCGGGGTACTGCTCCACGGGAGCGGCGTCGCCCACCAGATCGAGTACACGGTGTTGGCAAAGACCGACGCACCCGCCGTGCTCATCGAGTATGGATTCCACACCAACCAGGAGGACATTGGTCTGCTGAAAGACAGCTCCTACCGGGACAAGCTGGCGGAGGCCACGGCAAAGGGCGTGTGCGACTTCCTGGGCATCGACTGGACGGCTGAGAGTGGCGGGGATGGCACAGATATCCCAGCAGCCGATTGGGCCGCTGAGGCGTGGCAAAAGGCCAAGAGCAATGGTATCATGGACGGCACCCGGCCTACAGAACCGATTACCCGGCAGGAGCTGGCCCTGGTGCTGGACCGGCTGAATTTGATTTGATGGAGGTACTTACTATGGATATTACTGAGCTCGGCATTGCGGCGCTGCCCGCGATCACTGTCATCTGCCTGCTGGTGGCCCAGGCCGCCAAGGCCACGGCGCTGGACAACAAATGGCTCCCGGTCATCTGCGGTGCGGTGGGCGGTGCGCTGGGTTCGCTGGCGATGCGCATCATGCCGGATTACCCGGCGCAGGACTACATCACCGCCGTTGCAGTTGGCATCGTCTCCGGTCTCGCGGCAACAGGCGTCAATCAGGTCTATAAACAGCTTACCGGAGGCAAGGAGGGCTAAGCGATGGAGTGGACCACAGTAACAGTGATTATCGCCCTTGTGGGCCTTGGGGCGGCAATTATTAAGCCGATTGTATCACTCACGAGGTCCATTACCGAGCTGACAATCCAAGTCAAGGGGCTGCGTACCGATATGGATAAGCAGACCGAGCACAACCGAGAAATCCACAAACGCCTGTGGGACCACAATGATGAGCAAGATGGTCGGCTGGACGACCACGAGCGGCGAATCGGATCCCTGGAGCACAAAGCATAAGATAATCCCTGACCTAGCATTCAAGTTGAGATTTGATATCTTTGAAAAGGGAGTGTAAATGTGGGAGCGCACGTTAACATGCCCGAAACCCTGAAAAATCTATTGCGGTCGGAGATTGAACAGGCAATTTACCAGGCGAATCTCGGGAAAACAGACACCGGGATAGCGCAGAGGTATTTGATAGAGCAAATACCTCAAATTGATATCGCAGCAGAATACGGGTGCGAGCGCTCCACAATATCAAGACGACTTCTGCGCATCATTGATAAGGTAGAATCGACTGCCCAAAGGCTAAATTACACATAATTTCACAAAACACGCACACGCCTTCACTGGATTGCCACCCAGTGGAGGCGATTTTTTTGTATAGTAAAGGCAGAGGTGATCCTTATGGGAAACGAGATGATAACACGGCTTATCAACTGCGGATTCTCCGAGCCAAATGCCAGAGATATCTATTACCGGTATTATATTTGCGGAGATTTTGATGGACTCGAATCCTTTTTGTGCGCAAATGAGAGCATAAAAATAAAAGCAAATGCTCAAATCTCAACTGCGGAGAAAAATGGAGAATGGGAAGATATATCAAATACAATGCAAACCCAGACGGAAAAAATGTAGGGGACTGCACAGTCAGAGCAATTTCTACAGCACTGGACCAAAGCTGGGAGGAAACTTACATTGGATTAGCTCTCCAGGGGTTTTTGATGGGCGATCTTCCCTCAGCAAATTCTGTATGGGGTGCCTATCTCAGGTCTAAAGGCTTTGTACGCCGTATTGTGCCGGATACTTGCCCAGACTGTTACAACGTGTCTGATTTTGCAGAGGAACATCCGGATGGTACATATATTTTAGCTCTGTCAGGCCATGTGGTATGTGTCAGTGGCGGGAACTGGATCGATACATGGGATTCTGGTGGTGGAGTCCCGTTATATTACTGGTGCGAAAGAAAGGATGAATCTTAAATGGCATTTGCTCAACCCTATTTTGGCGGCTATCAGCCTGGGTATTATCAACCACCTATGCCGGATCAGCTTGCGCAACTGCGGCAGAATCAGTTCCAGCCAATCGCGCAGCCCGTAGTACAGCCGCCCCAGATGCAGCAGCCGCAGCAAAATCAGCCCACATCCAACGGGATTATCTGGTGCCAGGGTGAAGAAGGCGCAAAAGGATTTTTGGTTGCGGCGGGCAATAGCGTGATGTTGATGGACAGCGAGTCCAGCACGTTTTATATCAAGAGCACCGATGCGTCCGGCATGCCACAACCGCTGAGGATCTTCGACTATACCGAGCGCACAGCTACACCTAAAATTGCGACTCCGGCCAATATGCCCCCCAATGTAGAGTTTGCTACAAAAGCGGAGGTTGAGGCCCTGGCGGCTCGTTTAGACGCTCTGACAATCAAAGATACTGCCAAGCCCGCGAGAAAATCTGCGAAGGAGGATACAGATAATGCCTAATCCGCTCTTTTCTATGCTCGGAGGCAATATGCCCTCTATGTCTGGACCAATGGGTAATTTTGCACAGATGATGCAGCAGTTTCAGCAATTCCGGGCGAATTTCCAGGGGGACCCGAAAGCAGAGGTGGAAAAACTGCTGCAATCCGGAAAAATGAATCAGAGTCAGCTCAACCAATTGCAGAATATGGCGAGACAATTTCAGCAGCTTATGCCCAAATAAGGCTATAATCGTGGCCACGATTTAATATAGCAACCTTAAAATTATTTTGTAAATGCGAAAGGAGACTACATATGTCTTTGAGTTCTGATGGTACTGTGATGACTATGCCTGTTGCACCCACCAATATGGGCGGAAACGGCTTCGGCGGCTTTGGCGGAGATGGTGCGTGGTGGATTATTATCCTGTTTTTGTTTGTTTTCTGCGGCTGGGGCAACAACGGCTGGGGAGGAGATGGTGGCGGCATGAACGGCGGCGTCGGTTCTGAGGTCCAGCGCGGATTTGACCACTCCTCCGTTGTAACCAAGCTGGACGGCATCACCCAGGGTATTTGTGACAGCACCTATTCCCTCAACAACGCCATCAATACCGGCTTCTCCAATGCGGAACTGTCCCGGTGCAATCAGCAGTCGGCCCTGATGCAGCAGCTCAACAATATGGCTATGCAGGCTCAGAACTGCTGCTGCGAGACCCAGCGGGCGATTGACGGCGTGAATTACAACATGGCAACCAATACATGCGCCCTCCAGAACACCATGAACAACAACACCAGGGACATTATTGACAATGCCAATGCCAATTCCAGGGCCATCCTCGATTATCTGTGCCAGGATAAGATTTCTACTCTCCAGGCCGAAAATCAGAGTCTCCGGCTGGCTGCGTCTCAGGCGAACCAGAACGCGGTACTCCAGGCGGCTATGGATGCGAATACTGCGGAGATTCTTCGCCGCACCGCACCTCTGCCCGTCCCGGCTTATCAGGTGGCAAACCCCTATACAGGTGTTTATGGAAGCTGCTGCAATCCCTGCGGCTGCTAAACTGCATAACTGCATCTATTTCGTGACATCACGAAATTGTTCGGCCCCGTGCCGATTTTGAACATAGCGGCGGGGCAATGGCCTCGCCGCTTATTTTAACCGCCTCGAAATCGAGGCATTTAGAAAGGATTGATTTTATGGCTGAGTATACGAATATTGGCCCTGTGACTGTAGCCGCTGGGCAGAATGTGCCCCTTACCGAAACTTCCGTATCTGGGGGAAGCTGTATCGTCCATCGTGAAGGAGCTGGCATTGTGACCCTGCGGGGCCAGACTAACCAGTGCCGGGCACGGTACAAAGTGAGCTTTGGCGGAAACATTGCAATCCCCACCGGCGGGGCCGTGTCTCCGATCTCCATTGCTTTGTCTGTGAGCGGTGAGCCGCTTGCCAGCGCAACTGCAATTGTAACGCCCGCTGCGGTGGAAGACTATTTCAACGTGTTCACGGCAGTCTTTATCGAGGTGCCGCGTGGATGCTGTGTGACGGTAGCAGTCGAAAATACCAGCACTCAGGCGATCAATGTTGCAAACAGCAATCTGATTGCCGAGCGTGTATGCTAATGGAGAGGAGAGATATTATGAGCATGAGAGCCTTAGAGGACCTACGCGAAATGCTCTGCGACGAGCTGGACGAAATCGCAAAAAAGCAGGAAATGTCCGCAGGCGACCTCGAAACTATCCATAAACTCACAGACACCATTAAAAACATTGATAAAATCATTATCATGGATGAGGATGGTGGCTATAGCCAGGCCGGAGACTGGGAGATGGAGGGCCGTGGCAATTATGGGCGCGGAAGCAGCTACGCAAGCCGTGGCAAGCATTATGTAAGAGGCCACTACAGCAGAGACGGCGGAGACTATAGCGAGCGCCGCCGCGACAGCATGGGCCGTTATAGCCGAGATGGGGCAAAAGAGCACATGATGACGCAGCTGGAAGAGATGGAGCGTAACGCCAGTAATGACAAAGAGCGAGATGCAATCCGCCGTTGTATCAACCAGCTAGAGTCCACCTAAAAAGGAGGCGGCCATATGTTGGACGCCAAAGAAATCGGCGTAGCAATCGCCGAACTGGAGTATAAAGACTCCAGCTATAGTAACTACGCAAAGCTGGCAAGCCTCTACACAATCCGGGACCAAATGACCCGGCATGCAGATCAAGGCTATGAGCGGGCCTACTCTGCAACACCAGCGGACCTGGAAGCCCCCACTCGTGTAATCCGGTACGGCGACAGCGACTTTTTGCGGGCCGTGGAGGGCAAAGACCCTGCGGCGGTGTGGGATATCATGGATGAGTTAATGGACACGCTCAAAGTAGTCAACACAAGAGTGTACAATAGCGTTATGCGGAAAATAGACGCAGTGTAGCAAATGAGCCCCAGTTTCTGGGGCTCATTTTATGCGTTATATAATATGATAAAACCTGAAGGCCCGCGGTCTGCACGGCGTTCCAGAGTCCGAAAATGCGCTGGCTCTCCTTCTCTCCCACGCAGGCGAAGAGGTAGGCCGAATCGCATCCGGAGAGCCCCGCCAGAGCCACGGCCAGGATGAGCCGCTCGGCGAGGAAGTCCGGGAAAGCCCGGGCCTTCCAGAATACCACCTTGGAAAGGGCGAAGAGGGCCGAGCAGATCACCAGAGTCCGGCGGTGACCGATGCGGTCGGCCGCCCGTCCCCAGGGGATCTCCAGAAGAAGCATGGCGGCCAGGGAGATGGACTCCAAAAGGCCGGTCTGGAACAGTGTGAGCCCGGCCTCCAGCCGGTATAGGGTGGCTACGGGACTGTAGAAGCACAGTCCCTGCAAAAAATAGACAGCAAAAAGGAGCGCAACATTGCGCCGATTCCGTACCATAAAAATTCCTCCTGTTTCAGGCCTTGTTTGAAAATGGTTTACGAGCCCCAGGCATCACAAAGCACCCGCCGCGTTGCCAGCGGGGCAAAACAGGTGGAATTTTCAGGTGGGACGGCGCATATGCGGCGCTCCTCTCTTCAGGATTTCGTTATTCCCGGCCGGGGCTCTTCCGCAGTAGATATCCGGTCAGGGGTGGCAGCTCGACCACGGCCTCGCCGGTGTCCGGATCGGTCGGGAAGCACAGCAGGCCGCCGATTTCCGCGGCGGACCAGGGAAGGGTCACCCGGGCGCACTCCCGCCCGGCGTTGCAGGCGCACAGGACGGTATCCTCCTCCCAGGTGCGGGTGAAGGCCAGCACGTCTCCCTCGGCCGCCGTATAGCACAGCGCTCCCCTCCGCAAAGGGGCTAACTCCCGCCGGGCCTTCCCCAGGGCCCGGTACCAGGCGATCAGCTCGGCATCCTCCTCCCCCCAGGGGTAGGTGCGGCGGTTGAAGGGGTCTTCAAATCCCTCCATACCCGCCTCGTCCCCGTAGTAGGTGGTGGGGCTCCCCGGGAAGGCATACTGGACCAGTGCGGCCAGCTTCAGCCGCCGGACGCCCAGCGCCCGCTCCTCGGGTGAGAGCCGGTGCTCGGCCCGCCACTGCTTGCTCTCCCCGCCGCAGTCCCCGCCCACCCCCAGCAGGGTGAGGATTCGGGGGGTATCATGGGTGCCCAGGGAGTTCATGGCGGAATAGAAGGCAGCGGGCGGATAGTTCTCCCGAATGGTCTCCATGCTCTCCCGGAACTGCCCGGCGTCCCCGCCCAGCAGCCAGGCCAGCAGCGCATTGCGGAAGGGGTAGTTCATCAGCCCGTCCAGATGTCCCCCCAGAAGGTGCCTGCGGCGGACGCCATAGGCGATTTTGTTGGACCCGTCCTCCCACACCTCGCCGATGATGACGGCCTCCGGCTTGGCCTCCCGGGCGGCCCGGTGGAGCTTTTCAATAAAAGCGTCGGGCAGCTCGTCGGCCACGTCCAGCCGCCATCCGTCGGCCCCGGCCCGGAGCCACCGGCGCACAATGCTGTCCTCACCCTCGATGATATAGTCCACATAGTCCTCCTGGCTCTCGTTGACGGCAGGGAGGGAGTAGATGCCCCACCAGGCGTCATATTGATCCGGCCAGCGGTTGAAGTGATACCAAGGGTAGTAGGGGGAAGCCTTGGACTGATGGGCCCCCAGCTCGGGGTAAAAGCCGTCCCCGTTGAAGTAGCGGCTGACGAACCCCTGGTGATTGAACACGCCGTCCAGCATCACCCGGATGCCCCGGGCCCGGGCGGCGGCACAGAGGTCCTTGAAGTCCTCGTTGGAACCCAGCATGGGGTCCACCCGCTCGTAGTCGGCGGTGCCGTAGCGGTGATTCTCCGCCGCCTCGAAGATGGGGCAGAAGTAGAGGGTCTCCACCCCCAGACTCTGGAGATAGTCCAGCTTTTCCTCCACCCCCGCCAGAGAGCCGCCGAAGAAATCCCGGTTGCGCACCTCGCCGCGGGCATCGGGCTGCCACACCGGCTCCTCGAACCAGCCGGTGTGAACGCTGCGCCCCCCCACCATGCCGGCGGGATCGGGCACACAGGTGCGGCGGAAGCGGTCGGGGAAGATCTGATAGGTGACGCCCTCTCCAAACCAGGCCGGAACGGAGTGGGCGCCGTCGTAGACGGTGAGCTGCCGTTCGGGAAGCTCCAGCGCCTTTCCGTCCAGCCGCTCCAGGCGGAAGGAGTACCAGACCAGGCCCACATAGTCCCCGGTGTCCAGCGCACAGGAAAAGAGATCCCGGTCCCCGTCCAGCCCTGTCCAAGGCATGGGCACTTCAGCAATCTCCTCCCCCCGGAACTCAAACCGCGCCCGAAGCACGGCCCGGGACCAACCACCGGCGCGGCGGGGGCGGAGGGTGAGGGCGACCCGGGTCCCGGAGGGCACCGCCCCATAGGGAGTCTTGCACCGGGGGTCTCGTGCGTTGAAGATGGAGGGATCTATCATGGTATCAACTCACAAATCAAAAATGGGGGCGCTACCGCAGCAGCGTGTTCTCCCCCTCCACGGTCTCCATGCCGCTGCCGGAGGAGAAATAGTAGTCCAGGATCTCCACGGCAATGCTACTCAGCGTGGAGCCGGAGCCGCCCTTTTCCACCACGATAGCCAGAGCGATCTCCGGGTCCTCGTAGGGGGCGAAGCAGACAAAGACGGCGTTGGACTCGGTGGCGCTGCTCACCTGGGCCGAGCCGGTCTTGGCCGCCACCTGTATGTCCAGGGTGTTGAAGCCGTAGCTGTAGGCGGAGCCGCCGGGCTGGGTCACCATCAGCATGCCCCTGGTGACGGCCTCCAGGTTTTCCGGGTCCAGGTCCAGCTCGTTGAGGACCTCCGGCTCATACTGGTAGACCACCTGGGAGAAGTCGCTGGATTTGACCTCCTTGAGCAGGTGGGCCGAGTAGTGTGTGCCGCCGTTGGCCAGGGTAGCCACATAGTTGGCGAGCTGGATAGGGGTAAACTGGTTGTTCTCCTGGCCGATGGCGGCGGGGAGGGTATTGCCGTCGTACCACTTCTGGCCCAGGGATTCGGTGTAACCGGGACCCGCCACGTGACCCTTGCTCTCATAGACCTCGATGCCGGTGTACTCCCCCAGGCCGAACTTCTGGGCGTACTCATCCAGCAGGCTGATGCCCAGGCGGCGGCCCACATCGTAGAAGAAGATGTTGCAGGAGTCCCGGATGGCCTCGGAGACGTTCTCCTTGCCGTGGGTGCGGCCGTACTGGCGGTAATACCAGCACTGGGGCTGGTAATCCTTGTAGTACGTATAGCGCCCGGTGTCCAGAATCTCATCCGTCGGGGTGATGACGCCCTCCTGAAGTCCGGCGATGGCGGTGACCATCTTAAAGGTGGAGCCCGGGGGATAGACCCCCTGGGTAGCCCGGTTGAACAGGGGGTTGAGCGGGTCGTTGGCCAGCTCAGTGTAGTTCTGGAGGAAGGTGGACAGATCATAGGTGGGATAGGAGGCGGAGGCCAGCACGCCGCCGTCATTGACGTCGATGACCACCGCCGCCGCGCCCTGGGTGTCCTCGGATTTGAGGGCGCCCACACCGTCTGCCAGGGCCCGCTCCACTGCCTCCTGGAGCTTGATGTCCAGGGTGGAGATGACATTGCAGCCGGGCTGAGGGGCCTGCGGCTCGCCGGTGCGCTCGTCGATCTTCCAGTTGTCGTCCGCACTGACCACCTTGCCCTGGTCGTTGGTCTCGATGGCCCGCTTGCCCGGCACACCGTGGAGATAGGACTCAAAGGCCTGCTCCATACCGTCCTTCCCAACGGAGGCGTTATAGGGGTAGTCCAGCGCCTGATAGATATTGTTCCACTCATCCGAGTCCATCAGCCCCACCCGGCCCAGCAGATGGGCGGCATAGGAGGTGTTGTACTCCCGGACGGTGGTGGTGTCGATGCTCACCCCTGAGAGGGACGCCTCCTTCACCTTGACGATAAAGGCCATCTCCACATCCTGAGCAAAGACGTAGCTGCTCCATGTGATCTCCCGCGAGCGGAGGGCAAGCTCATAGAGAACGCCCACCAGGTCCCTGGCCTCCCCGTCGGAGAGGGCGGGGTCCACCTGATAGGTCTCCCGGAGCTTGGCGAGCAGGCGCTCGGCGGAGGGGAGGGCGGGGGACTCGGCGCTCTGCAGGGCTTCCAGCTCCTCCGCTGTGGGGACCAGCCCGTCCCATTTCATCTTCTCGGCGTACTTTCTCAGATTGCCGTAGGCGCCTTCCGCCGTAAAGACGTAGGGGGCCGACCGGGAGACGGGCAGGGTGTCGCTCCACGTCACCGACTCCTCCCGGCAGATCTCCAGCAGCCGCAGGAGGATCGCATTTCTCTCCTCCCCCATAAAGGAGGTGTCCAGGCTTACGTTGTAGCTGGCCCGGTTGCCGACCAGCACCCGGCCGTAGCGGTCCAGGATCTGCCCCCGGGATGCCTCCACAGTCTCGGTTTTCGCAATCTTCCGCCGGGACTGCTCCAGATACTCCGCCCCGTGGACATACTGGAGGTCGTAGAGGACCCAGAGAAAGCCCACCAGAACGGCCGCCAGCAGTACCATCACGCCCCGGACCCGGACATGGAACTGCCGCCCGTCCATCATGGGTTCCTTTTTCCCGTTCATAAATACCTCCTTGCCGCGGCGGCAGCCTGTGCAGCAGCAGGCTCTACAGCCGCAGAAAGTGGATGATGCGCCTCCGCACCCAGGTAAACCAGGGATAGAGGAGGCACGCGAAACAGAGTGACCAGAGGACCTCCGGCAGAGTCACCCGCAGCAGGGCGGGCAGGGGGGCAAGGCCCGTGAAGAGTCCGGTAAAGACCCGCACCGTGTCGATGAGGACCAGACCGGCGGCGGCGCACAGCAGGCAGCCTCCGAAGTTCCGGCTGAGGACATACTGGGCGGCGGCGCCCGCGCCCCAGCCGATGAGACACAGGCCCAGCGTCAGAAAGCCGTGGCCGCCGAAATATACCGCGTCGCACAGGACGCCCACCGCCAGGCCGAAGCCCGCCCCGGCCAGCGCGCCCTCCAGCACAGCCACCGCCACGGCGGCCACAGGCAGCAGCATGGGGGCCACGCCCAGCACCGGGAATCTCCCCAGCACAAAGGTATCCATCCACCAGACCGGCAGCAGCGCCAAGGCGTAGAAAAGCCATTTCAGGATAAAGTCCTGCCTTGTCAAGGGCTGAGCCCCCCTCTACTCCACAATGTCAAACGCTTTGATGATAAACACCTGTACCAGATCGTCCAGATCCGCCGCCGGGACAATGACCGCGTAACGGGACATACCCGAGGCGTCGGTGTGAATGGACTCGATGGTGCCCGCCACCAGCCCGGAGGGGTAGTTGCCCCCCATGCTGGAGGTGAGCACCAGGTCTCCGGTGATGAGCTCCGTGTTTTCCGGCAGGTAGGTGAGCTTCAGCTTCCCCTCGGCCATCAGGGTGAAATCCCCCTCCAGCACGGCGGTAGAGTCGGTCCGGGCAATGAGCGCCCCCATCTCCAGGGTGGCGTCCGTTATCGTGATCATGGTGGACCAGTTGGCGCCCGCCTCCTCGATGATGCCCACCAGATTCCCGGCCTCGTCCACCACGCAGTTTCCGGCCTGGACGCCCTGCTCCGCGCCCTTGCTGAGGGTGAGGGTGGAGGCCCAGTTGGAACTGCCCCGGGCGGTGACGGTGGCGGACTCAAAGTCAAATTCTCTGCGCTTTTGCCGCAGCCCCAGCAGCGTCCGCAGCCGCTCGTTCTCCTTGCTGTCCGCCTCGCCCTCCCGGGCCTTGGCCTCCAGCTCGGCGATCTCCTTCCGCAGCCGGGCATTTTCCGCCTGAAGCTCATCGTATTGAAAGGAGTAGTTATAGATCCCCTCCGCCCAGCCGGCGAAGGAGGAGATCCCATTGCGGATGGGGGTGGTGATCACCCCCAGTACGTTGGCCAGGGGGTTGGGCACCCCCTGGAGCACATAGGAGCTCACCGCCGTGATGGCGGCGAGCAGCACGGCGATGACCAGGATTAGGGCGCCGTTGTTTCGGAAAAAATCCTTCAAATCCGGTTCTCCTTCTCAGTGTCCGTCGGGGGACAACAGCTCCACACCGAAAGCCCGCAGCATCCGTCCCAGGCGGCACAGGGGCAGGCCCATAACGTTGAAGTAGTCGCCCTCCAGCCGCTGGACCAGCAGCGCCCCCAGGCCCTGGATGCCATAGGCGCCGGCCTTGTCCATGGGCTCCCCGGTGGCCACGTAGGCCGCGATCTCCGCCCCGCTCAGGGCGCGAAAGGTGACGTCGGTGACCTCGTGCTCGGTGCACACCGCCCCAGGCCCCGCCAGCGTAAGGCCGGTGTAGACCTGATGGGTCCGCCCGGAGAGGGCGGCGAGCATACGCGCGGCCTCTTCCGGACTCGCCGGTTTGCCCAGGACGGCCCCCTCCAGGGCCACCACGGTGTCGGCGGCCAGCACCAGACCGTCCTTGGGGGCCTCCCGGACCACCGCCGCCGCCTTCCGTGCGGAGAGCTCCTCCACCATTTCAGCGGGGGTGAGCCCGGGGCGGACCGACTCGTCCACATCGGAGGCCCGGATCACAAAGCCCCGCAGGCCCACCTGCTCCAAAAGCTGACGCCGCCGGGGAGAGCCGGAGGCCAGAATGATCTTCATCGCCGTATTCCCTCTTTCTGCGGACGGCGGCCGGGGCCGCCGTCCGGGTTTGAACGTCATTTCCCCGTGGAGCCAAAGCCGCCGGCGCCCCTCGCCGTCTCATCCAACTCCTCTACAGGGGTCAGGGCGGCACGGACCACGGGCACCACCGCCAGTTGGGCAATGCGGTCCCCCGGCGCTACGGTATAGGGGGTCCCGGACAGGTTCACAAGCCCCACTCCGATCTCCCCCCGGTAGTCGCTGTCGATGACCCCCACGCCGTTGGAGAGGGCGATACCGTGCTTGATCCCCAGCCCGGAGCGGTCGAACACCAGGGCCACATACTCTGCCGAGGGGAGCGCGATGGCGATGCCGGTGGGGAGGAAGGCCCGTCCCCCTGGCGCCAGGGTCACCGCCTCGTCGATACAGGCGTGGAGATCCATGGCGGCAGCTCCCGCGCTGGCGTAATAGGGAAAGGGGATCTCCGCCCCGATCTTCGGGGACACGGCCTTGATCTTCAGTTCCATCCTATCCATCCTCCATTCCGGTTATTCCACATCCCGGTAATAGAGCCCCCGGGTAAAGTCGTTGGGCTCATACCGTCCTCTGCCCAGATACCGTTCCGCCACCTGGACGCACTCCCGGGGATTTTCCGTGGTGAAGAGCAGCCGGGCCCCCCAGATACCGGCGCGGCGGTAGTCCGCCTGCTTGTCCACGAGGAACAGCTTCTTAGCGTTCAAAATCTCGTTCCGACAGCCCGGCGCCTTCACCACCGGGAACCGCTCTCCCTTCCGGTCTGTGAGCAGATTGGGATTGCCGCAGGCACAGCGGCCGGAGCGGTTCCGAATGATGCAGTTCTCCGTGAGCATCAGCGGGAGCCTGCCGTACACCAGCATCTCCAGATCGATACACTTGGAGAGGTCCCGGATCTGGGCCAGCTTGAGCTCGAAGGAGGCGGTGCAGGAAGCAAAACCGAAGCGCTTGTACTCCTTCAGACTCTGCGCGTTGTAGACCCCCAGCCCGAAATCTCCCCGCAGGGCGAGCCCAGCCTCCCGGGCCGGGGCGATCAGGTCCAGCGTGCCCACCAGGGCGTCGGTCACGCCCAGACCCCGGACCACCGCCAACTGTCTGCGCAGCTCCTCCCGCTCGCGGTCCCAGCAGACCCGCGGCAGCGTGACCCCCACCCGTCCTCCTTCCAGGGCCAGGCGGACGGCCTCCGGATGGGCGGCGGCCTCCTCCAGGGGGAGATAGAGCAGGGCGGGGCGGAGCTCCGTCAGCTCGCGGGTGAGCTGGTCGGCCCGGCGCAAAGACATGGTGAGGACGGGGGGCTCCCGGCGGTTCTCATACCGCACACCGGCGTGAAAGGTCCCCAGCTCGGGCGCGGCGGGTGTGCCGCGCTCCCGCGCAAGCCCCTGCAGCACCTCCCGCCGCAGCGCGTTGAGGGCGGCCACAGGCACGGAGAGCTCCGGTTCCACCAGCGCACGGACCCGGGTACACAGGAAGGGCGTGCCGCCGGTGCGGGAGAGCTGTTTCTCCACCGTCTCGGCGGTGAGCGGCCGCGTCCGCGCCGCCTCCGGCACCGGGCCGGAGGCGGTGACGGTGTGCCCCACCTCGTCCTGGACCCCCACCTGCACGGGCTCGCCGGGGCGGATCATGGCGTAGAACACCACGCCCACGCACTGCCGCTCCCCGCTCTGGTACTGAGTCCTGGCCTGGGCAAAGAGCTCCCGGGGCTCCTGGCCCTCCTCCCGGACGCCGAACATCTCCGGCCCCTTCCGGTCCAGATAGTAGCCGTCGGTAAAGCCCTGCCGGGAAAAAGCGGCCTCCAACTGGGCCAGCTCCTCCGGCGTGGGTTCCCGGCTTTCCCGGATGGCCCGGGCATAGATCCCCGTGACCACAGAGACGTACTCCGGCCGCTTCATGCGGCCCTCGATCTTGAGGCACTTGACCCCCAGCTTTTTGAGCTCCTGGATGTGTCCGGCCAGGGACATATCCTTGAGGGAGAGGGGGTTGGCGTCGGCCCGTTCTCCCCAGCCGTACTTGAGACGGCATGGCTGGGCACACAGCCCCCGGTTGCCGGAGCGCCCGCCGATGACGGAGGAGAAGAAACACTGGCCGGAGTAACACATACACAGGGCTCCGTGGACGAAGGTCTCAATCTCAATGGGAGAGTTGAGACAAATGTGCTCAATGGCGTCCCGGCTGAGCTCCCTGGAGAGGACTACCCGGGCCATGCCCAGCTCCGCGCAGCGGCGGACGCCGTCCAGGCTGTGGACGGTCAGCTGTGTGGACCCGTGGACGACAAGGCGGGGAGCCACCTGGCGGAGCATCCGCAGGACCCCCAGGTCCTGGATGAGCACCGCGTCCACCCCCGCCTCGGCGGCCTCGGCGGCCGTCCGGGCTGCGGCGGGGAGCTCCCGGTCGGAGACCAGGGTGTTCAGGGTGAGAAATACCTTGGCGCCCCGCACATGGCAGTAAGAAACCGCCGCCGCAAGCTCCTCCAGAGAGAAGTTCTTCGCATTGCGGCGGGCGTTAAAGTCCCCGTATCCCAGATAGACCGCGTCGGCGCCGGCCTGGACCGCCGCGGTGACGGCCTCCGGCGAACCGGCGGGTGCGAGAAGTTCCAGCATGATCGACGACCTCCGGCGTGAGATGGACGGAAAACGCGGACCGCCCTCCAGGGTCCCGGCCCTGAAGTGGCGATCCGCGTCCCTTTGTTGCCTATTTCTTGTTCTGCAGCTTGAAGATCTCCCGCTTAGCCTCGGAGAGCTCCATCTTCATCTTGGTGGCCTCCTCCAGGTATTCCTTGAGCTGGCGGCGCAGGTTTTCCGACGCCTCCACCTCTTTGAAGTACTCGTCGGCGATGTTCAGCGCGCCCAGCACGGCGCCGTCCACCAGGGAGACCTTGGATTCGTCCAGCACCTCCTGGATCTTGGCGTCCACATGGGCGGCCACCTTTTCCATGTACCCGGCGTCCTCGGAAGCCACCAGGGTGTAGTTCTGCCCGGCGATTGAGACGGTAACTTTGTTTTTCATGGCGGTCCCTCCCAGCATTCATTCTGTCTTTGACATTATAACATAGGTTGGAGAGAAATAAAAATAAATTATCCTTTAATTCTCCCGGTTTTTACGGTAGAATAGACGGTACAAAATGTTGGAGAGGAGGTGGCGCCATGGCGGCCAGCGTATTGCTGCCGGGCGGTGTGATATCCATGACGGACGCGGCGGCAGACCGGCTGATTCGCGCAGGCAGCGGCGAGGCGGCGCTGCTGTATCTCTATCTTCTGCGCCGGGGCGGCGTTTTTGAGGCCGACGGAGTGCGCAAGGCCCTGGGTTGGACGGCGGAGCAGGTCCGCGGAGCCTATCAGGCCCTGGCGAACCTGGGCCTGGTGGACAAGGAGGCCGACCTCGCCCCCACACCCACCCCGCCGGAGCCGGACGGCCCTCCGGACTACACCGCAGCCGATATCGCCCGGGAGCTGGAGGGGAACAGCCCCTTCCCCGCACTGGTGCGGGAACTGGAGCGGCGGCTGGGCAGGGTGCTCTCCACCGCCGATCTCAAGCTGCTGTACACCATCTACGACTATCTGGCCCTGCCCGCGGAGGTAGTGCTCCTGCTCACCACATGGTGTATAGAGGAGACCGAACGGAAATATGGACCGGGCCGCAGACCCAGGATGTCCCAGATCAGGAAGGAGGCCTTTGTCTGGCACCGCCTGGGCGTGGATACTCCCGAGGCGGCGGATGCCCACATGCGCACGCTCTCCGCGCTGCGGGACCGTGAAAAGTCCATTCTGCCCCGCCTTGGCATCGCGGGCCGCCTGCCGGTGGAGGCTGAGCGGAAATATATCTCCTCCTGGGTGGAGATGGGCTTCGACGACGACGCCATCGCCCTGGCCTACGAACGCACCGTGCTCAAAAAGGGATCCCTGGTCTGGCCCTATATGAACTCCATCCTGAAAAGCTGGCATCAGAAGGGCCTCCACACCCTCCAGCAAATCAAGGAGGGGGATTCCGCACGGAAGGGGTCCTACCCGGGCGGCGGGGCTGCGGCCGGTACAAAAAAAGACGAACAGAGCCGCATCGAGGAGGACCTGGACTGGATGGACCGGTATCTGGAGAAAACAAGAGGGGAGGCGCAATAAGTGCCCTACAGCGAGTCGGTACTGCACAGCGCAAACGCCCGTCTGGCTCTGCGCCGGGCCGCGGCGGAGCGGGCGCGTCAGGCGCGTCAGACAGAAATCTATACAAAGATCCCCCGTGTGGCGGAGATCGACCGGCTGCTCCGCCGGACCATGGCCCAGGTGATCGCCGCCGCCCTGAAGGACGGCGGCGACCCCACCGCCGCCATTGGAGCAGTCCGGAAGCGGAACACCGACCTCCAGGCGGAGCGGGACCGCCTGCTGGCGGCCAACGGATTCCCAGCCGACGCGCTGGACGAAAAGCCCTCCTGTGCAAAGTGCGGGGACACCGGCTGGGTGGGTGCAGCGATGTGCGACTGTCTCAAGCTGCTCTGCACCCAGGAGCAGATCAAGGAGCTCTCCCAGACCCTGGATTTCGGGGAGCAGACCTTCGAGCTTTTCGATTTTTCCTTTTACAGCGATCTGGACCCGGACGCCAAGGGGCGCACCACCCGCCAAAAGATGCGTGGGGTCTACGAGATCTGCTGGGACTATGCCCATCGATTCGGCCGTACCAGCATCAACAACCTGTTTTTGAGCGGCGGGACCGGTCTGGGAAAGACCTTTCTCTCCGCATGTATCGCCAGGACCGTCTCTGAAAGTGGCTTTTCCGTCGTCTACGACGCCGCCGGGACCATCTTTCAGCAATTTGAGATCCAGAAATTCTCCCGGGACGACCTGGATGCAAAGGAGGCCCGGGACGGCACCCGGCGGTATCTGGGCTGCGACCTACTCATTATGGACGACCTGGGGAGCGAGATGACCACGCCCTTTGTGCAGGCCGCCCTGTATCAGATCATCAACTCCAGGCTGACCGCCAACAAGCGCACGGTCATCAGCTCAAATTTGGGGATCGCGGAGGTTCGGACCAGGTACACGCCTCAAATTGCCTCCAGGTTGGAGGGGGAATACCAGTTTCTGCGCTTTTTCGGCCAGGACATTCGCCTCCAGCGGAAACAGCGGCTGTAAGGGACAGCAGAGCGGAGGCCGGCACATCCGGCCTCCGCTCTTATTGTAGAAAGAAAACCGCTGGCTGTGCCGGTGGTACCAAAAAGCTTTAGTATGCCGAGAAAAAATATCCTCCTTTGGTATAATGATGGAGATCTGCCAACCGCCATCATAAGCAAAGGAGGAATCAAGTCCGAATGAAACTTGATGTATCGAGTTTAGCACACACGAAGTGGAGGAATATACTCCGCCTGTTTGGCCGTGGGAAGTAAATGAGCAGCAGCCGATGGCTCACATTGATTTTTTAGTTGATAATTTGGAGGAAGCAGTTGCACACGCTATAGAGTGTGGCGCTACAAAATCAGAGATGCAGTATTTTGAGACATCCACTACATTATTTAACCCGGAAGGTCATCCTTTTTGTCTCAGCACTATGAAGCAATCATTTTAGAGGGCGCGCTGGGCTTATGTCGCCATGGCGCCATGGAAAGTACCGGTATTTACTGGCGGCCTATTTACGAAATCCTTGAAGATGCTTACTCCGGTGATATCATTTTGCTTGTCGTCAATGCCAGACACATGAAAAATGTTCCGGGTAAGAAAACTGACATGCGTGATTCTGAATGGATTGCTACTCTTTTGCGTAAAGAGAAAAATGCTTTTTTATCAATTTTCTTCCAATAAGCTATTACGATAAGCTGATAGATACAATTAACCATAATGACTATGAAGCTGATAAATTTTCAGTAGGAAATTTTTCTCTTGTAAATGCCAAGACCATTCATGCACCAATGATACAGGAGGCATTTGTAAACATAGAGTGTACTTTAAAAGGAACACAAGATTTAAGCGGTGCAGGTATTACTTCCATGATTATCGGACAGGTACAGCATATTTCTGTTGAGGAAGAATATGCACATGGATATGAAAAGCGATACAGAAAAGATGGTTTTATGATGTTAATTCCTGCCCCTCAAAATCTGAAAACAGGAGAACCTAATCAATCAGCGATTGCAACTATAAACATTGAAAAGTATGATTGATAAATTCCCATTCGCCGGTGAAATAGCAAAGTCATCCGGAGCATTCAACGGTCAAGATAAACGGCGCATTTTATGCGCCGCCGTCGACAGCCCCGCCCGCCTTTGCTAAAGGATAATCAAGGCGGGAAAGCCCTAAAATGGCTTC
>CEAK01018518.1_pt1 | contig 19587 bp, 20 predicted proteins | sample 480681 | NCBI WGS metagenome assembly CEAK01 (sample SAMEA3182071, study PRJEB8094) | gut metagenome | biome: human; feature: gut; material: Stool; isolation source: human stools | place: Canada | collected 2011-12-06 | reverse complement strand
AGGTTCAGCTTCGTGCCGTCGCCATACCAGAGGCTGTCACGACGGCCCGGAAGGATGGTCCGGTGCTTGCGGTCATAACGCTGGTGTGCCTTCATTTCCCCATAAACGGCATCGTACCACAGAGGTTCGACACGCGGGCTGTTGAACCATTCGCGGAGGCTGCGGGGACTCTTCAGGGGCTTCCAGCCACGTTCCGGAGCGACACGGTTGTACTCCTCGAAGATCTCCATGTCAGTATAAACCGGAACGCGGCTGCGTTTCAATGCTACAAGGTAACGCCCGCCGTCCTCCTCGATCTTCAGCGTGTTGCTGTTGCCGTACTTGCCGCTCACAAGCACACCGTAGTTGTCGGGACGGAACTTGCTTATCAGGGCTTTCAACCGGCCCACACTGCCCGGGAGGCTGTGCCCGTACACCGGACGCCACTCCTCACTCGTGACAAGCAGAAGCTCCCAAAGGTTACGGCGGAAACCGGTCAGCTTGTTATTGGATGAACTCAAGCGTTTGAACTCTTCCATCAGCGCGTTCAGCACCGAAGCGTTCCAGGTGTATTCCTTCTTCACATCCTCGGGAAGGGCGACCAGCTCACCGTTCTTGTCGTAACGGTACTCCTCAAAAAAGCGCTCGGCCTTCTCGTCTTTCTTCACTATGTTACGGATCATTTCTTCTCGCATCTGTTTCTCGGGCTCGCCATGGCGCTCAACCCAACGTTTCTTGTATTTCTCGGGAAGGGAAGAATAGGAATACAGGGCTACATTGCCCTCGCCACCGCCACGGTTGATACTTTCGATGTTACCGCGACGGACATTTTGGTATAAAGTTATATACTTCATCACCGGATTATCTCCTGAAGTAAGCTCTTCACAGGTTACACACAGTATATTATTATAGTATTCCATTTTCCGTTCTGTTATCAGTCCTCCAAATCATTCAAAGGGACATGCCTCTTCAACAGCCGTACTGAAGCCCCAAAGTTCAGTACAACAAAAAGCGCCCAAAGCAAATTGTCTTCACTCACAGAAAATATCAGACAGAAATTCAGACAGAAGTAAAGTACACAAAGGCGCTGCTTCCAGTTCAAGTGTATAAACCAGCGCAGCTGGTCACCGAACAATGCCATCAACTCACTTTTCATCGCTTTCCTTCTTTTCAGGGTTACCACCTACCTTGGTTCCACCGCGCTCGATGGCGAGCTTGCGGATGGAACGGGCCAACTTGCTGTTCTTGCGGAATGCAAGGGAGTGGGAGACCATTTCCCGGGAACAACCCAGCAAACCGGCTATTTTACCCACCTCACTGTATTCTACCACTATTCGTTCTTTCATAATTCGCTGATAAGTTAAATTATTGTAGCGGGCAGTCGCGGACTCGAACCACGGACCATGGCCTCTCCCTTGCGGGAGTTTGGCGTGTTCTACCAACTGAACTAACTGCCCCGGAAATCTATCGGAGTTCTTGTATGGCATCCTCCGGAACACATATCACAGTCCAAACCTGGCCATCTTTCATATAATCGACATTATATTCACGACCGAAAGTACAAATGTTATAGTCCCAGTCGCGGATTACACCATCAATGACTTCACCGTTCCTCTTGGTGATTCTCACACTTTGTCCCTTTTTAAATTTTGCTTCCATTATATCTTCGTTTTAAGTATATCAATATCAATTACATCCAACACGTTAGATGTTCTTAGGCTATTCACGATAAGGGTGGCTAATACTATACTGTTTTCTGCCATCCACCTCTTTGCTTGCCTGACAGCCACTTCCTTGCTGTACCCATCCGGAATAAAAGCCCCCAGATCATTATAACTCCGATCTGTCAATTCAAAATAATACCGTTTCATAACCTTCTATTTTTCTTCTTTTTATATTTCTCATTGTCACCTCAAGCCTTTTTTGTAGCTTTGGGGCGGTGTTCACACTTTGAACACGCTGCAAATATAAGGATAAAATTTTAACCTAAAAACAAATATGGGAGATATTTTGACCATAAAAGATAAAATTCTTGCCTTTTTAAAAGAGAAGGATATAAAAAAAGTAGATTTCTTTGAGGCTACTGGAATACAATCCAGCAACTTCAAGGGAAAAAATATGGCATCACAGCCTGGCGGAGATATGATAGTTAAAGTTTTAACCCTATATCCGGATTTATCTGCTGAATGGCTAATGAGAGGGGAGGGGAATATGCTTAAATCCAATAATACAGATGTCTCCCAAAATTCATATACTATACACCAAGAAATAAGCCAAGACAATAAGCAAGAAATCGAAAAATACAATGCCCCCCCTGAAATTGTGGATAAACTTCTCTCTACAATAAAAGAACAGGCAGAGGAAATAGGGATGCTCAAACAGACAATTACACAACTTAAACAGGACAAGTCGGGGCGTGTTTCAGATGCGGGGAGTTCAACACTTGCAGGTGCCGGATAAAACGAGTTTTATGGGGTGAAGGGGGTAAAAAGTAACAAAACACTGATTTTTAGAGATATGAATTAAAATATAGGGGAGTAAATAAATATTATCAATGTATTATTTGCCCCCTCAAATAGTTTAAAAACAAGCAAAAACAAGTCCTATCTATATTGTATAGATAGACAAATCGCTAAAAAAATAATCCGAAAATGTAAACCCAAGTGTAAACCCTATTAAAACGTTTCGTTTTTGTAATGGAGAAAATGTAAACCCAAGTTGTAAACCCAAGTGTAAACCCTTTCAATTTTTCCGACTGTTCAAACCGTTCAAAGTAAGTAGCAGCCTCCCATTGATGTACTATTACCGACACGAATACAAAAAAAAGCCGCAAAAAGCGGCTTTATAGACGTTCTAAGGCTGTTTCAGCCCTTTCTGGTGCATGTTATCAAGCGAGACTGAATAATCATTGCACGTTTCGTGTATTTGGCAATGTCATCAACCAGTCCAGCATGTAAAAGACTATTCTTGGTGATCCCGACCTGTTTCTCCGTTAGAGTTTCAAAAATGGCCGATATACTACCAAAATAGATGTTCTTTTTCTCAAAAATCAAATGTACATGGATAACTTTACTCATAATATACGGTATTTATTTCATTGCAAATATACCAAATATCATCTATATGGAATAATTTAGATAAAATAAAAAGGAAAAGCGCACCATGCACTCCCCCACTCCACTTGTATAAACCGATCCGTTTGACTATCTTTGTATATGAGGAAAAAGTAAACCATGGAGAGCAATCGACGACAACACTCCGAAATCTCCCCTATCCCACCTTCAATGTAAAGCATTTCATTTGAACGGCGTTCAAACGAGGCTCAAATGTAAGCCCAATGTAAAGCGATGTAAACGCTTCGTTTTTGCAGCCCATTCTCCCCTACTCCACCCTAACACTTTGAAAACCAAAGCAATCATTCATTTTCAGACCGACCACATATTGACACGCTTCGTTTTTCCCCCCTTATATAGACACAACCTCCCTATCCATAGAAGCTATCACATCAGTGGGACGCAACCCCGACGGTATTTGTGTACAAAACGAAAAGTTGTATATTTCCAATTCCGGCGGGTTGGACTATTCATCAGGACTGGGTGTAGACAACACGGTATCTGTTGTCGATATTGCCACATTTAAAGAAAGTAGCAAACTAACAGTAGGCCCGAATCCCGGTAAAATAGTAGCAGGTCCGGACGAAACCGTTTATGTAGCCACCCGTGGCGAAGATGTAGAAGCCGGCGATTATAACTTCGTCAAGATAGACTGCCGGACAAACAAAGTCACTCAATCTAACGAGAAAGTACAAAACTTTGCCATCGATGGAGAGATTGCCTATCTATACAATTACAATTATAACACACAGACCTCTTCTATCAAGATGTTCAATCTGAAAACAGAAGAGACAATCCGTGAGAATTTCATAACTGACGGAACAGTGATAAAAACGCCATACAGCATCAATATCAATCCTTACAGCAACAATGTATATATCACCGAAGCCCGTGATTACACCACCTATGGAGACTTACTTTGTTTCAACCAACAAGGACAACTCATGTTCCGTCTGAACAACATCGGACTTAATCCGAATACTATTGCATTCAGTGACAAAGCCTCACAAAGCGATATTGATGACAACGATGATGATAAGGAAAATCCTCTGGCCTTCGCCAATAAAGTATGGGAATATCGCCCTGCTCCCGGACAGTTTATCAACACTACCACTTCAGCATATAAGGAGGGCTTTACTTATGATGATATACTAGAAGAAGCAACCCGCAGAATTCAGCAAAAATCACTCCTTACATTGGGAGGATTCGGTGGTTACATTGTTTTAGGATTCCCACAATCCATTCCGAATGTAACAGGAGAGTATGACTTCAAGATAAAAGGCAATGCTTACTATAACTCCAAAACCGGAACAGGAGCATTGGGCGGAAGTGCAGAACCGGGAATCGTATTTGTATCTAAAGATGTAAATGGCAATGGAAAGCCTGACGATGAGTGGTATGAATTGAAAGGAAGCGAATACGGGAAAGACACAGAAACACGCGGATATGAGATAACCTATCACCGCCCGAATCCAGCCAACCTAAAAGTTTTTTGGAAAGACAATCAAGGCAACGAAGGATATATCTTCCGCAACAGTTTCCATAACCAAGAATCATATTATCCACTTTGGATAGAAAGTGATGAAATCACATTCCAGGGAACACGTCTAAAAGATAATGCCGTCCCGGAAAACGGATTATGGGTAGGATATTGCTATCCGTGGGGATATGCAGACAACCATCCTAACAGCAAGGAAGGAAGTAATTTCAAGATAGATTGGGCTGTGGATAGTAATGGCAGTCCGGTAGACTTGGATCAAATCGACTTCGTGAAGATTATGACCGCAGTCAATCAGGATGCAGGACAAATGGGTGAAATATCAACCGAAGTTACCACCATTGAGAACTTACATTTCAAGAAATAATCAATAATTAATTAATAACTAAAATCAGAAAAGAACATGAAGAAATTATCTTTATTATTACTGTTATCAGTATTTGTATTTTGTGGCTGTAGCGATGATGACGATACAAAAACATACGTGCTTAGCCTGCCCAATTACGAAACTCATACACTTGATATGGGCGATCAAGAAAATCCGGATGATTCATGGTCTGTTAGTAGCGACTGGGGGACAACTAACTACAAATATAATCTATTAACTGACGCTAGTGGTATCTTTGAATTTGACTGTGTATCTTCAACATACGGTTTCTATTCAGATAGTTTTGCATTTACAAATTGTACAGAAAAAGATTGCCCAGACTTCGCAACTTATGATTATCGCGCTATCACTAAAAAAGGAGTAATCAATAATACATACGTTATCGTGGGAGCTGCCGGATATAAAATTGGAAAGAATTCTGATAAAGAAGCTGCAATCCGTTTCAGAGACCACGACAATTCAAACAAATTGGAATCCTATAGAGTAAAAGGACTATATTTAACAAACTGTGTCTATGCTTACAATAGTATGAAGGAAGGTAGTTCTATATTCGAAGGAAAAGATAAATTTGGAAATACAGATTCTTTCAAAATCATCATCTATAATATGGATAAAACTCAAAGTGTAGAGTGCACTTTAGGTGAAGGAACCCAATTTGTAACTACATGGAAATGGGTAGACCTAACTTCATTAGGCGAAACAGAGGGATTGAAATTCAATATCAAGACTACCAAAGAAGACCAATGGGGTGCAATGACCCCAACCTATTTCTGTCTTGACGGTATCACTATTGAAGACTAAATAACTAACTTGTTTGATTGATTGAGATTAAACATCAATCGACCGCATAATTTTAAAGGGCCGGATATTCTTTTAAGAAATCCGGCTCTCTTTCTATCTACTCACTACATTTTGATATATTACCAGCCCATAGAGAAGTAAATCCAATAACCCTCACTAACAAAAAGACACTATATATTTGTTAATCACACAAATTTTAGCTACATTCGTTGTTCAAAACTATTAAATCTACGACAATGAAATTACCTTTTGCTGAATCATGGAAAATAAAGATGGTAGAACCCATCCGGAAAAGCACACGTGAAGAACGCGAGCAATGGATTAAAGAAGCACATTATAATGTCTTTCAACTCAAATCAGAACAAGTTTATATCGATCTCATCACCGATTCCGGAACCGGAGCGATGAGCGACCGTCAATGGGCAGGAATGATGCTAGGCGATGAAAGTTACGCCGGAGCAACCTCTTTCTTTAAGTTGAAAGAGATGATTACGAAACTGACAGGATTTGAATATATCATACCTACCCATCAAGGACGTGCCGCAGAAAATGTGCTTTTCTCTTATCTCGTGCATGAAGGAGACATTGTACCCGGCAACTCACATTTTGACACCACCAAAGGACACATCGAAGGACGCCATGCCACCGCATTAGACTGCACTATCGATGCAGCAAAACATACCCAACTGGAAATCCCGTTCAAAGGAAATGTAGACCCTGATAAATTGCAGAAAGCCCTGACAGAATATGCAGAACGAATTCCTTTTATCATCGTAACCATCACCAACAATACAGCCGGAGGACAACCCGTATCCATGCAAAACCTGCATGAAGTACGTGCCATTGCTGACAAATACGGCAAACCCGTACTTTTCGACTCTGCACGCTTTGCCGAAAACGCCTATTTCATCAAGATGCGCGAAGAAGGTTATCAAGACAAAACCATCAAAGAAATCACACGGGAAATGTTCTCTCTAGCCGATGGCATGACAATGAGTGCCAAGAAAGACGGAATCGTCAATATGGGTGGATTTATCGCCACACGACGTGCAGACTGGTATGAAGGTGCAAAAGGTTTCTGCGTACAATACGAAGGCTATCTCACCTATGGAGGAATGAACGGACGGGATATGAACGCTCTTGCCATCGGCTTGGATGAAAACACCGAATTCGACAATCTCGAAACACGTATCAAGCAAGTGGAATACCTGGCAAAGAAACTGGATGAATACGGAATTCCTTACCAACGACCGGCCGGAGGCCACGCCATCTTCATTGATGCACCTAAAGTACTGACGCACGTTCCCAAAGAAGAATTCCCGGCACAGACGCTGACCATAGAACTTTATTTGGAAGCCGGTATCCGTGGATGCGAGATCGGTTATATCCTCGCCGACCGTGATCCGATAACTCATGAAAATCGTTTTAACGGTCTTGATTTACTCCGCCTCGCCATTCCCCGCAGAGTATATACAGACAATCATATGAATGTAATAGCCGCTGCTCTCAAAAATGTATATGAACGTAGAGAAAGCATCACTCACGGAGTGCGTATCGCCGGGGAAGCGCCTTTAATGAGACATTTCACAGTTCAATTGGAAAGATTATAAACTTAGAAAAAATAACAAATATCAGTTGAAGAAGTAATAGAAAGGGATTGAAAAGACCAGTGCCAGTATGAACGGGCAATACTTTCTCCATTAACAAGAATAATTGTTTGCATAAAACAAAAGTGTTTCCCAAGTGTTTATATTATAATCGAACTTAATACGTAAAATTATGGCAGAAGATTATAAATTAATAGACAACGAAGAAAAACATCGATATGAATTTCAGATCGATGGCAAAATAGCCGAAATAGACTATATCAAATCAAATAATGGAGAAATATACCTTGTACATACAGAAGTACCCGCCTCATTAGGCGGCAAGGGAGTAGGATCACAACTTGCAGAAAAAGCACTGACAGACATTGAACGACAAGGTTTACGCCTGGTACCGCTTTGCCCGTTTGTAGCCGGATATATTCACAAACATCCGGAATGGAAGCGCATTGTAATGCGTGGTATTCATATTAAATAAATACAGATATGGAAAAGAAAATAGAATACACCAATGGTGAACTGACCATTATATGGAAACCGGAATTATGCCAGCATGCCGGAATATGTGTAAAGATGCTACCCAATGTCTATCATCCTAAAGAAAGACCCTGGGTGCAAATAGAAAATGCGACAACGGAAGAATTAATTGCACAAATCAGTAAATGTCCGTCAGGAGCATTGAGCTACCGACTTAACAAAAAAGAGAAGTAAACCAACCATAAAAGAACCTGTCTGAAAAGCCGTGAGTTCATAAAATCATGAGGGCGTCCGAATATAAAGTGAACCCCGAAAGTCATACAAAAACTTTCGGGGTTTATTTATTATGTCAAGACATCACACATTACAAAGAAAAGAGAAACAGGTAGAGGCACTTCATTTCCTCCCCCATTCAACTCAATGTCCATGTCAGTACAAAGTCCGGGCAGATACGATAACCGACAGAGTAAAGTTCCTGCTGCTCCGTCGCCAACTCCTGAACCTGAAACGTTCCTTGCTCTTGAGGAATAAAATGCGTCAAACGGAGTTTACGAAGGTCAGCGTCAGCGTTTTCCATCCGCTTAAAAACAGCTTCTTTTGCCGACCAATGCAATAACAGTCCCCAAGTCATATCTCCCTGATAAGGTTCCGTTTGTTCGTCAGAACGGATATACCTATCGGATACCTTGTGAACGCGTTGAGCATATTGCTCAATATCAATGCCTGCCGGAGTGAAAGAAGCAAGCATCACAGCTACATAACCTTTCGTATGAGAAATACTGATGAAAAAAGAATGATCCGTCAGATACGGTTTTCCTTCGGGAGAATAACCGATTTCCTTATCCTCCTGCAACATAGCATACAACAAAACACGAACGGACAACCATTCCATCTTACGGCGTTCGGAGACAAAACGATTCAATTCCTGTTCACAGAAAACTCTGCGCGCATCCGGCAAAAGAGCCAACAGAACCTCCAAAGACTCTTCCATCTTCCAGACAGCCCACTGTATATCATCCGTCTTATGTTGCAGAAATAACGCCATCTTACGTTTGCTTGATTATGCTTTCAAAATTATGATTCCAAGATTATTCCTTCTCTTCCGAGCCTTCCATATCCTTCGGCAGAATTGTAAACTTCACTTTCAGGATACGACGACTATCCATTTCGAGCACTTCAAACTCATAATGGTGATAAGTCACTTTCTCATGCAATGCCGGGAATTCACCTTTAATTTCGAGCAGCATACCCGCCAATGTATCCGCATCTCCCACCACCTTTTCAAACTCGTCTTCGTCTACTTTCGCAATCTTATAGAAATCCGTCAACTGCGTCTTCGCTTCAAATATCCAGGTATGGTCATTCAAGACCACGTATGTACGTTCTTCATCATCATATTCATCATGAATCTCACCCACAATCTCTTCAATAATGTCTTCCATCGTCACCAGTCCGGAAGTTCCTCCAAACTCATCCACAACAATGGCAATATGAATCTTATTCGCCTGGAAGTCACGCAACAGATCATCAATCATCTTTGTTTCCGGCACAAAATAAGCCGGACGGATCAATGACTGCCAACGGAAATTATCCCCCTTGTTGACATGAGGCAGCAAGTCTTTAATATACAATACCCCCTTGATATTATCCCGCGAACCGGAATAGATAGGAATACGCGAATAAGCATTTTCAATGATACATTGCATCACCTCCTTGAAAGAGGTACGGATATCCAGATCGACCATATCCAGACGTGATGTCATCACCTCCTTCACAGTTTCACCGCCGAAACGGATAATACCCTCCAAGATATTATTCTCTTCAGAGAGTTCCGCTTTATCTGTCAGCTCCAATGCGTGCGACAGTTCGTCGACAGAAATATTATGGCTCTTCTTTACAAAATGTTTATTCAGAAAAGTAGTTGAACGTACAAGCACAGTAGCCACCGGACGGAACAGCTTTTCCAGAAAGTAAATCCCCGGTGCCGAAAAACGGCAAAAAGCCAAAGTCTTCTGTGCCGAATAGATTTTGGGCATGATTTCGCCGAACAACAACAATAGAAAAGTCAGGATGACGGTCAGTATCAAGAACTCTGCCAATGGAGAATGAAAAACAAATACATTCATAAAGAAGAAGTTGCAGAGCATGATAATGGTTACATTCACAAAGTTGTTCGTAATCAATATCGTTGCCAGGAGGCGTTCTGAATCCCCCAACAGGGCACTTATTTTTTCATCGGAAGGATGATTCTGTTCATCAATATCATTCCGATCGGAAGGAGTAAGTGAGAAAAAAGCTATTTCGGAAGCCGAAGCAAAGCCGGAAGCAAGCAGGAGTACACCTGCCAATACTATGGCAATAATAGCAGAGATAGAAGGAGTGTTTACGGTAATACCGTTGAAAATGTCAGCCAATTGGCTTAAATAACCATCTGAGTCCAAAGAGTCTATATTTTAATTAAACAAAAGATAATGTGCCAAGAAGCTCGCGAAAACCTATTGGCACACTATCACATTATCTAGAACGGCAAATCATCTGCCGGATTATCTTGTGCGGGTTGTGCCTGCGACTGCTGCGCTTGTTGCGGCTGGCCGGCAACCGATTGTTGCTGTTGCCCCGTAGTCGGTTGTCCGGAAGCAGAAGCTCCTGCACCCGGATTAGCTCCTTTCGGAGACAGCATTTCCATATTATCCACATAAATTTCGGTGATATAACGCATAGCACCCGACTGGTCGCTATAAGAACGTGTTCTTATCTTTCCTTCCAGATACAGTTTGTCACCTTTGTGCACATACTTATCCACAATCTCCGCCAAACGGTTGGATGCAACGATATTATGCCACTCTGTTCTTTCGGGAATCTGGGTTCCATTAGCCAACGTATATCCACGATCCGTTGTAGCCAACGGGAAAGTTGCTACTGCCGAACCTGTATCGAAGTATTTTACCCGAGGATCTTGTCCTACGTTTCCTATCAATATCACTCTATTTACTGACATATCTGTATCAAGTTTATGATTCTTAAAATTAAATCTGCTGCCAAAATTAAACAGAATAACAATAGGATGCAAGATTTTAAGTATAAAATCAAGTATTAAGTTTTAAGTATTAAGTATTAGGCTGCGCCATAAACTGCATGGGTAATACTCAATACTTATTACTTAATACTTATTCTAATGCTTATTCTAATGCTTGTAGCAAGTCTTGTACTAATTTAGAAACAGCGTATTGCTCCAGTTCGTCCACCCTTATTTTCAGGAAATCACTGAAAGAAGTCAAATTTTCAGACAAGGTCACTTCATATAGATTAGCATAGATAACCCGGTGAGACAATACATGCTTCACCTCCCTGCAAACCGAACGTACCACCGGTACTTCCCCCGGCGCAAAGAGTGCACGAAATTCCGGTAAAGTCAAAAAATCTTCTTCCGAAAGAGCCGTCGGAGTTTCTATCAAGGGCAGTTCGAACAGATTTTTCCAAATATCATTGCCCGTCCGTTTATTTATAAAGGTATACGCGCCCGCACGTACATAAATATAATTAAAGTAACGGTTCGTTGTCTTTGTTTTGTGTTGCTTCACCGGAAGTTTTGCCACCAAGCCTTTCGAAAGTGCCGAGCAACTGCCCACCAACGGACAGAACAAACAATCAGGCGACTGCGGAGTGCACTGAATCGCCCCGAAATCCATTATTCCCTGATTGTAAACAGCCGGATGCTTCTTATCCAGCATCTCATCCGCCAATGCTGCAAAGAGCTTTTTTCCTTCTGTCGAATCAATCGGAGTATCGATGCCGAAATAACGGGAAAGCACCCGGTACACATTACCGTCCACTACCGCATAAGGCATACCGTAAGCAAACGAACAGATCGCTGCCGCTGTATACTCCCCCACTCCTTTCAGAGCCAGCACTTCCGGATACGTTTCCGGGAAAACCCCATTCATGCTTTTGGCGGCGGCATGAAGATTGCGGGCACGTGAGTAATATCCCAGTCCTTGCCAGTATTTCATCACTTCATCCTCCTCCGCAGCGGCTAAAGTCCGCACATCGGGAAAACGTTTGATAAAACGAAGAAAATAATCATACCCCTGCGCCACCCGCGTCTGTTGAAGAATGATCTCCGAAATCCAGATCAGATACGGATCGGCAGACTCCCTCCAGGGCAGTTCACGTTTATTCTCTTTATACCACTCTACAATCGTTTTAGTAAACTCGTTCATATCCTCGTTCCTAGTGTATTATCTAACATTTATCTTGCCTATCCTATCCAAAAGGCACACAAAAGTAACTCTTTTGGTTCTAAGAAAACCCTATGCCACTATTTTTTTAGAAAAATGTGCAGAATATATTTTTTTAGGAGCTTAAAAAGCTATATATTTGCAGTCCAAAAAATTAGCAATAACATAGTAATAATATTTTTTTTAAGGAAAAATGACTAAAGCAGATATTGTAAACGAGATTACAAAGAAAACTGGAATTGATAAGCAGACAGTTCTTACAACAGTTGAGGCATTTATGGATGCAGTAAAGGATTCATTGTCTAACGATGAGAACGTATACTTGCGTGGGTTTGGTAGTTTCGTAGTAAAGAAAAGAGCACAAAAGACTGCTCGTAACATTTCTAAAAATACTACGATCATTATTCCGGAGCACAACATTCCGGCTTTCAAACCGGCTAAGACATTTACAATTTCAGTAAAGAAATAATAAACAAGAGTATTAACCCATAAAATGTGAAGCTATGCCAAGCGGAAAAAAGAAAAAAAGACATAAAATGTCTACGCACAAGCGTAAAAAAAGACTAAGAAAGAACAGACATAAAAGCAAAAAATAATTTTTAAGTCTGGATCACACAGAAATAAAGAACAAACTTGCGAAGCTAATGTCTTTCAAGTTTGTTCTTTGTTTAAGTAGCTAACCCAAAATGAACAATTTGTCAAAAAAGTTGTTCATATAAATGAGATTCAATCAATAATAAGGAAACAAAACAGTGACAAGTGAACTAGTAGTTGACGTACAGCCCAAAGAGGTCTCCATCGCCCTTCTCGAAGATAAGAGCCTGGTGGAACTTCAAAGCGAAGGAAGAAACATTTCTTTCTCTGTGGGCAATATGTATTTGGGACGTATCAAGAAATTGATGCCCGGACTGAATGCATGCTTTGTAGACGTCGGTTACGAGAAAGACGCTTTCCTTCATTATCTAGATTTGGGTCCTCAATTTAACTCACTCGAAAAGTTTGTAAAGCAGACTTTAAGCGACAAAAAGAAGCTGACCTCCATCAGCAAAGCAACCCTGCTTCCCGATCTTGACAAGGATGGAACAGTATCCAACACCCTCAAGGTAGGACAAGAAGTAGTGGTGCAAATCGTTAAGGAACCGATCTCCACTAAGGGGCCGCGACTGACGTCCGAAATTTCGTTTGCCGGACGCTATCTCGTACTGATCCCTTTTAATGACAAGGTTTCTGTTTCACAAAAAATTAAATCGAGCGAAGAACGCGCCCGCCTGAAACAATTGCTGATGAGCATCAAGCCGAAAAACTTCGGTGTCATCGTCCGCACGGTAGCCGAAGGCAAACGCGTAGCCGAACTCGACGGAGAGCTTAAAGTCCTAGTTAAGCATTGGGAAGATGCGATGGTAAAAGTACAAAAAGCCACCAAGTATCCGACGTTGATTTATGAAGAAACCAGCCGCGCCGTAGGTTTGTTGCGCGACCTCTTCAACCCTTCTTTTGAGAATATTCACGTCAACGACGAGGCTGTGTACAATGAAATTAAAGACTATGTATCACTGATTGCGCCCGACCGGGCTAATATCGTGAAATTGTACAAAGGTCAACTTCCCATTTACGACAATTTCGGTATCACCAAGCAGATTAAATCATCGTTTGGTAAAACAATCTCTTACAAGAGTGGTGCCTATCTGATTATTGAGCACACTGAGGCGCTTCACGTAGTAGACGTGAACAGCGGTAACCGCACCAAGAATGCCAACGGGCAGGAAGGTAACGCACTCGAAGTAAACCTGGGAGCCGCCGACGAGCTGGCCCGCCAATTGCGATTAAGAGATATGGGTGGTATCATTGTCGTGGACTTCATCGATATGAATGAAGCCGAAAACCGTCAGAAGCTTTATGAACGAATGTGTGCCAATATGCAGAAAGACAGGGCACGGCATAATATTCTGCCGCTTAGCAAATTCGGGCTAATGCAGATTACACGCCAACGTGTGCGTCCGGCAATGGACGTCAACACGACCGAAACCTGCCCTACTTGCTTCGGCAAAGGCACGATCAAGTCGTCCATTCTTTTTACGGACACTTTGGAGAGTAAAATTGATTACCTGGTCAATAAACTGAAGGTTAAGAAATTCTCGTTACACGTCCATCCGTATGTTGCCGCTTATATCAATCAGGGACTCGTTTCCCTGAAACGGAAGTGGCAAATGAAATACGGATTCGGTATCAAGATTATTCCAAGTCAAAAACTCGCATTTCTGCAATATGTGTTCTATGATACACATGGAGAGGAAATCGATATGAAGGAAGAAATCGAAATCAAATAGACAGAAAAGGCGGCCCGGTCAAAACGAGTCGCCTTTTTGTTTTATCTATTTTTCTTCAACTATCCATTTTTCAATATTACGGGTTTCCGCACTGAAATTTACTCCTATTTTAAAGAGTTTCCGTTCATCCATCTCGAAAGGAAGAGCGTAATGCTTGTCATTTATCTGCTGCAATGCTTCTTCTGCCGTACCGTTCAGTTTAAATTCCATGATATAGATGAATTTGTCTGTCTGCAAGACAAGGTCGATGCGTCCTTCGCTTGTATGATATTCCACTTTGGCATAGAAGCCGACCAGTTTAAAAACGGTGAAAAGCACGTTCTCGTAATGCAATTCCTGATCGCGAATCACTTCGTAGGTGGTATCTGCAAAGAAGCTTTGCAAGCGACGGAAGAAAGAACTGTAATCGCCGGAACGTACTTCACGAACAAATTTCTGAATTTCAAACGGAGATTCTACCTTATTTACATTCGCATAATAAGGAAGTAGGAAACGGACAAATCCTTCTTCTACTTCACGATTCGGGAAACCTAACCGATACATTCCAAATTCTTCATCATACCCTTTAATGGTGAGGTAGCCACTCTGATAAATCACCGGAATGGGATTAGTAGATTCGGAGTCTATACTATTCAATACTTGGGCGTCGGTTTCTTCATGTGCCATCCGCTCCAGGTCATAATGATGTTTTTGCAGCAATTTCACCAGATAAGTAGGCGTGCCTGTTTCAAACCAATAGCTGCCAAATTCTCTATACTTAAAAGCATTGAGCAAACTAAACGGATTGTACATGCCGATTGAATTGTGCGTAAAATGATAGCCGTCATAACATTCTTTCAATTCTGCACAAAGTTTATCATAGGTTATTCCGCGTGCAGCAGCAAATTCATGAAGCTCTGTTTCCAAATTGTTGTGGATTTCACGCTCACTGACGCCGCAGATTTCGACATACTCATTCCACATGGATATATCATCCAGATTATTCAATTCACTAAGACAGACTTTACCAAACTTTGTCACACCTGTCAGGAATGCAAACTTGATATAACTATCCTTTATTTTCAATGCTCCATAAAAAGGTTGCAAAATATCCCGGAATTGTCTTTGCAATTCCTCATTACCGATGGCTTGCAATATGGGCTTATCATATTCATCAACCAGAATAACCACTCGCTGTCCTGTTTTCTCACAGGCACGCTGAATGATACCGGCAAAACGTAGAGAAAAGGAAGTTTCGGATGGGCGGGTTCCATATTGTCTTTCCCAATATTCCAGATTATAATTTAATATATTATCCAGACTTTCGGACGTGTCATATTTCTCGATATTAAAATCCAGATGCAATATAGGATATTTTATCCAGTCTTTTTCCAGTTTTTCCACAGCCAACCCTTCAAATAGTTCTTTCTTTCCTTGAAAGTAGGCTTCTAAGGTGGAGACGAGCAGACTCTTTCCGAAGCGGCGCGGACGACTCAAAAAGTAATAACGCCCGGTTTTTACCATTTGATACATCAATGCCGTTTTATCAATATAAAAATAGCCATCCTGACGAAGGCTTTCAAAATTCTGAATACCGATCGGATAAATTTTATGGTTCATATTCTTTTTTTTATTAATCAATGCCTTTCTTGCAAAGATATATATTTTTAATAGAGCTCTTTGTCATGGCAGGTTAAAAGATTCTTTTCAATAATTCATTCTGCACATTTCCCCGGAAACTTAGGAACGATAAAATAAGGGGATGATGACTGCACAAAATTACGAAAAGCCCGGACTTTCGCAAGCTCGGGCTTTCTGTATCTTGGGGACGTCTCCTTTACCTATAGGGAAATGGGCGACTAGCAATTGATTCTAGTACAACAAAAAAAGACGTTCCAAGAGTAAAGATAAAAGGGATGCCAGTGGGAAATGTGGGGAGACATCCCTTTTCTAATAGAAGAACAAAGATAGAAGGATGGACTTTCACAAGCTGTATCCTTCGCTTTGTTCTGGGGTAAAAAATATCTTTTTCACACATAAGTGAAGAAGGGTTTATTTTCAATCTCTATTATTTAGCACCTTTCTTAAAGGTCACTGTAAACTCTGTTCCATCACCGGCTACATCTCCCCATTTAGAAGTTGCTTTCAAAACAACTACTGCCGAGATGTCACTACCAATAATTTCCTGTGCAGCAGTAGCAGTATTCAGTTTCACTTTACCGTTATCCTTCAATTCATCAACATCAAAATACTTCTTGAAGTCATCCGCAGATTTCGGTTCGAAACTGATAGACAGGCCGTATAATTTAAGGGCAGCTTTAGCATCAGAAACATTAAATTGACCACTAGCGTTAGTCGGCCACATTTCTTTACCTCTCGAGTCTTTCCAAGTGAAATTGTAACCATTCTTTTCACTTTCAGCCGCTGGATTGAAAGCTTTTGATAATTCTATTTCATCATCCTTAGTTGAAGTTTCTTTAAGACGAATCTTCGGAAGAGTCAATGTACCATTCAATTCATCAACAGGCATAAGCATATTTACTACATTCTTGTTATCAGCAGGGGCAATTGATTTACCATTAGATGTCACACCAAATGTCACTGAAATCGGATTTGCTTTACCTTCTTTCTTATAAGAATAGTCAACAGTACCAGCAGTAATAGTATAAACGTAGGAAGAACCATCTACACTTCCTATACCTACCGGAGAAATTGCAGGTGCAATAACAATCTCACCGGCAGTTTTTCTCTTGTTAAGATCTGTAAAGACTGAAGCCTCATAAGCCTGTGTCAAGTTTCTTGTTAATTTCACAGATGACACGTTATCACCACCTTCACGTGACATAATCATCATTTCCTGACCCGGAGTAGAGTTCAATGAGTTCCAATCCCAAACGAGTTCACTAGCTGCAGTTGCGCTGACCTTAATATCGGCACTAACTGTTACAGTCTTGTTATCCTTTGTCAGGGTTACAGATACTTTATCGATGCCAGTTTCACTAGTTGTCACATATTTTGCGGGCACTTTGATTTTAACGGCATTACCACCATCCAGTATCATGCAAGGTGTTGTAGGGTTATCAGCCGGTTCAGACACACTGGTAGCACCACTCAAATTTGAAGCAGGTGCCCCTGTTGTACCAAGTGCTGTTAAAATAGCAGTCAAACCAGCCAGATTATCGGCACCGGTACCATCGGCTGTAAGCGTGTATACCTTTGCAGCACTGTTCCATTTCAGTTTATCGAATGTGAGAGCTACAGGAGCACCCTTACTTGTTAGAGTAACTTGAGCATAGGCAGTACCTTTTAAGTCTGTTGTTCCGCCATCACGAGTAACTGTAATAGTAGGAGTTACCTGACATACATCACCAACCGCTGCATCTGTATTAGCTTTTAAAACACCTTCTGTTAAAGTGAATTTAGCTTCATTCGCTCCAGATTTAGCATAGGTAACTTTAAACTTAGACAAGTCAATACCCAGTTCGTCTACTGTTTTCTCTACTTCATTAGTAGATGTTCCGTCAGCGTCTGGAGTTACAGTAAACACATAAGCACTTCCTGCCGCATAGTCAATCTTGTCATCTGCGTTTTCTTTTATAAGGCTGTTCGGTTCAGTACCACCTGCCCATTTATAATCAATCTTATTGATATGAAGTGTCTGCTGAATCATTGCAAAATAATCAGAAGAGATATCTGAATATTCTGTTTTATCATCCTTACCTATCACAGTCAGAGCTACGGCATACCCTTTGCTTTCTTCGATAGCGTTTGCTTTCAAAGTCACCTCTATCAAATTAGGTTCATTAGCTACTGCTTTTACAGCACCTACCGTGAATACACCAGCCGCACGAGTCAACACTTGAGCATCTGTAGTAATTGTATATTTACTATCCGCTTTAGTCAGTTCTGCAACTGCTGAAGCCGGAGATACACGGAATCTTACTTTCTTTTCAAGGGTATTACCTACTTCTTTCCAATCGTGGTTACTACCAATCCCATCATTATAGTTATCTGTTGTGCCGACTTTCAATGATGTAAATTCTATTATTCTGTCTGCTGATTCCGGCACATATACGATACTCTGAATCATACCTTTCAAGGCAGTGATTTCTGCTTTCAATTCTGTTTGCAACTTACCTAATGTGGCCTTTGCATCTCCTAGTTCAGTAGCAATAATGTCCTGCACAGCCTGTGTCAAGTTCTTGCCTTCGGGAAGAGCAAGTGCCGTCACAGCATCTCTTGTTGCCATAATTTCGTCGATAATAGTTTGATAGTCTGCAAGCTGACCTTCACCACTACCTACGTATGCATTAATAGCCTGCAACAGTTCATCCAAATCATCCAATTTAGATTTGATAACGCCGTCCTCTTTAAAGATTTCATTATAGATTTTATCTACAAAATCCGTCAGACTTGTTACACCTGTGATTCCAAGCCCTTCGATGTGGTCATTTAATGCTTTACCATTCGAAGCAACACCGTCTTGTACAGTTTTGATTACATAGGCAGCAATTTCCCCTTTACTGTCACCCTCATCTTTCAATGCATTGATGATGCTTTGATTGATAAACTTGTCAAAGCTAGTGTTTTCGAAGCCGCTCAAATCATTGTGATCGGCTTTAAATTTATTTTCAGCGTCAATCAAAGCTTGAAGAGTAGTCTTCATTTCTTTCAGTGCTGTAATATCTTCATTCATAGCATCAACGGTGCTCTGACTGGCTTTACCATTTATCGCCAACTGAAGTTCATTCTTAGCTGCTATCAAATCATCGGCTACAGTCTTGTCTCCTGCTGCCAACGCTTTCTCCAACTCTTTAATCTTTGCTTCCAAATCAGTGGTAGTAACCTTACCATCCACCACGGCCTTCAAGTCACTAACCTTTTTTTCCAAAGCTTTTGTCGCTTCCTCAACAGCAGCTTTCATGTCTTCTGTGCTTACAGGATTGGTTGATTTAATATTATCGACCTGCTCCTGCAAGCCTTTAATGTCGTCATCGTAATCCTTACAACTCGTTACAGTTGTACTGACTGCAAGCGTCAACGCTCCGAAAAGCATTACCCTAACAAAATTTTTCTTCATAACTACTTAAAAATTACATTAATAATATATTATTAAACACTAAGTTTCAATAATAACCACCCGTTACTTCGTAGGTAACGGAGAAACCTTTGTGCCTGCTCTT
>CEAK01008400.1_pt1 | contig 19889 bp, 24 predicted proteins | sample 480681 | NCBI WGS metagenome assembly CEAK01 (sample SAMEA3182071, study PRJEB8094) | gut metagenome | biome: human; feature: gut; material: Stool; isolation source: human stools | place: Canada | collected 2011-12-06 | reverse complement strand
GAACGATAAATTTGATATTGATGATATACTTGCTGAATTTGATGACGATAAGAAGAAAAGCGTCAATAACGAAAAAAACGGGAAAGAAACAAATGCTACGCCTGCGACTTCAGGTAAAAATCCCGGTGCTACAATGATCCTTCGTTCGATAGACGAGAAGAAGAAAGCTGAAGCGGCTAATCGGACTAGTCAGAAAAGCGCCGATACAAAAGAAATTCCTAAGCAAAGCATAAAGCATATGAAAGCGGATATCGGTGATAAATACAAGCCTCATAATACCGAAATAAAGCCGGAAAGCCAAACATCGGTAAAAAACGGGCAAACCGATAAGAGCAAAACTGCGTACAAACGCTTGTCGGATTTTGAGGAAGAAAAAACGGTTCAGCCAAAGGCAAAGCAGGCTGCTGATTCTTCGTCAAATCATACTGTCAATACTCGTTCAAAAGCCAGGCCGAATAAAAATACCTCCAAACATTCAGCGGCAAAAGCGGATTCTGAGCCTGATAAAATAACGGCACATACAGGCGGAAACAAAAAAGCGAAAAACAATAACCGCAAAAAAGATAAAATCAACGTTTCGATAAATACTTCAGCCAATATGTCTTTTATCGAAAAGATAAAACAGTACAGATTTCTTTTCGAGGAGCTTACCAAAAGAGATTTCAAGAAGAAATACAAGAGGACTTTGCTCGGTGTGCTCTGGAGCGTAATTTCTCCGTTTGTGACGTTTCTGGTTCAGTATTTCGTATTTGGCTATATTTTCCGCAGGCACGACACACAGTTTGTAATATATCTTCTCAGCGGTACGCTTATGTTCAACTTTTTCACCAATGCGACGACTGCCGGTATGTTTTCGATGTACTCAAACGGCGGTATATTGTCGAAAGTGAATGTTCCGAAATCGTTGTTTGTCCTGTCGTCAAACTCTGCGGCGATATTCAACTTTATGCTGACGCTTGTTATATATTTCGGGTTTATGGTGTTCTGTCATGTGAGCTTCGGCATTCACCTTCTGATGATGATATTCCCGATACTGTGCCTTATTATTTTCAATATCGGAATGAGCTATATTCTGTCTTCTCTGTTCGTGTTCTTCAGGGATATGCAGTATCTGTATCAGATTTTTACTATGCTTCTGATGTATATGTCTGCTATTTTCTACGAAATTGACCGTTTCCCGGAAAATCTGCGTTTTGTATTCGATATCAACCCGATTTATCATTTTGTAACCTATATCAGACAGCTGGTTATCTATGCTACGGTACCTGATTTTACCAGTCACATAATATGCCTTGCCTTTGCATTCGGTATGCTTGCAATCGGCTATTTCGTACACAGAAAAACAGAGCAGAAATTTGTTTATTACTATTGATATGAGGGTTACAGATGGTTATTGATGTTAAAAATGTAACGGTGCAATATACGGTGAGCAACTTCAGGGAGATAGGTCTTAAAGAGTATCTTATAAAAAAAGTAAAGAGAGAGATAAAGACCGAACATTTCACAGCAGTAGACAATGTGTCATTCAGCCTGGAAGAAGGAGATTTTCTCGGAATAATCGGAACTAACGGTGCCGGTAAATCTACACTTCTTAAAGTAATATCGGGTATAATGAAACCTGCAAAGGGAAGTGTAACGGTAAACGGAAAGATCGCGGCACTGCTCGAGCTTGGCTCGGGATTTGACGGGGATCTTACACTCAAGGAAAATATATATCTCAGAGGAGCAATGCTCGGATACACCAAAGAATTTGTTACAGAGAAATATAAAAGTATACTTGAATATTCAGAACTGACCGAATTTGAGAACAGAGCATTCAAGCAGTTGTCCTCGGGTATGAAGTCACGACTTGCTTTTGCATTATCCTGCCTTATGGAGCCTGAGATACTTATACTTGACGAGGTGCTTTCTGTCGGCGATGCGGCATTCAGGGCGAAAAGCGAGGCGACTATGATGAATATAATCAAGAACGGTTGCTGTACGCTTTTTGTTTCGCATTCGCTTCCGCAGGTAAGAAGACTGTGTAACAAGGTGCTGTGGCTTGACAAGGGCAAGCAGATTGCGTTCGGCGATGTTAATACAGTCTGTGATAAGTACGAAAGATACATTCAGACTGTCACGAATATGCAGAAGATACAGTAATTGCTGAGAGGTAATATGGCTATATATCTCATTGATTTTGAAAATGTGCATTCGGACGGGCTGAAAGGGATAGAAAAGCTTGAACGCAATGACGAATGCTACATTTTTTACAGTGAGCACGCAGGTGTGCTGACTTTCAATATGCACAAGAAGATCACAGAGAGCCGTGCTAAGATATATTATGTTGAGGCGCAGGTCGGTATGAAGAACGCACTTGATTTTCAGCTTGTATCATATCTCGGCTATATGCTGAGAGAAAAGCCTGAGGCGACATATTGTCTGATTTCAAACGACAAGGCGTTTGAGCTGGTGTCAAAGTTCTGGCAGGCTAAGGGCGTGAACGTTACTTCTGCGGTGTCGCTTGACAGGGCGTCAGATGCGGCGCATTACAGTAAAATCAGTGCAGAGCTTGAAAAACTGCTTGCCGACCGCAGTGAACGTGAATTTGTTGAAAAGTGTATAAATGAGCTCTCTACAAAGTCCGGTATCAACAACCGTATAGTCAAAAAATACGGAACTACACGGGCAGGAGAAATATATAAGCTGATAAAGCCGCTGTTGTCTGATAAGAAGGGCGATATGCGGAAGGGATAATAAGGAATACAAAACGGCGTTCATTGCAAATCGCAATGAACGCTGTTTTGTTAATACGAATGTTTATCAATCCTGATACTGTGATGTTATACCGAAATACTCTTCAAGGGAAAGTCCGCTTTTGGTTACCTTTGTAGCAAGATCAACGCCGATATATCTGACGTGCCACGGCTCATACATATATCCTGTAGAGCTGTCCTTGCCCTTGGGGTAACGGATAATGAAGCCGTACTTGTAGCAATTCTTCTCTAGCCATTGACCTGCAGGGTCATACTGGAAGTCCTGTTCAAGCGAGTTTAAGTCAAAGGTGTATCCGGTCTGGTGGTCTGAGTGTCCGGGGCGTGAGGAATATGTATCTGCGGCATCTCTGCCGTCCTGTGCAACATAACGGTTGTAAATTACTTCCTGGTCGTCGTAAGAACGGTAGCTTGATAAAATCCACAGTGAAATTCCTTCCGAAGCCGCCGCCGCCTGCATATCGTAGAATGCATCCATAGCTTCCGGTTGTACACCGGGATTGTAACTTCTGGGCAAAGTATAGGTCTTGTTTGCTATCATTACTCCGTCAAAGTAGGTTATGCCGTCTATCACTTCCTTTTTGTGCGAGCCTGTATACTCCGGCGTCGGAGCAGGCTTTGAAGAAGCGGGCGGATCGGTTTCGGTATCCGGTACAGGTTCTGTAGCGGATGTTTCGGGTGCGGGGGTTTCGGGAACGGTCGTCTGATCGGTTATAACGTATGAATCTATGACAGTCACCTCCATAGTGGCCACAAGGCGGTAGTCGTTTTCGTAATATGCCTCTATAGTACAGCTACCTGCGCTCTTTGCGGTTATAACGCCCTCATTTGTGACAGACGCTATTGTTGCGTCACTGGTATAGTATATGGCACCTGTGTAGGTAATATCCTCCGGAGTGAAACGGAGAACGGAATTATAGACTTCTCCCTTTTCGAGAGTTACGCTGTCCTTTTCAAATTTCATCGATTCGGGAAGTTCAAGACCGTTGACGGTGACGGCAATATCCTTTGAAAGCCCTGTAACGGAATCTGTTACCGTTACGGTCGTTTCGCCGGTGTTTACGCCTTTGATCGTTCCGTTGTTGTCAACGGAAGCGACCTCGCTGTCCGCACTCTTCCAGCTGAGCTTTACGTTCTTTGCGTCGGTGGGTGTGACCTTGGCTTCGACCTTCTGTTCTTCTCCGCCGTCAAGCGATAAAGCCGCAAGCGAAACGTCAAGCGATTCTATAATATCCTTTTTGACATTAACGGTTATTGTGTCTGAAAGATCGCCGCTTGATACGGTTATTTCGGTTTTTCCGTTTTTGACTGCGGTTACTTTACCTTCAAGTGAAACTGTCGCTATTGACGTATCGGCGCTGATATATGACAGTGCATATTCTGTACCGGCAGGTTCTGTCTTGATCTTAAGCTGTTGAGAGTGACCTGCACGCAGAGTGATCTCATCGCCGTTTATGATATCAAGGTTTGTGATGCTGTTACCGTTATTGCCTGCAAAGATAAGCGCTACAAGTATGGCGCAGGCGACTATCAGCAGTCCGATACCGCTGTATATCATGACGTTTGCTATCATACGGTTACGTTTTCTTTTGCTGATATTTTCCGGAGAGGACCTTTTTACAGCATTTTCTACAGCCTCTTTGGTGACAACCGGTTTTTCTGCTTCTCCGAATGTATCGGAATGGATAATATCCTCTTCTTTTCTGTTTTCAAAAAGTGCTTTTATATCATCTATACTGCTGGTTTCAAATTTTTTATCAGAGTTCATTTTCTTTCCTTTCAGGCAGTGCACGCAAGTATTTGTCATGTATGTATAAGGTATGCAAAAATACGTTGGCGTTTTGCGGTAATTAATGTAATTATATCATAATTGTGCGGCATTTGCAAGTGCTGTCGATGTTGACAAAATCGGGCAGTTGTTGTACAATTATTACAGTATAAATATGACCCTTTTCATTATCGGAGGAAATATGAAATACAGAAGAATAACCGCCGCATTGTTTGCTGTGCTGATCGGAACGGTAATTGCCGGATGTTCCGAAGAAAGCCATATAATTATGCAGCATACCTCACGTTCGGATTACAACGGCAATTCCAGGCCGTACTCAACGGACGACAGTCTTACAAAAGATGATATAACGCTCACTGTCTGGGAATCAAAGGACGGTCCCGATGAGTGGATAAAAGAAGCTGGTGAGAGCTTCAATGCGCTTTATCCCAATATTCATATAGAATATGTCAACGTTGAGCTTAAAGATGCTGCAAATGAAATTGTCAACGAGAACAGTACTGTAAAAAAGCCCGATGTTTTTGCCGCACCCGGCGATATGACGGGCGAACTTGTCGAGAATCAGCTGATACTTCCGACAGGGGATACCAATGTTGTCAACACAACTGCGCTGGCGCTTGCAAGAGAGGCTACGGTTTATAATGACGTGATGTACGGATATCCCGTAGCGTGTGAAACATATGCTCTTTTCTATAATAAGAAATTTGTTGAAGAGAAGGATATACCTTCAACGTGGGAAAGCCTTATTGCCTGGAGCGATGCTTTCAACAAGCTCTATCCCGGCAAATACGGATTTGTTTTCCATACCGATACGGTATACTATATATCTATGCTTATGAGCATGGATAAAAACAGGCTTATGCTCGATGATAACTACGGACTTCTCAATTCAAAAGCAAGCTACGGACTTACTCTGTTAAAGCAGATGCAGGATATATTTCCTAAGGATATAACGGATTACAGTTATGATGAATGCGACGAACTGTTTTTAAACAGTAATGCCGCTTTGACAGTAAACGGTCCGTGGTTTGTGACAAAGGCTGACGCAGCGGGTATTGATTACGGAATAGTACCGTTGCCCGGCTTTGACAACGGCAGCAACACATATTCGATTGCAGGCGTAAGAACGATGTTTGTCTATTCCAAGGGCGAGCATACCGCAGAAGCAGACGCATTTGCAAAATATCTTCTCAGCGACGATATGCAGAGCCTGAGAACAAAGATAACCGGAACGCTCCCTGCAATAAATATTGACGTGAACGAAAAGCTAAATGGGTTTGTCGACCAGCTTGAATATTCATATAGCATACCCAACAGAGCTGAGATGATGAGATTCTGGAAGTTCGGCGAGCATATTACCGCCGATATCTATGGCGAAAAGGAAATATCACAGGAACTTAAAGACTATGTGAGATATATCGACAATACCGATACACAGACAGAAAACAGCAGCAACGATATTTCAGAAAACAGCATGACACAAAACGAATAATTACGGAAGGACAACTCATATATGTCAAAGCCCGAAGAGTATACTTCACTTGAAAATATTACCGATGTGACGACCGGACTTACCGCTGAGCAGGTAAACGAGCGTATCTCCTGCGGTAAGGTCAACGGCGATTTCAATATACCGAGCAAATCGGTAAAGCAGATATTCAAGGATAACTGTCTTACATTCTTCAACCTTATCAACATAATACTGGCGGCTTTTGTCGTTGCAGTAGGTTCATTCAAGAACTGCCTGTTCTTAGGCGTTATCATATGCAACACGGCAATAGGTATATTCCAGGAAATACGCTCAAAAAGAGCCATCGACAAGCTGGCTCTTATTTCTGCGCCTAAAGCGGATGTGCTGAGAAACGGCGAAATACAGACGATAGCCGTAAAGGATATTGTTCTTGACGATATAATGATTCTGTCGGCAGGCAGACAGGTCTGCTCAGACTGCATAGCGGTAGAGGGCGACTGCGAGGTAAACGAGAGCCTTATAACAGGCGAAAGCGACCCTATTGTAAAGCACAAGGGCGATGAGATATTATCCGGCTCGTTTCTGATAAGCGGAAATGCAAAGGCGCAGGTTATCCGCATAGGCGCAGACAATTACGCCAATAAGATAACAAGCGGCGCAAAATATATAAAGAAGAATAACTCAAAGATGCTCGCAAGCATAAACTATATACTGAAGATGATTTCTATCTGCATTATCCCGATGATACTGCTGATGTTCGGCAAGGAAATGCTTCTTGCACACAACACGTTCACCGATGCCGTTGTAAACACGGTGTCGGCTATAATCGGCATGATACCGGAGGGCCTTGTGCTTATGGCAAGTATGGTGCTTGCGGTAAGCGTTATCAGACTTGCAACGAACAAAACGCTTGCGCAGGATCTGTACTGTGTGGAAACCCTTGCAAGAGTTGACGTTCTCTGCCTTGATAAAACGGGTACGATAACCGAGGGCAGAATGGAGGTATCGGACGTTATCTCTCTTGACGGCAACGATCACGAAAAAGCTCTTTGCGAGATGATATATGCGCTCGGCGATAATAACCCCACTGCGCTTGCTGTAATGGACAGATACAAAAAAGACGGCTCTTTGCCAAGCCGTGAATGGTCGGCAAAGACGGCGATACATTTTTCAAGTGCGAAAAAGTGGAGCCTTGCGGCTTTTGAGGATAAAGGAACGTATATTCTCGGTGCGGCTGAATTTATCCTAGGCGACGCTATGACAGACGCTCTGAGAGAACAGATAAAGACGCTGTCTGAGGGCGGATACAGAGTTTTATTGTTTGCGCATAGCGACAATATGCCGCCCGAAGTCGAGGGCGGTGCATTGCCCGAAGATATTGTTCCGGTTGCGCTTGTAAGAATCACCGACTGCATAAGAAAAGAAGCACCTGCAACGCTGAAATATTTTGCGGAGCAGGACGTTGACATAAGAATTATTTCAGGCGACAGCCCCGTTACCGTTTCGGGAGTAGCACAGCGTGCAGGGCTTGAGCATTATGAAAATTACGTTGACGCATCGACATTAACAACCGATGAAGAACTGTGGGAGGCGGCTGACAAGTATAAGATATTCGGACGTGTAACGCCGTATCAGAAGCTGGAGCTTGTAAAGGCGCTGAAAGCCAAAGGTCATACCGTTGCGATGACGGGCGACGGTGTAAACGATGTCCTTGCGCTGAAAGAATCCGACTGCTCTATAGCAATGCAATCCGGAAGCGATGCGGCACGAAACGTGTCAAACATTGTCCTTCTCGACAGCAATTTTGCGTCAATGCCTAAGATAGTAGGCGAGGGCAGACGCTCCATAAACAATGTCGAGCGTTCAAGCGTGCTGTTCCTTTACAAAACCGTATACTCATTTTTAGCGGCGCTTATGTTCTGCTTTGTGCCTATGGGCTATCCTCTTCAGGCAATACAGCTTACGCAGATAAATATGTTCACAAACGGCATACCCTCGTTCTTACTTGCTATGGAGCCTAACTTCAAGCGTGTAAAGGGCAAATTTATAGAAAACGTCCTGCCGAAATCCATAATGCACGGACTGCTGATAACGTTCAATTTTGTCGGAATAGTGCTTATGCGCTATATTTCGGGCTGGATGAACATAATTCCCAGAGAAACCTTTGATTACAGCATTGAAACAATGTCAACTATATGCATAGGATTTGCGGCGTTCGTGATACTGTTCAAGGTTTGTATGCCCTTCAAGCCGTGGAAAATAGGTCTGTTTGTTTTCCTGATAGGCGGATTTACGGCTGATATATTCATATTGCGTGATTTCCTGCTTGATTTAAAGCCAATGCGCATTGAAATGGTAATAATGACAGGAATCCTTATGGGCGTAACGATTGTTCTTGCGGCGCTGTCATCTGTATTCGAGCGGCATATAACCGATAATCTGCTTGCATTCCAGATATACTGGAAAAACGTTTTTGTCAAGATATCCGCAAAGAGAAGAGCAAGAAAGGAAAGCAAGAATGCCTGAAACTATTGTTGAGATATTCAGCGACGGAGCGTGCAGCGGCAATCCGGGTCCCGGAGGGTACGGTGCGATTCTCCGTTGGAACGGAAAAGAAAAGGAACTGAGCGGCGGCGAAAAGCATACCACCAATAACCGTATGGAGCTTACCGGAGTTATCGAGGCGCTGACGGCACTGAAATATCCGTGCAAGGTGATACTTACCACCGACAGCAAATATGTTGTGGATTCGGTCACAAAGGGTTGGGTCAACGGCTGGAAACGCAGAGGCTGGAAAAAATCCGACAATACGCCTGCGCTGAATGTCGATCTGTGGGAGCGGCTGCTTATGCTGCTCGATACGCACGATGTGGAATTCCGCTGGATAAAAGGCCACGCAGGACACCCCGAAAACGAACGTTGCGACAGGCTCGCAGTAAAAATGCGTGATTACTACAGCGCATTATAATCAGCCGAAAATAAGGTGTTTTTATGAAAAATGAGATTAAAGAATATAAGGAATATATAAAACAGCAGGCGGCAAACCCTGATGTTGACAAGGAAGCGCTTGCGCAGCAGCTTCTTGTCAGGATAGGCTTCTATCAGCACGAAAGGCTTATCCACCTCATAGTAACGATGAGCTTTGCGATATTCTTCCTGCTGTCGCTGATACTGGTGTCGATAAATGTTTACTTTCTTGCATTGTCGGTGCTGCTGCTTGTACTTCTTGTTCCGTACATAGCACACTATTATTTTCTTGAAAATTCAACGCAGGAGCTTTATAAAGTGTATTACTCGCTTATTTCGGGGCAATAATTCTTGCAGACGAAAAATAGTTGTAATTGTTTAAGCAAAAATCACACAAAACCGTGAATTTATTTCCAAGTTTCGTTTAATCCTACAAAATTATCTTGCAAATATGGATTTTTTCGGCTTTCTGTAGTATAATTATAGCATTAATCTGCCGAATCAGTCGCATTATGTTTGTTTTTCAGTGTAACAAGAGGGGTGAGCCGATGAAAAAAGATATATTTTCAATTCCGAACATACTGAGCTTTGTGCGAATATTGCTTATCCCGATATTTGTATGGTTATATGTCACCGCAGGCACGAGCGGAGAGTATTATCTTGCCGCCGCAGTTGTCGTAGCGTCGGGAATTACCGATTTCCTTGACGGACAGATAGCACGGCGATGCAATATGATAACCGAGTTCGGCAAATTCCTCGATCCGCTTGCCGACAAGCTGACGCAGGGAACGCTGTTCCTTTGCATAGCGATAAATTATCCGCTGATGTGGATACTGCTTGCTATATGGCTTTTGAAGGACGGCTTTATGGCAATCATGGGACTTGTGCTTTTAAAGACAAAGCAGACAAAGCTTGACGGCGCACGCTGGTACGGCAAGGTCTGCACGGCTATCATTTATGTAGCGGTACTTGCTTTATTGTTTTTCCCCGGAGTATTCCCGGAGGGCTCGCCGGCATCGTCTTTACTCATTCTTATATGTATAGGCGTAATGCTTCTTTCCGGTATTCTTTATTCGGTAGCACTTATAAAGATGTGGCTTCACAATGAAACGATAGCCAAAGAGGACAGAAAAAAGCTCAGGGAGATAGCTAAGGAAAGCACCCACGAGCATAGTGATATAAAGAGTGAATAAGAAGATGACCTACAGGCGAGCCTGTAGGTCGTTTTTGGTTTTCAGCGGTGTTGGATATGTTTTTATGCTCTGATAATTTAATAAAAGATTACACGCTTTGCCAAGCACTGATTTTAGCTCCCTTTACACAAGGGAGCTAAATTGTGATACTTCTGTTTTTTATATCTATACAACATTCTCAATTTCGTTTTCTACTATGTTGAAGCGCTTGAACTCCGGTATGGATTCATCAAAACTTTTTATCAATATGCTTTCGTCACCCGAAAGACTGTACATTGCCATTATTCCCGAGGGATAAAGCACTTTGTCGAGCTTGCCCGTTCTCAGCTTATCATATCCGTTATAAAGCGGGATATCGTTCTTGCGGCTGAGGTAATCGATCATAGCAAGCAGGTAAAGACATTCGGCGTACCACTTATGTTCGTACAGCTTGCTTACTTCGTCACTGCACAGCATATCACGGATAAAGGAAAGCTCGCCCTTGTCTTTTACAAGGTGGCAGATGTTGCTTTTGAATATTTCAAACGAGCTTCTTTCCATGTGGTTTTCCTCCGTTTTGCTGTTTTTCTGATTTTAGCACAGTATTTATGTGATGTCAAGCATTGGAATAATCTTGCTTGATCAAATAATCCCTCATAATCGTGAAATTCAGCTGTTGTATCTGAATATCTCACTTAAAATTTACCCGATGTGAACAAATCTTTGTTGAGTTTTGATATATACAAATTTCTCTTTCGGGTATAGAATATAAAGGTTGCTGTTTGTCCGCAGGACAAAGTAACAGAAAGAGGGAGAGAAATGATAAAGCGTTATTTCAAACGTTTAAAGACAGAATTCAAAGGTTATAATGCAGGAAAATTCGGAAAAGATGTGCTTGCCGGTATCACGGTAGCGGCTGTGGCACTTCCGCTTGCGCTTGCATTCGGTATATCGAGCGGTGCGACTGCCGCCGCAGGACTTATCACTGCGCTTATCGCAGGTGTTGTAATAGGACTGCTTTCGGGTGCGTCGTATCAGATATCAGGACCTACGGGCGCTATGGCGGCTATCCTTTGCTCGCTTGTGGCTACATATCAGATACAGGGCGTGTTCATCGCCTGCTTTATGTCGGGTGCTATACTTCTGCTGTGCGGAATTTTCAAGCTCGGCGGACTGGTACAGTTCATACCGACACCCGTTATCACAGGCTTTACATCGGGTATAGCAATAATAATCGCATTCGGTCAGATAAACAACCTTACGGGACTTAAGTGCGAGGGTGCTTCTACTATAGATAAAATAGTAAGCTACTTCAACACGCCTCAGACGCTGAATTTCGAGGCAATAGCAATCGGCGTATGCGTTATAGTGTTTATGCTTATATACCCCAAAAAGCTCAATGCTATCATCCCATCGTCGCTTATGTCAATAATCATTGCAACGGCGCTGAACTTCATATTCAATTTCAATGTCGGCATTGTCGGCGAGATACCGCAGACGCTTCTGCTTAACGACAGGCTTGATATTACGGCGATAGATTTTGATACGGTCAAGAATCTTATATTCCCTGCAATAAGCATTGCGGCGCTTGGACTTATCGAGAGTCTTTTGTGCGGTGCGAGCGCAGGCAGAATGAAGAATGAAAAGCTCGACAGCGATCAGGAGCTTGTAGCGCAGGGCATAGGCAATATGCTGATACCTTTTTTCGGCGGTGTGCCTGCGACAGCGGCAATAGCAAGAACGAGCGTTGCCATAAAGAGCGGTGCACAGACAAGAATTGCGGGTGTAATACATTCACTGGTGCTTTTAGCGTCAATGTTCCTGCTCGGCGGTGTAATGTCAAAGATACCTATGGCGGCGCTTGCAGGTGTACTTATCGTAACTGCGTGGAGAATGAACGAGTTTGCGGTAATAAAGGACATTTTCGGCAGAAAAATAAAGACAGCAATGTTCCAGTATCTTATTACAATGGCGGCGACGGTTATATTCGACCTCACTGTCGCAATTATAATCGGTATACTTTTCTCGGTCATCATGTTCGTGCTTAAGGTTTCGGATATGACGGTAAACGTTGCGGATGTTGACCCTGCTAAGATAGATATAGCCGACAAGGAAGGAAAACTCTGCGGCACAAAGGTCGTATATGTCACAGGTCCGCTTTACTTCGGAACATCAAACAAGCTGTCAGAGAAGCTCTCACATCTTGAGGTCGATGACGGCGGAAAGCTGATATTCTCAATGCGTGGCGTGCCTATAGCGGATATTTCCGGTGTACAGGCTATGAAGGAACTTTGCGACAGTCTTTCCGCAAGGAAGATAGAAATATACTTCTCGTGCGTACAGCCTGCCGTTGACGAAATGTTCCACCGTTGTGGCCTTATCGAAACCTACGGCGAGGAGCGTTTCTTCTGGAGTACCGACAAGGCGATGAAATTCATTGCAGGCGAAACCGCAAACGTCTGCCCCGTTTGCTCCGCAAACACATCTAATACAGCCGTAACCGCAGAAACGGCAAGTGTATAAATATAAAATCAGCCCACAGGCACATTAAAGTGTCCGTGGGCTGTTACTTTATGCTAAGCGCCTTTGTCGTTGCCTTGTGACATTACAGTATAGCTGATAAATACTAAACCGAATATAGAAAGCGCTATCAGAAGTTGATCTTTGATATTGCAGATTATCAGAATAAAACCGACAATAAGAATAATCAATCCTAAAACAAGCCAGAAGGTTGTTATTGCATTCCTGCGGGCACCGTTAGTGTCCTGATAGATGTCATAGCGATGATGAATTTTCCTGTTACGATTTATTGCAGAGGGCTTTTCGTCCTCCTCGTTTATCATATCTTCAAGAAGCTCGAATGTGACAAAATCATCAAAGGCATCGTGCTTGCCGTTTCCGTTCCAGTCAAACATAATAGCGCCACTTTCGTATCTATTCAAATATTCCTTTAAAAGATTCTGTTATCGATTTACGCACTACAGAGTAATTTTCTTTATTGATGCGACCTATTCTGACGATAAGCTGTGCTTGATTGATAGTGGTTATCTGTTCCATGAGTACTATGCTGTCAAACATGAGCCCGCATTTGCTGTTTAGATTAAAGTGGACCGGGAGCTGTTTTTTATATCGTGCCGTAAGCGGAGCAACGATAGTCGTTGTGCTGAAATGATTGCCGATATTATTCTGTATTATAAGTACCGGTCTTATTCCGTATTCGATACTTCCTGTTTTTTCGCCAAGGTCTGCGAGCCATATCTCGCCTTGAAATGCTTTTCCGCTGACATTCTGTACAGTTGTTGCGGAAGCATTATCGGTGTAATTACACGTCATATTTAATTCCTTTCTCAACTGAATTGCTGTAAACATATAATAGTTTCGTTTTTAGTAGCGGTATACCGGTGTTAAGCTGTTGAGTCCGTATCCTACACTAAATCTGATTAGCTATTGTAATTATTTTAGCATAGGGAGTGTACGATAAAAAGGACAAATATAAAGGTCACAATCAGAAATGGCTGACTGTGACTTTCAGTATGTTAAATTACATTCAATACGGCAAATAGGACGAATCATCACCCATAGCCTCAAAGTGTCGCCTGTAACGGCGAGGTATAGTGAGGTCTGAGAAATATCCTATATCAGACAGGACGTGCGAAATAGCCGTAAATCCATCGTTATAGAAGCGTGTTATACGTTTCTTCCTGTCGGTAATTCCGCAGTAGTCATGCGGGCATACGAATGTCCATTCGGCAGAGCGGTCGTCAACTATTACTCTGAAATATTTATCAATGTCATTTTGGCTTATGCCGAAGTTTGCAAGCAGTATGTGATGTTCAAAGCTGTCGTCAAGCCGTGACATAAGTACTGTTTCACCGTCAAAGGAGATTGCAAATATCAACGGTTCTTTTTTTGCAATATATTCATTTACCGTTTTTTCGTCCGGGTATTTACGATATGTCATAAATTCACCTGATTTCCGTATTTAAAAACTGATTCCGAATCTTATATATTAATTATAGCATTTCCGCCGGCAAATTGCAAATCCTGCCTGGGTGCGTTCTCCTCGCAAGGCTGACAACAAAAACAAGCACCGCAATCAAATACGGTTGATTGCGATGCAGTTTTTTGGCACGCCTGATGCGATTCGAACGCACGACACATAGCGTCGGAGGCTATTGAAAAAGCACTTGTTTTCGGCTTAAATAAGCAAAATTACTGTTTTAATTGACACCCCTCTGACACCCCTCTGTACTGCTTCTTGTGAGATATTCATCCAGTTTGACAACCTCACGATTTTTATATATTCGGTCAAGGTGGGTGTATATATCAGCAGTAACTTGTATACTTTTGTGACCTGCTTGCTCTTTTGCGGTCAGCAGATCAACGCCGGCAAGATACAGGAGCGTAACGTAAGTGTGCCTGAGCTGATGAGCGGTAAAGGTGTCTATAACCATAGGAACCCCACCGGGCTGAAATCTGCTGCTGGGCATAGGCAGAGGCTTACCGTCAACTATGACGTTGCTGAAATCGCCGTATTTGAAATTGAGAACAGACATGTAGCTTTCCCACATTCTGCGCCAGGAAGTATTCCCATGCATCTGACCTTTTGCGGTAGGGCAAACAAAAAACGATGTTTTAGGTTGTTCTTTCAGATAATCTACAAGCAACTGCGGAATGGCGATTGTACGTTTTGCATAATACGTCTTTCCGCCTTTTTTCTGCGACGGTTTGCCGTTTATCATTTCTACCGATTTAGTAACGGATATTGTTTTTTCGGTTAAATCTATATCGGTCCATTGCAGAGGGATAAGTTCGCCCCTCCTCAGGCCTGCATATAACATAATCATAGCTGCTGTCTGTGCTCTGTGCGGTGTATTGCGCACCCAAGCTTGTTGTTCTTCGGTGATAGTTTCACGTTCAACAGCGGGTTCGGTACGAGGAAGTTCCATACAAGAGATAGGATTATACTCGATAACTCTTGCTTGTACCGCAAGACGCATCACACCGTTTGCAATATCACGTACTGCCTTAATGGTTCGTTTAGCTTTACCTTCATGTGCCATATCGTTAAGGATCTCAGACACATCAAGAACAGTGACCGAGCCTATCGGCACCGCTGCCATAGGTGCAAGTCGCTTGGCATTTGTACGGATAACACTCATCCAGCTTTCGCTTACAGTGCTTTGTTTATACTGAATCCAACGTTCAAGCCAAAATCCGAAACTGTTTCTTGCACCGATAATATCTATACCTTTGCCGAGCTGTGTTTTTAGTTCGGCCGCTTTCATTTCGACTTCTTTTTTGCTGTAGCCGTAGACATAGCGATACTTTTTAACACCGTTTTCAAGACCGACGTATACTTTTTTCTGTATTCTGCCGTCCGCACGTTTTTTCATATTTGCACCTCCTAAATTTTTTCCCCGCTTGTTACGGCGGGGAAGTTTTTATACACCCAGTTTTGCTATTTCTCTGTCAAGCCCCTCCTCACTTGGAACATTGTCATATTTTTTCATCGTTCTTTGTGATACAAAATCTGTTACAAGCGTATTATTGCCTGCAAGAATGTCTGCAACAATTTTCTTGAATGTCGCAAAACTGACGATAGAATCAGGAATTTCGAGCTTTTGACAAGCAATAAGCATTTTAGGTACATAATAGTCTTTGTATTCATAAATAGCTTTTTTGACAGCCGGAGCGATGATAAGCTGATAAGAAGCTAAATTTCCGCCATCTTCTAATCCAGACAAATCTATGCGAAGAGTGTAAAGATAATACTGTAAACTTTCCTCGTAATTCTTAGAACTTTTAGACAGTTCAGCTAAAGAAAGCAGTAAGTTACGATAAGCACAGTATTGTTGCTCTTGCAAAGCGTCGTTAAGTCTTCGGCTAAGTATAGCTTTCGCTACTTCATCAGGCACAGTATCGCCAAGATTTCTTTTCTCTGAAATATACTCGTCAACTGTAATACCGTATCTCTGGTACTCTATAGCTGTCAGCAATTCGGCGTGCTCTTTGATAAAATCATTTCCTGCGTCCGTAAGAATACAGTCGGTAACGCCCTTTATTGTTCCGGAATGCTGTAATAAACCTCTGCCTATCATCTGTTCTTCTTTTGAACGAGGATCGTCTATTTTGCATTCATAGTACATCCATTTTGGAAAAGAACTGTGCTTTCCTTTAACATACCAGTTAAGAAAACGAGTATTAGCAAGATCATCATCTGCATTTGTTAGTTCGGCAGGGGGCTCTGTAGAAGTCGGGTTGTTTTCTACAGGCTGTTTTTTCTTACCAAAGAGTAAATTAAATAAGCTCATTTGTCACCTCTTATGTATTTCGCCGCTATCTGCGGCGATTGTGCTCTATAAAATCTCTGAATTGATCGTATAATCTGCGCTCTAATGGCGATGTTAAAAAGCGATTACGTCTATAGAGTTCTTGCATACGCTCAGCGCGAAAGCCTGCTGCTTGCAGAGAAATATTACAAGTTTCGGATATTTCTTCGGCTGTATGCAAATCAAGCCCCCATAAGACACAAGCGGGTGCTAATAGCCGTGCCGCAAACATATCTGCTTGTGTTTCAAGTTCAGGCTTGACTTCTGTACGCGCTCTATTGAGTTGTGTTACATCGTCACCTAAATGCCCGAGTAGGAAATGTCCGAGTTCATGAGCGATCGAAAATCTGCAACGAGATTTCGGCTCTGTATTGTTGACTACTATTGCTATTTCAGAGTTTATTTTTACTATCCTCCCGCTTTCGTTCGCATTGAGATAGTTATTATCATCATCAATAACATCGATGTCGTAAATGCGGCAGATACTGCCTATAGGCACAGGCAATGATCTGATGTTACAATCAAGCAGACACTGCCAGCTCGCATTACGGACGTTTTTGTATTTTGCATAGTCCATTTAATCACCTCAGGGTTATTGTTTACCTTGAGATGATTTTTATTTATTCATTAGTCGTACTTGTCGTTTTGCGGTATTGCTCTTAATATTCTTTCTGCTTCGCTCTTTGATATTTTCTTTTCCCCGGGGTCATCGCCTCCGCGTGCGGCGGTCTGAATTGTTACATATTCTTCTTCGTCCGGCTCAAGAAGTGTATCAACGATCGCACTATCTCTTTTGTTGAGTTTTTGATATCTGTCGTACAGTGTAGCCGAAAATAATGTATTCGGCATCGGTAGTCCGAAACAATTGGATATTTTTCTTGCTAAATTTATGCTGACTAACTTGTGCCCCTCTTCGATATTCTTAATTGTTTTTTCTGTACAGTGAAGCACTGAAGCAAATTCAGCACGGGTCATGTTTTTACTTTCGCGCAGATATTTAACAACATCTGATGACGAGCGGTATTCAAGGGGATTATAATTGCCCTGTAATAGTAAGTCGGTATTATTGCTAATTATTCTCTCCATAGGAACATCATATCCCATAAGCCATGCTTCGTCTACGTCAAGAGCCTGTGCTAAAAGATAGGTTCGCTTTTGTTTGGGCTTAAAAGCTCCGGAAATATACTGGCTCATTGCAGACTTAGGTATCCCTGTTTTTTCACACAGTTCTGTTTGGTTGATTTTCCTCATATCCATAGCTTGTTGTAATCTTATATGAAATTCGGTCATAGTAAAGACCTCCTTTTCTTCAGTATATCATACAGTTTAGAAAAAATCAAGAAATTTTTAAAAAAGTTTAGAAAATCTAAAATTTTATCTTGACAATTTGAAAATTAGTTGCTATAATTAGTTTAGAAAATCTGAACAGGAGGTGAAAGAGTGGCATTTTGTTATTCAAAACTTTCGGGCAGAATAGTTGAAATCTTCGGCACACAGTCAGCTTTTGCTGTTAGTATGGGCTTTTCAAAGGCTACATTATCACAAAAACTAAATAATAAGACCGAGTTTTCACAAGAAGAAATATATAAAGCTATCAATCTGCTTAAGCTTAATGCAAGCGATATACCTTTATATTTTTTTACCCTGAAAGTTTAGAAAATCTAAACTGCAACAACCAAAGGAGGTGAAGAAATGCTGTTAAATCTGAAAACAGAGATAGCCCGAAAACGTTTGTCTGCCGCAAAAATAGCGGAGTATATCGGTATAACGCCAAAAACCATGTCGTGCAAGGTAAACGAAAAAACTGAATTTACTCGTTCTGAGATGTTTGCAATACATAGTCGATTTTTCCCTGATGCAGATATGCGCTACCTGTTTTATTCGGAAAATGACAAAATGAAAGAGAGCAAATCACTTTAACAGTAATCTACTCTCCCAACATTTCGAGCTTTTCAGCTTATCGCTTTATCACTTTGATTTCTTTGAAGGTGTCTGTGATAAAGCACTTCCGGCAACACTTTTGGTGTTTTTGCTATAGCGATTGTCACTAAGAATTTTAGACGCTTTAGTGGCAACAGCTTTTGAAGTTGTTTTATTAGCCATAGCTTTTCCTCCTTTCGCAATTAGTATGGTTGTATTATACCACATATAGTTGCAAATGTCAAGAGAATAACAATATATTGTGTTAAAATGCGTCTGAATTGGGATAGAACGGTTTAAAACAGCTTAAAACAGTATAAAATGGCAAAAAAATAATCAGTTATGTGGCTTAATGAACCATAAATAAAATAAAGGAGGTACATTATGAAGTTTTTTAATAAAAGCAAAGTTATCTACGACTGGGACGAGCTCCCGTTGCTGATGACCACAGGAGAAGTGGCGAATCTGCTACATTCGACAGATGACCATATCAGAAGCTTAGCGGCAAGCGGCGTAATCAAAGGCTCTAAGTTTTCTCGTCGTTGGCTGATAAATAAGCACGATCTCAAGGATTACCTTGAAAGCATTTCTAACACGGGGGTGATAGCATGAAGATAGGAAAGATAATCGCCTACATAATCGCCCAGCTCCTGAGAGCGTGGGTAACAGCCTCTGCCGCCGTGATGATGTACATACCGATGTCGGTATTGGCGTTCTCTGAGAGGGGCTATCGTGCGATAGGCGGTGAGATAGTGCCGGTGATACTGGTAGCAGCGGCTGTATGGGGTGGCATGGGGTGGCTGATGAAGGTATGGTATAGGGATATGATTACAGGAGGAAGAAATAAAAAATGAGTAAAGTTATCAACAGAGCGGAGTGCGAGAGCATAGAGTTTCTTGCAGAGCAGAAAATCAGACCTGAGCGTATTGCATCAATCATGGGGTGCTCGCTTACAACAGTCAAAAGAGTAATGCGAGGAGAACATCACATTGTCAAGGAGCGCAAGTGCGAAGAAGAATGCAACAAGGCAAGATACAGGCAGCGGCAGAAGCAATGTTAATGCCGGAAACAAAAGATTATTTCGAGTTCCGGGTTGACGAGAAGCTGAACAAGATAATCGAACTTCTTGAAAAGCTGTGCGGAAAGGCAAAAACAGGATAAAGGACACGAGGTGTAATCTATGGAAACTCAGATATACTTTGATTTCAAAAACAATAAGCTGTCGCTTAAAGGAGTAAATGCCGGATATAAATTACTTGAGCATAATGAGTTTACCGATATTGACGGCACGTTAATAGGCGTGGTGTTAGCAAAAAGTAAAACTCAGTACGCTACCTGGAGATATTCATTTTACCCAAAGAGCGAATACTTCACCGGACTTAACTTAGGTCATTATTTCAGCAATGAGATTTCGGCTAAAACAGACTATTTCGAGCGGTTATCCAAAATGGGCAATAGACTAAAGTCAGAGATAAGCAAAACCTG